>Ga0214163_1000028_pt1 | contig 56712 bp, 47 predicted proteins | sample LakMenepilimnion_2_FD_153001 | JGI IMG/M metagenome (GOLD analysis project Ga0214163, IMG submission 153001) | Freshwater microbial communities from Lake Mendota, WI - Practice 15JUN2010 epilimnion v4 | ecosystem: Environmental > Aquatic > Freshwater > Lake > Epilimnion/Euphotic zone | place... | reverse complement strand
AGAATCTTCAGGTCGTCGAGATAGAACTCGGTCTTCTCGTTGGCGTTGCTGATGAAGCCGACCCAATCGAGCGTCTTCATGTCCGGGTGACGGCAGGGGAGGCCTTTGAATTCCTTGGTCAGTTCGCCTTCCGGCGTGACCTTGAGATTCCAGCGACCCGTGACGGCGTCGCCGATGACGGCTGAGAGTTCGAAGCGGATCCACTTCTGCACGGGCAGGGCGACATCGAGTCCCTTCACGCCGGTGAGGCGGCCGTTCTGGACATGGATGACCGGGCCGGTGCGATAAGGATTACCTTTGGTGCGCCATTCGTGGATGAAGATCGCCTTGGGCTCGAGGTAGAGCGCGAAGCTGACGGTCGAGGTGCCGGTCTGGTGATGCGGGTGGAAGGACAGCATCGGGTAATAATGAGCCGGCAGGCCGGGGGCGTCCTGGAAGAGCAGGGACTGCTTACCTTCGGCCGCCTTGGCCGGGCTCAGTCGCAGCGCGTCGCCGAGGCTCACGCGCGGCTTGCCCGGGGCGGAGCGCAGGACCGTCAGGGACGGCATCGCATGCGGGAAAGGACGTTGCTGGTCGATGATGCGTCCTTCGAAGGTCTGGCGGAGGTTGAGGGCCGGGGCTTCCGGGCGAGGCGGGCGCACGGCCGGGGCGCCGCGTTCAAAGGTGTCCGCCAGTTTGCGCCACGCCGGATCGTCGTGGAGCACGCCCATCGCGGAGACGTCGATGGACTTGATGCCCATGGCCAAGGCTGGCGAGCCGGGCTTGAGGCGGAAGTCGCGCTGGGCGGCGTCTGCGAAAAGCGGATCGGCGATGGCGGAGCCGACGTCCTGGCCTTTCTTCTGCCAGTCGGTCAGGGAGAGTTTCTGGTCGGTGAACGTCACCGGCCGCGCGGAGTAATCCCAATAGAGGTTATCCTTGTTCAGGAAGTTCGCGGTCGTGCCGGTCCAGTTGCTGCCGAGCAAAGCGCCGCGGTCGAAGACGATGATGTTCTTCTCGAACGAGAAGGAGAGGTGCTCCTCGGCCCGGCTACGCTTGACCTGATATTCCTCGGAGAAGGCGAAGACGTTGTTCCGGATGACGTTCTCCTTGCCGTAGTGCTGGTGGAAGCCGCCGTCGGTGGTATCGTAGGTGACGTTGCCTTCCATCGTGATGCCGGTGCTGCCTTCGTCGGTGTAGAGGCCCCAGCCGCCGTAGGTGAAACAGGTCACGTCATGGATGCGGTTGTGGCTGACCGAGGTGCCTTCGGAGGGGCCCAGCGTGTAGACGCCGCCCATGTCGCTGAGCAGGCCTTTGCCGAGGTGATGGAGGTGATTCCATTCGATCCGGTTACGCTTGGCGTTGCTGGGCGCATAGCCCCAGCGCCAGCCGACCGAGACGGCCGAGTAGAAGAAGTCCGAGATCTCGTTGTGCGTGACCTGGTTGTCGGACGAGCTGCCGACCCAGACGCCGACGGCGCACGGGAAGGTCAGGCCGCCGTCGCGGATGATATTATTATGAATCCGGTGATGGCTCGCATGGTTCTCCGGCTTGGCCTCGTCGTTGAGCGTGCCGACCTTCACGCCGCCGGCGCCGACATCGGTGATCAGGCACTTCTCGATGGTCACCTCACGGGTGCCGCGGCCGAGGGAGAAGCCGTAGCTGCCGACATGCGCGAGTTCGCAGCCAGCGAAGACGACCTGCGTCGCATATTCCAGCGTGACCACGCCGTCCACGGTGCGCACCGCGGCCTGATTGGGGACGGCGAGCGCGAGCGAGGGCACGCCTTTGGCGTGGCGGAAGGCGAGTCCGCGGAAGACGAGGTGGCGGACCTTGTCCGTGGGCTTGCCGATGAAGGTCAGCAGCTTCTCCGCGACCGGATAGGTGCCGCGGACGGCGGCGATGGTTTCGCCAGGGCGCGGCTGGTAGGTCAGTCGGCCGGAACGGCTCAGGAACCACTCGCCGGGTTCGTCGAGGAGCGAGAGCAGGTTCTCGATGACGACGCCCGTATGATGGTCGAAGGCGGTATTAGCCTTCTGGGCCGGGCCACGGACTTTCAATACGCCGGCGGAAGGGTCGGCCGACTCGACGCGGCTCCGGGTGGAGTCCCATTTATGATAGAAGGTCGCGACCGCATCCTGCGTCTCCGCGGGGCCGACTTCGGCGAAGGCGCTGAGTTCCTTCGGGTCGATGCGGATAGTCTGTTCGGTGATGCCTTGCGCGGGGTTCGCGCCGGGAAGGGCGGATTCGTTTTCGACGTTGCGGAGGAAGCGGGTGCCGGGATGGCTGGTGCGGGCTCGGGTGGCTCGGCGATCGCCGACCCAGAGCTGTTCGAAGCGCTCGGTGCCGGGCGGCGTCTGGAGCGTCCAGCGGCCGTCGGGTCCGACCTGGAAAGAGGGCAGCTCGGCTCCCCCGGAGATCACGACGTTGGCGCCTGGGGCGGCCTCATAGGAGATGGTCCGGCCGGCTTCACCGGAGTCTTGCTCGTCGAAGGCGACGGCCTGGGTGACCCGGTAGGTCCCGGCGGCGAAGATCACGCGTACCGGCTCGGCCAAGGGGCGGGGCAGTCGGCGTACGGCCTGGCGGGCGCCTTCGAGCGTGGCCAAAGGGGCCTCGGCCCGGCCAGAGGCCTTGTCAGCACCCTCGGGGCTGACGTGCAGGTCCAAGGCCAGGACGGAGCCAGGCAAGAGGCACCCGAGTAGCAAGAGGCGACAGAAAGACATAGTCATCCCGACAACACCGCCGCGGGACAGTTCCCTCAAGCCTTTCTCGCGACGTAGAAGCGGGTCTCGCCGGCGAACTCGCGGACAAGCGGTCCATCGGCCGCGATGTCGGTGCTCAAGGGACACTCGATGACCACGTAGCCTGTTGCCGACAATTCATCGCGGGTTTCCTGTTCGGTGCTGCTGTGGATGAACACCGGCGAAGTGTCGCTCTCGTGCCACCGGTCACCGGGGGTTTCCTCGTCGGAAGGATCTTCCTGGGCCCAGTAGGCGGCGTTGGCCCCTTTCTCCCGATCGGAGGCCGTGAACAGAAAGACGCCACCCGGTTTCAATACGCGGTGGATCGAGCGCAAGGCGGCGAGCCGATGATCGCGGCTAGGCAGGCACATCAGGCCGTTGAAGGCGAAGATCGCGTGGTCGAAGGAAGCGTCAGGGTAGGTGAGGGCCGTGGCATCCTGCTGCTCGACGCAGTGCTCCCAGCTCTCGTCGTGGTCGGCCAGGACCGCGCGGGCGAGGCTGACCATGATCGGTGAGAAGTCCGTGGCGGTCACGCCGTGGTAGCCGGCCTGTCGGAGTCCGAGCACCACGCGTCCGCCGCCGCAGCCGAGTTCGAGCACCCGGGCTGACTTCGGGAGGTGACGTTCGATGAGCACGCGTTCCGAAGCCCAGAGACCGACCCGGACCGCGGCCCGGGCGTAGTGCAGGGCCGTCTCGGTCTCGAGCCAGTGGGCCTGCGGGTCGCGTTCCATCAAGCCAAGCAAGCGAAACTTGCCTCCGAGGCAATCGCAGGAACACTCGCCCGCATGTTCAGGTTGCTCTTCCTTGCCTTGGCCTTCGGGTTCGTCGCCTGCGATAGCCGTCGTCCGGAGGTCGCCCCGGCTCGTGAACTGGGCCTCGAGACCCGCTTCCCGGTCCGCATGGGCGTGGTGCTCACCCAGCTGCAGTTGGCCATCTCCGACCTCGAGAAGGCCCGTGGACTGATGGGCGTCGCTCGACTGGAGGAAGCCCAGGGGATGGCTTTCCTTTATGATGTGGACGGCGAGATGAGCTTCTGGATGAAGAACACCTTGATCGACCTCGACATCGCCTTCGTCGCCCGCGACGGCACGGTCCTGGAGGTCCGCACCATGACCGCGGGTGAGACCGAGACCACCACTTCCGTCACGAAGGAGGCGCGCTTCGCGGTCGAGATGCGCGCCGGCTGGTTCCGCGATTTCGGCGTCAAGCCAGGTGACAAGGTCAACCTGGAGGATCTCCGGTCGGCCGTCCGCGACCGAGGCTTCGACGTGAAGAAGTTCCTGCCCTGAGCTCAGAGCGAGCGCCAGAGGAACAGGAGGCCCGCGGCGCCGGCGAGCAGGAGCAGCACGAAGGCGAGCGCCATTCTTTCGGACGAAGTGGTACGGAAGATTCTCATGCGCGCGGAGCGAGCCGACCGGCGGCTTCGCGGAGGAAGCCCGTGAGACGGAGGAGGAAGAAGGGGGAGGGAGAGCCTGCGATCGGCTCAAGCGCTTGCTCGGCGGCGGCGATCTCGGCGTCCAGGCGGCGGAACGATTCACGCCAAGCGGCCGCAGAGATCAGTTGGCGGGCGTCGCCGCCGGCACGGAGGGGCGTCAGGAAGTCTTTGCCTGAGAGGTCGCGTTCCAGGAGCATCGGCAGCGTCAGCTTACCGCTGGCGGCGTCGGTGCCGAGCGTCTTGCCCGCCTTGGCATCGTCCTGCAGGAGGTCGACCAGGTCGTCGTAGATCTGGTAGGCGATGCCGAGGTGGCGTCCGAAGAGCGCGCAGGCTTCGACGTGTTCCGTCGGGCGGTCGGCGAGGAGCGCGCCGATCCGACAGGCGCCCTCGAACAGTTCGGCCGTCTTCAGGCGGATATGGCGGGTGTAGTCTTCCAGCGAGAGATCGTCCTGGCCGCGGGAGAAGGTCTGGCAGACCTCGCCGGAGCAGACTTCGCGGGAAGCGCGGGCGACGATGCGGCAGAGCTCCGGGGTCGGGTGGTCGGCGGCGAGCACGAGGGCGTGGGCGAAGAGCGCGTCGCCGAAGAGCACCGCCGCGTGGGCGCCGTGCGTACGGTTGGGGGTGGCGCTGCCGTGACGGGTGTCGGCGCCGTCGAGGACGTCGTCGTGGACCAGGGTGGCCAGATGGACCAGTTCGATGATGCCGGCGCCGCGCACCAAAGCGGGAAGCGGCGGGCCGCCCGCGCCGGCGCCGAAGGCGAGGAGTGGGCGGAGGCGCTTGCCCGGATGGGCGAGCACGTCGCGGACCATCGGGCGGACCTCAGGCTCGAACGCGAGTTCCTGCGCCGCGAGGAACTGCTCGAGGGCCGCGAAATGGGCTTCTAGGCCGACGTGCAGCGGGGAGGACACGCCGCAATGTGCCGACGAAAAAGCCCGTGCGCAAGCGCAGGATACGGATTGTCCCGGTCAGGGGACGAACTTCGTCTCGACCGAGATGATCTGCTTGCCGGTGCTGGCGCAGTCGGCGCACGGGATACGCTTGTCGACCAGCTGGCCCTTCTGGGCTTCACGCGTGAAGCCCAGTCCGCCGCACTTCTTGCAAGGGATGGCCTCGTTGGTCGTCGCGCTGAGCTCGGCTCCGGCGTTGATCGCTTCGACGAAACGCTGCAGACCGGCCGGCGATTCCTCCAGCGTCACGCACTCCAGGAAGGCCTCGCGACGGAGGGTCAGGCGACGGCCTTTCAACGGCGCGAAGTCAGGGGTGAACAGCACCGCGACGGTGCCGACATGCATGCCGGTGATCTTGCCCGTGTCGCCGACCTTGGCGGGTTTCTCCAGCAGCAGCAGCGCCATCGTGTCGACGCCGGCAGCGAGGGCTTCGTTCGGACCGGCGGCGGGCCAGGCGGCCTTGGCGACGTAGCGGTTATCACCGAGGTCCTGGAGGATCGCGTAGGTGACCGTGGTCACGTAGCCGACGGCCTTGCTGGAGCCGGCGGGCGAGCCGTCGATGATGCTTTGGGTGGCGAACGCGGAATAGAGGCGCTGCAGTTCCTTGGTGGTCTCCGTCGAGCCGAGGCGGTTGAGCTTCGAGAGCTGGAAGGTCCGGGTCGATTTCGCCTCCGGGAGCAGCGTCGGGCGGAAGGGTGAGATCTGCACCGAGTTGTCCACGAACTCGTCCGAGATGCCGCCCGCGGCGGGAGCGGCCGCATTGGTAGGCGTCGCGGCCGGGGTGGCCGCTGGCTCGCCGACCTTGGTGCCGAACGGGCTCGTCTGAGCGCCGAGGGGGAGGGCGAGGAGGGCGAGGAGGAGTCGGAACTTCATGGGCTTAGTCGAGGGAGCTTAGGTCGCCTTCGGCGGGCGGCGGGGTGGACTTAGGCTTGCTGGGCTCGGAGGAGCCGAGGGCCGGGGTCGAAGGAGTCACCGGCTTGGAGGAGCGGGCCGGCCGGTAGCCGTCGTCGCCGCGATCGTCGTCCTCGTCGTCGTCCGGGAGGTCATCGTCTTCCGGGTTGGGCTTATCTCCGCGGGCGACGCGCTTGCGGCGCACGATGACGGTGCCGACGCCGACGGCGGCGAGGTAGAAGCCAAAGAGCACGCTGGTCATCACGATCAACGAGATCGGTTCGGCGATGGGCGTGATCAGCGCGACCAGCAACATGATGCCGACCAGCATCCCGCGCCAGGACTTCAGGAGGGTCTTCGGGCGGACGAGTTCGAGCCACATCAGGACGATGAGCGCGAGAGGGAACTGGAAGGTCAGGCCCGTGAGCAGGCACATCATCACCACGAAGGCGTAGTAATCCGACGCCTGCCAGGTCACCTCCATCTTCATCCCTTCGGCGAAGTGCTGCCAGATCTGGATGGACATCGGGCTCAGCCAGTAGAAAGCCAGGGCGGCTCCCAAGAGGAAGAGCACGAGGGCGGCTCCGCAGAAGGGGACCAGGCCGCTCTTTTCCCTTTCCGAGAGGGCCGGGCCCACGAAGCGGGCGGTCTCGTAGAGGAAGACGGGAGAGGCGACGGCTACGCCCACGCCGAAAGCCGCATACATGAGCACTTTCCATACGCCCATGAAGGTGAATTCTTTCAGTTCACCCATGTTGACGAGACCCGGGCCGGGCTCGCTGAGCGCGAAGGCCAAGGGAGAAGTCTCGGGGTGTTTCGCCCATTCGAGGGGCAGGCTCAGCAGGACAGGGGTCTCCCGGTAGAAGATCAGGGCGGCGACCATCCCGACAGCGAAGACGGTGACGACGCGGATGAGCGAAATGCGGAGGTCGTCCAGATGCTCCATGAACGACATCTCGCTCCTGGATTTATTGCGGCGAATGAGGGAGGAAAGCATGGTAGGGTCAGTCCTTGCGAAGGAGGTCCTTGATGACGTCAAGGCTCAGGCCGGACGAAGCGGAGTCTGATTCGGTCAGGAGCTTACGCAACATCTCAGACTTGGACTTTTGGAGTTCCATGACGCGTTCTTCGATGGTGCCGGCCGCGATCAGCTTGATGCTGGTCACCGTCCGGGTCTGGCCGATGCGGTGGGCGCGGTCCGTCGCCTGGGCCTCGGCGGCGGGGTTCCACCAGGGGTCGAAATGGATGACCGTGTCGGCCCCGGTGAGGTTCAGGCCGGTGCCGCCCGCCTTCAGGGACATCAGCATGACGGGGATGGTCGGGGTCGAGTTGAAGGTGTCGCAGACGCCTTGGCGGTCCTTCGTGGAGCCGTCGAGGTAGCAATAGGGAATGTCGCGGTCTTCGAGGGCTTCCTTGAGGAGCTGGAGCGCCGTGACGAAGGTCGAGAACACCAGCATGCGGTGGCCGGCGTCCTTGGATTCCTCGACGAGCTCGAGGAAGGCCTGGAGTTTCGCCGAATCGGCTTCGGCCAGCTTCGGGTCGAGGATGCGCGGGTCGGCGCAGATCTGGCGGAGGCGGAGCAGCTGGTTGAACGCCGCCATCTGGATGCGGGCCTGCGTGGCGCCGCCCATCTCCATCTCGAAGATCTCCCGGCGCGTGGACTCGAGGATCTCGTCGTAGATCTTCTTCTGGTTGTCCTCGAAGTCGCAGTAGACGATCTGCTCGATCTTCGCGGGCAGCTCAGGGGCGACGGCGACCTTGGAGCGGCGGAGGATATACGGCGCGGCCATCTGCAGGAGGCGGTCGTCGTGCCACTTGCGTTCCTCGGCCTGGACGCGTTCTTCGGGCTTGGGGAGATAGCCCGGCATCAGGAAGCCGAAGAGCGAGCGGAGGTCTTCGAGGGAGTTCTCGACGGGCGTGCCGGTGAGGATGTAGCGGCCCTTCGCGACGAGCTGCTTGACCGCCTTGGCGGACTGCGCGCGCGGGTTCTTGATGTTCTGACCTTCGTCGCAGATCGCCGCGCCCCACGCCACGGCGGTGAAGGCCGCGATATCGCGGGAAAGGGTGCCGTAGGAGGTGATGACGAGGTCGAACCGCTGCAGGTAATCCGGCGCGGTGAAGCGGTTCTGGCCGTGGTGGGCGAGGACCTTCAGGGAAGGGGTGAAGCGGCGGGCTTCGCGGCGCCAGTTCTCGACGAGCGAGGCCGGGCAGACCACGACGCAAGGCCCGTCTTCCGGGCGGTGCTGGCGCAGGGCCTCCATGAAGGCGAGCGCCTGGACGGTCTTACCGAGGCCCATTTCGTCGGCGAGCAGGCCGCCGAGCGAATGATTATGGATATGCCAGAGCCAGGCCACGCCGACCTGCTGGTAGATGCGGAGCATCTTGCTCAGGTCCTCGCGGATCGGGGCGGGCTGGAGCTTCGAGAGGTTGCGGATCGCGGACGAGCGCTGGCTCCAGGTCTCGGGCGGGGCGAAGGCGGCCTGCAGTTCCTCGGCGATGGCGTCGGCGCTCGCGAGGTCCGCGAAGCCGATCTTCAGGTTGAGGTCCAGGTCCACGTCGCGCTTGGCCTCGCCGGTGATGCGGCGCTGGGCGTTGCGGATCGATTCCATCAGCTCCGGCGTGATGAGGCGCGGGCCGCGGTCGGTGTAGAAGAACATGCGCCCGCTGGAGAGGGCTTCCTGGATGACCTTCGGGGACTTGCCTTCGGGGTCGATGCCGATGGCGAAACGGAAGCCGTCGTTCTCTTCGGACGCGTCGCACTTCGCCTTGGCGAGGTCGACGTTGCGCAGGGAGTGCGAAAGGTTGTGCGTGAAGAACGCGTCGTTGTCCGTCATCAGCAGCTTATGATGGCGGGCGAGGAAGTTGAGCACCTGGATGGTGCCGGCGAGATACCACTCGCGGGTGGTGGTCTCGAGCGTGAAGCCGCTGCGTTGCAGGACATCGCGCAGTTCGGCGACGGGGCCGGAAGACTGCTGGGGCAGGCGGATGCGCAGCCACTTCATCGAGCCGTCGACCCACGGGCGGTCGTCACGGCCGCGTTCCTGGGAGCGGACTTCCTGCTCCTCAGGGCCGTCGTCCGGCGTCTCGCCGGCGGCGTTGGTCTGTGGCGTGGCGACCGGTTCGTCGAGGTGTTCGTGGACCTTGTCCAGGTGGTCGCCGTCCCACGCGAGCGGGGACTCCGGCGCGTTGGCCATGCGGAAGACCGGCAGGCCTTTGCCGATGGCCAGGAGCTGGCGCAGGTGGCGGCGGGTGAGCGGCAGGATGCCCTGCAGCTTGCCGTGGCAGAGGTTCTCGAGGATCGCCAGGAAGAAGACCGTGTCGGGCTCGATGGTCCAAGCCTTGCTGCGGTCGAGGTTCTCCGGAGCGACCTGCGCGCCGTCGACGCGTAGTTCGAGGCGGCAGATGATCTCGTCGCGCACGGCGGCGGTCGCGATGTTCGGCGGCACGATGAAACGCACTTCGATGGGCGTGCCGCGTTTTTCCGAAAGGGTGAGGGATTTGAGCCGGGGTCCTGCCGGGGTCGTCTCCGCTTGCTTTGATTTTTCCTTCTTCGTGTCCGTCGTCTTCTCCTTGGTCACCGCCGTCGTCGGCGGTTTGCCAGGCGGAGCGGCGGGCTTGGCCGGCGTCACTGGCTCGGCTTTCAAGTAACCTTCCTTGGTCGCTAATACCAGGTAGGCGGCGACGGAGTGGACGCAGAGTTTCCTTCGTCCCACCGAGACGTCACAGCCGCATTCGTTGCGCTGGAAGGTGACCGAGCGGAGGTTCCAGCGGGCTTCGCGGGATTCGGTGCCGTCGTCCACGAGGGCCTCCGCGACCGGAGGGGTCCAGAGGGCCTTCTTCACCTTGCCCTTGGCCACCAGCTCCTTGGCAAGGAGCACGGTCGCACCGCCCGCGAGATCGATGAGATCGTCTTCGGAGATGTTGGGCAACGGCTGACGCGGCGCCATGGTGAGGGTGTGCGGTGAAAAGCGTCGTCCGAAAGGACGCGCCAAAGGAGGGAAAACCTAGCGGGAAGACGTATCGCCTAGACGGCGACGTCTTGGACCGGGACTCCTGGGTGCATCTCGAAGATGCCTACGGGGGTCGTCGGGCCTGTCATCACGATGGAATAATCCTCACCGATGCCAATGATAATCTGACCTCCGGGCATATTAACCGTCAAATCCGCGTCAACCAGGCCCATTTTACGGGCCACGGCGGCGGAAGCCGAGGAGGAGGAGCCGGAAGCCATGGTGTAGCCGGCGCCGCGTTCCCAAATCTCGATGCGGACGTTCTTCCGGTCCATGATCTTCATGAACTGCACGTTGGTGCGGTTCGGGAAATTAGGGTGCGTCTCGAGGTGCGGGCCGTAGGTCTTGGCGAGGTCGGGCGTGAGGTCGTCGACCGGGATCACGCAGTGGGGGTTGCCGACGGTCGCGGCCCAATACCTGAAGGTCTTGCCGAGGACGGTGATTTCTTCGCCGAGGACTTCGCGGTCGGCGCCGACGTGCGGGATGACCGGGGCGCGGAAGGAGACCTTGCCCATCTCGACGCGGATGCGGTTGCCGCCGTCGAAGACCTCGCAGCGGACGATGCCGCCGATGGTGTGCAGCTTGAACTCCTGTCCTTCCTTGATCCGCTTGGTCTCGAGGAGGTGGCGGCAGAAGATGCGGATGCCGTTGCCTGATTTTTCGGCTTCGGAGCCGTCCGGGTTCAGGATGCGTAGGCCGAAGGTGCCGTCCGTGCGTTCGATCGGACCGTAGAGGATGCCGTCGGAACCGAGGCCGAAATGGCGGTGGCAGACCTTGCGGATGGCTTCCGGCGAAAAGAGGGCGGGGCAGTCCTTGGGCTCAAGGACGAGGTAGTCGTTGCCGAGGGCGTGGTATTTGGCGAAACGCATGGTCGTGTTCTGATTGGGCTTTCGGGGCGGGTTTGGCAAGCAAGGGGTGGCTTATCTGTCGGCTTGGTTTCCGCCTCGGCCGGGCTTACAACCCACCTATGCGCCTCCTGCCCCTGGTTGCCCTGTCCTGCGTTCTCACGGTCTTCGCGGCCGAGAAGCGTCCGCCGAACATCGTGCTGCTCTACTCCGATGACATCGGCTGGGGCGACTTGGGCTGCTATGGCGCTAAAGTCATCCCGACACCGAACCTCGACCGTCTGGCCGCGCAGGGCACGCGTTTCACCTCGGGCTACTGCACTTCCGCGACCTGCACGCCGTCGCGCTACTCCTTGCTGACGGGCGAATACGCCTGGCGTCGACAAGGCACCGGCGTGCTGCCGGGTGACGCCCGTCTCATCATCAAGCCAGGTCGTCCGACGATGGCGGCCAGCCTCGCTAAACTCGGCTACGCCACCGGCGTGGTCGGCAAGTGGCATCTCGGCCTGGGCTCCGGCGACGTCGATTGGAACAAGCGGATCGATCCGTCCCCCAACCAGATCGGCTTCACCTATTCGTTCATCATGGCCGCCACCGGCGACCGCGTGCCGACGGTCTTCGTCGAGGACGGCTCCGTCGTCGGTCTCGATCCGAAGGATCCGATCGAGATCAGCTACAAGCAGCCTTACCCGGGCGATCCCGACCTGAAGACCGATGCCGAGCGCGCGAAGCTCAAGATGGATTGGTCGCACGGACATAACATGGCCCTCGTCAACGGCGTCGGCCGCATCGGTTGGATGAAGGGCGGCAGGTCCGCCATCTGGAACGATGAGACGATGGGCGATACCTTCGCGGACAAGGCCTGTGGCTTCATCGCGCAGAATAAGGACAAACCGTTCTTCCTCTATTACGCCTCGCACGAGAACCATGTCCCGCGCGTCCATCATCCGCGCTACGCCGGCAAGACCCCGCTCGGCCCGCGTGGCGACGCGGTGGTCGCGTTCGACGATCAGGTCGGCCGCATCCTCGCCGAACTCGACAAGCAGGGTCTCGCCGAGAACACGTTGGTGATCTACACCTCGGATAACGGTCCGGTGCTCGACGATGGTTACAAGGATCAGGCGGTGGAGCGTAATAAGGCCGCGGCGCATGCCCCGGCGGGTCCGTTCCGCGGCGGCAAATACAGCATCCTCGAGGGTGGCACCCGCGTCGGCTTCATCGCCCGCTGGCCCGGCCATACGCCCGCCGCCAAAGTCTCCGACGCGCTGATCTCGCAGGTGGATCTTCCGGCCGTCTTCACCAAGGTCGCCGGCGGTGATCCGGCGGAATTCCTGAAGCTCGACTCCGTTGACTCGTCCGCGGCGCTCACGGGCGGACAGGGCCGCGAGACGCTGATCTCCAGCACGCAAGGCGCCGTGCTTTCCATCCGTGATGCCCGTTGGAAATTCATCTCCGGCGTCGGCGCGCCCGGCAAAGGCAAGAAGGCTCAGGGCCCGCTCGTCGACCTCTTGGGCGCCGAAGCCGAGCAGGCCAATGACCGCCGTGACCAGGCCGGGCCTCGTCTCTTCGACCTGCAGGCGGATCCCGGCGAACGGAATAACGTCGCCAAGGAACATCCCGAAGTCGTCGCCCGGCTGAAGGCCCTGCTGGAAGCCCAGCGGGCGAAGGGCGTGCTGCAGCCTTTGCCTAACTGATCGGGCGATTAATTTCGGTTCGACGCCTTCTCCCGACTTGAAGCGGGAGAGGGAAGGGTGATGCTCGACGCATGAGCCAGACCCCTCTCCGTGTCCTCTGTGTCGGCGCCGGCCACATGGGCCGTTCGCACGCCCTCGCTTACCATAAGCTCCCGGGTTTCCAGATCGTCGGTCTGGTCACCCGCTCTGCGGAATCCCGTGCCAAGCTGAACGCCGAACTCGGCGGCGGCTACGCGGAGTATGCCGACTTCCATGCCGCGCTCGAGGCGACGAAGCCCGACGCGGTCTCCATCTCGAGCTATCCGGATACGCACGCCGAATACGCCGTCGCCGCGCTTGAAGCCGGTTGCCACGTCTTCGTCGAGAAGCCCCTCGCGGTCACCGTCGCCGAGGCCGAACAGATCGTCGCCAAGGCCAAGGCCGTGAAGCGCAAGGTGGTCATCGGTTATATCCTCCGCCATCACCCGGCCTGGACGCAGTTCATCAAGACCGTGCAGACGCTCGGCAAGCCGCTGGTCATGCGCATGAATCTGAATCAACAGAGCTATGGCGACATGTGGAAGACCCATAAGTCCCTCCTGCAGACCTGCAGTCCCGTCGTCGACTGCGGCGTGCACTACGTCGACGTGATGTGCCTCATGACCGGCAGCCGCCCGGTCCGCGTCTCCGGCATCGGCGCCCGCCTCACCGAGGACATGCCGGCCGGTCAGATCAACTACGGCCACCTGCAGGTCACCTTCGCCGACGGTTCCGTCGGCTGGTATGAAGCCGGCTGGGGTCCGATGATGTCCGAGGAGGCCTTCTTCGTGAAGGACGTGATCGGGCCGAAGGGCTGCGTCTCGATCGTCGCCGGCAAGGCCTCGCAGGCCGGTAATTCCGCCGACGTCGATTCCCACTCCGCCGCGCAGGCGCTCAAGGTGCACTCTTCGCAGCTCGGTCCCGATGGTAAGTTCACCCAGCCCGACGAGATCGTGCCGACCGAGGCCGACCCCGGTCATGACGGCCTCTGCGAACGTGAACAGGTCTATTTCGAAAAGGCTATCCGCGAGGACCTCGATCTCACCGCGCACATGGACGACGCCGTCAACTCGATGCGCATCGTCGCCGCGGCGGATCAGTCCTTCCGCGAAGGCCGCACGATCAATCTCTGAACGCCGGTGGCGCACCCGAACCTCGTCTTCATGGGCGTCTGCGGCTGCGGCAAGAGCACCGTGGCCGAACTCTATGCGCAGCGCACCGGCGCCACGCTGATCGAAGCCGACGTCTTTCATCCGCCGGAGAACGTCGCGAAGATGAGCGCGGGCACGCCGTTGACCGACGAGGATCGTGCGGGCTGGCTGGCGGCGATGGCCGCCCGGCTCGCCGAGGGTAAGGCCCGTGGTGAAGCGATGGTCCTCACCTGTTCTGCCCTCAAGCTGGCCTATCGTGACCGCCTGCGCCAAGGCGACCCGGACCTCTTCTTCGTCTTCCTCGATGGCAGTCGGGAACTCCTGCAGGCGCGGATGGACGCGCGAAAGGGACACTTCATGCCCCCGGGTCTGCTGGGCAGCCAGCTCGCCACGCTAGAGCGTCCGAACCTTGCCTCCGAGAAGTGCTTGCACGTCAGTATCAGCCTTTCACCCGAGCAGATCTGCGCGACCGTGGCGTTGGCGATGCGTCGCTTCGCCTGAAAAGCAGAAGGCCCGCTTGCGCGGGCCTTCGTCGGAGAGCATGGCGGGCTTATTTCTTCCAGACGACCTTGGACGGTTCGATGACGCTCGTCTTGTCGAGGGTCGGGAAGCCTTCCGGCACGGCGAGGGTGACCTTACCGGACGCGGCCCATTCGGTGGAACGGGCGAGGATGGTCTGGAAGCCGACGCAATGCAGGGCGTCGTGGCTGGTGTCGGCGGCCATGATATGTCCCATCGAGGTCGTCACGACGCGTCCCTTGCCGAACGGGGCGAACCAGACCATCGGCTCATGCATGTCGGTGCCGCCGAACTCTGGCTTGGAGAACGAGCTGGAGAGGACGTGCATGTGGTCGGCGGTGCCGCGCATGCGGTGGTAGAGCTCGTCGGTGGCGTGGAGCCATTCAGCGGGCAGACCCTGCATGACGGGGTGGGCGGCGTCGCGGGTCTTGAGCGTGAAGACGTGCTTGGGCCCGTGGCCGGAGCCGAAGCCCTTGCCCTGGATCTTCTCCTCGGCGTCGACCAGCGCGACGGCCTGGCCGGTCTTGTCGTCGACGGCGATACGCTTGGCGAAGGTGGCGCCGCGCCAGCCGCAGCAGATCATCTCGTTGAAGTTGTCCCAGCCGGTGAAGGCGTTGTTCGCGGCGTGCACGTTGACGAGGCCGCCGCCGTTCATGACGAACTCGGTGAAGGAGTCCTTCATCGCGGTGCCCCATTCCGGGCCGTTGTAATTGTTCACGATGACCTGGTAGTCGGCGAACTTCGGAGCCCACTGCTCCCATTCGGCGGCGTGGGCCTTGACGAAGGCGGCTTCCTCGGCGTTCCACTCCTTCATCGCGGCGTCAAAGGCTTTCTTGGCGGCGGCGTCACCGGCCTTCGGGCGGCCAGGCTTAGCCTTGGCGAAGCCGGCGGGCGCGGTGGCGACGGTCACGGTGAAGCGACCGGTGGCCTCGAGGGTGGCCTTGGTGGCCTCGGTCGTGCGGACCCAGTCGTGGTTGTTGCGTCCGTCGAGGATGAGGACGCGGATCTTATCGGCGGCCTCGAGGGGTAGGGTCAGGAGGGCGAGCAGGCTGAAGAGCCCGAGCTTGAGCAGGGATTTCATGGGGAGGCCCTCATTGGACCCATTTCCCATGGCCGGGCGAGTGTTTTCATTGCCGGTCCAGTGAACGATAGTGGATGGCCTCCAAGAGGTGGGCGGTGGCGATGCGGTCCGCCTCAGCGAGGTCGGCGATCGTCCGGGCGACGCGGAGGATGCGGTCGTAGGCTCGGGCGGAGAGGCCCAGTTTCTCCATCGCCTGCTGGAGCAGGTCGCCCTGAGCCCGTTCGAGCGCGCAGTATTCGCGGAGTTCCCTCCCGCCGAGCAGTGCGTTGCAACCGCCGGTCCGCCCGCCAAACCGTTGTCGTTGTCTGGCCCGCGCGGCTTCGACCCGGACGCGTATCGTCGCCGAGGGCTCGCCCGGCGCGGCGTCGCGGAGCTCGTCGATCGAGAGTGCCGGCGCTTCGACCTGGATGTCGATGCGGTCGAGCAGCGGGCCGGAGATCTTACCTCGGTATTTACGGACCTGCATCGGCGAGCAGGTGCACTCGCGTCGGCGGTCGCCGAGGTGGCCGCAGGGACACGGGTTCATGGCCGCCACGAGCATCAGCCGTGAGGGCAGGGTGACCTTGGCTGCCGCGCGTGAGACGGTGACCTGACCGTCTTCGAGCGGCTGACGGAGCACCTCGAGCGCCGAGCGACGGAATTCGGGGAGCTCGTCGAGGAAGAGCACGCCGAGATGCGCGAGCGAGACCTCCCCGGGTCCGGGAATGCTGCCTCCGCCGATCAGTCCGATATCGCTGATGGTATGATGCGGCGAACGGAACGGCCGCTGCCAGCCGCGTCGGCCGTCGGTGAGTCCCGCGCCGGCGGCGGAATGCACGCCCAGGATCTCGAGGAACTCCTCCGCGTCCGGCCGAGGCAGGATGGTCGGGATACGTTTCGCGATGAGCGATTTGCCCGACCCCGGCGGTCCGATCATCAGCAGATTATGGCCGCCGGCTGCGGCGACTTCGACCGCCCGGCGGATCGCCAACTGCCCTTTGACTTCTGCGAAATCCGGCTGACCTTCGCTTGTGGCGGACTCGGACGGCGGCGGCGCGAGCGGGGTGACCTGCTTCTCGCCCGTCAGAAAGCGCAGGGCGCCGTCAAGGGTGTCGGCCGGAATCGCTTCGATTCCAACGACGAGCGCGGCCTCTTCCGCCGATGCGCGGGGCAGGATGACTCCGCGGAGGCCAGACTTCCGGGCAAGGATCGCCATCGCCACTCCGCCGCGCACCGGCCGCGTCGCGCCGCTCAGACCTAATTCGCCGGCGATGAGGTAGTGCTGCAAGAACGCCCGGTCGAGCTGGCCGGTCGATGCCGCGATGCCGAGCGCAATCGGCAGGTCGTAGATGGCACCCTCTTTCTTCAGATCGCCGGGGGCGAGGTTGATGGTGGTGCGTGTCTCCGGCAGCCGGAGTCCGCTGTTCTGCAGGGCGGACTGGACGCGCTCTTCGGATTCCTTGACCGCGGCGTCGGGTAGGCCGACCAGCCACAGGCCGAGTTCGCCCTTCTCGCCGGTGTTCACCTCGATCTCGACCGGCACGGCTTCTACGCCGACCAATGCGGCAGAACGGATGACGGAAAGCATACCGAAGGGCAGGCGGTCGTCGCCCGGGGCACAATCCCCGACGCCTAGGGCTCAAAGCCTAGCAAAACCGCCCATTCCCCGGAGGATTGCCTTGGCAACCCAGCCCACGTTCCGCTGTCTGAATAACTGCTCCGCATGACTTTCCGCGCCGCCATCCTCGGTCTCCTTCTGCTGCCCCTCGGTTCCTCGGGGGCGTTGGCGCCTTTCCTGGAGAAGAACTGCGTCGAGTGCCACGACGCCGAAACGAAGAAAGGTGGGCTGGATATGACCGCCCTGAAGTCGGACCTCCGGGATCCGAAGTCCTTTGCCGCTTGGGTCAAGATCCACGACCGCACTGCCAACGGCGAGATGCCGCCGAAGAAGAAGGCTCGCCCCGCCGCCAGCGAGCAATCCGCCTACCTCGGCGCTCTTGCCGCCACCCTGCTCCGTGAAGACGTCACCCGTATCGCCGCCCAGGGGCGTTCGGTCGAGCGACGCATGAACCGCTTCGAATACGAGAACGCCGTCCGCGACCTTTTGCAGGCGCCGTGGCTCGACATCAAAGAGTCGCTGCCAGAGGACACCGAGGCGCATCGTTACAACAAGAGCGGCGAAGCCCTGGACGTCTCGCACGTCCAACTCCAACGCACCCTTGGCGCGGCCGAAGAGGCTCTGCGTTCGGCGTTCATCTCCTCCGTCGCGCCGAACGAGACCGGCAGCCGTCGGCATTACGCGCGCCAGCAGGGGAGCTACGTCGGCAAGATGAAGTTCTCCGAGTTCAACATGTCGCCCGAGCGGGCGACCTTCCCGACCTTGGGATTCAAAGGACAGCCGGACGTGCGTGCGGGCAACGCTCCCGCCACCGTGGGGAAGGCTAATCCCGTGCTGCGTGAGGAGGAAGGCGTCGGTGTCGTGCACGGTGCTTATGAGCCGGTCGAGCCTTGGTTCGGGACCTTCCGCGCACCGCAGGACGGTCGCTACCTGATCAAGCTTTGCGGCCATTCGGTCTGGGTCGGGCCAGGTAAGACTAAGTCCAAGGGGCAGGTACGCTGGCAGATCCCCGACCTCGACGACATCTCCAAGGGCCGCCGCTCCGAGCCGGTCACGGTCTACGCGCTCACGCCCCCGCGCGTCCTGCGTCGCATCGGTACGATCGACCTCGGACCTGATGTCACCGTCGCCGAACTCGACGTCGTGCTCGAGGCCGGCGAGAGCATCCAGATCGACGTCACCCGTTTCTTCCGTTCCCGTCCGGGTGCCTCTCGGGCGCAGAATCCCCTCGCCACGCCCGAAGGTCAGCCTGGCCTGGTCATGCGCTGGATCGACGTGAAGGGTCCCGTCGCCCCGCAATGGCCGTCGGCACCCTATGCGGTCCTGTTCGACGACTTACCGGTCAAGCCTACTCCGAAAGGAGCAAGCCTGCCTTACGCCGTGACTCCCCGTGATGAGGCTGCTGACGCCGAGCGACTGCTCCGTCGCTTCGTCCGCTCCGCCTACCGTCGCCCCGTTTCCGCCGCCGAAGAGATCCGCTTCCTGCCGATCATCCAAGGTGCGCTGAAGTCGGGCAGCTCCTTCGCTGAGGCGATGCTCTCGGGCTATGCCGCCGTCCTCTGCTCTCCGTCCTTCCTTTACCTGCGTGAGGCACCTGGGGCGCTGGACGACCACGCCGTGGCCTCCCGTCTGAGTTTCTTCCTGTGGAACTCGCCGCCCGACGCCGAGCTCCGCGCTTTGGCGGACGCGAAGAAGCTGCGTGATCCGGCCGTCCTCCGCACCCAGACGGACCGTCTGCTCGCCGACGTCCGTTCGCGGCGTTTCGTCGAATCGTTCACTGATTATTGGCTCGAACTGCGCAAGGCCGGGGCCAACGACCCCGACAGCTTGCTGTATCCTGATTACTATCTCGACGACCATCTGTTGGATTCGGCCCGGGACGAGAGCCACGCCACCTTTGCCGAACTCCTCCGCGCAAACCTCCCGGCCCGTGCCGTCGTCGAGGCGGACTTCGTCTTCGTCAACGAACGCCTCGCCTCGCTCTACCAGCTCCCGCCCGTCGAAGGCGTGAAGCTACGCAAAGTCTCCTTGCCCGCTGGCAGCGTACGCGGCGGATTCATGACCCAAGCCGCGGTGCTCAAGGTCACCGCCAATGGCACCACGACTTCGCCCGTCATCCGTGGTGCCTGGGTCATGGAGCGCATCCTCGGCCGTAAGCCGCCACCCCCGCCTCCCAGCGTACCCGCCGTCGAGCCGGACACCCGTGGCGCTGTGACGATCCGTCAGCAGCTTGAGAAGCATCGCACGCTCGAATCGTGCGCGTCCTGCCACACCCAGATCGATCCGCCTGGCTTCGCGCTCGAGAGCTTCGACGTCATGGGCGGTTTCCGCGACCGTTACCGCGCCCTCGATGGCAAGACTCCGGAGGTCGGTATCGGTAAGAACGGCCAGGCCTTCGCCTTCCATAACGCCTTGGTGATCGAGACCTATGGCGAACTCGACGGTAAAGCCTTCAAGGACATCCGTGAATTCAAGCGCCTCGTCGCCGCCGACGAACGTCAGCTCGCCCGCAACCTCGTCGGGCAGTTCACCGTCTACGCCACCGGCGCCCCGGTGGGCTTTGCCGACCGCGCCAAGGTCGAGGCCGTCCTCGACGGGGCCAAGGCGGGCCGTTACGGCGTCCGCGACCTGGTCCGCGGACTTGTCACCAGCGAACTCTTCCTTAACAAGTAAACCTACCCCGATGGCTCCTTTCCGTTCCTCCCAAGCTCCGTTCGTCGCGTTCAAGCGCGCCATCTCTCGTCGCCGCTTCCTGGCCGGCACCGGCGTGCTGCTGGCCCTGCCGATGCTCGATGCCATGACCCCGGCCTTCGCGGCGGCCCCCGCGCCGGCCACCAAGCCCCGGCGCATGCTGGGCATCTGCAATAATCTCGGTCTCGTCCCGGACTACTTCTTTCCGACGGGCAAGGGGAAGGACTACAAGCCGTCGGCTTATCTCGAACTCCTGCAGGCGCACCGTAACGACTTCAGCGTCTTCTCCGGCGTATCGCACCCGGACGTGGACGGCGGCCACCCGGCGGACAACTGCTTCCTGACCGCGGCCCCGCATCCGAGCAGCGGCGGTTTCCGCAACACGATCTCCCTCGACCAGTTCATGGCCGAGCGCATCGGCCACCTCACACGCTTCCCTTCGATGACCCTCGGCGTGAACTGCGCCCGTGGTTCCCGCAGTCTTTCCTGGACCGCCGGGGGCGTGATGATCCCGACCGAAGAGCGCGCCTCGGAGGTCTTCCGTAAGATGTTCATGGGCGGCTCCGAGGCCGAAGTGCGGGCGCAGGAGCGCCGTCTGCAGCTCGGCCAGAGCATCCTGGACGCCGTGGGCGGCCAGGCCGGCGAACTCCGCCGTACGATGGGCGCGCGCGACCGCGACCGCCTTGACCAGTATTTCACCAGCGTGCGCGAGCTCGAGCAGCGCATGCAGATGTCCAAGGAGTGGGAGCGTAAGCCGCGCCCCGTGGCCACCACTTCGGCCCCGCGCGACCCGGGCAGCCCCAAGGAGTATATGGATAAGGTCCGGCTGATGTATGACATGGCCCGCCTCTGTTTCGAGACCGACTCCTCGCGTGCGGTCACGCTCATGCTGGATAGCGTCAACACTCCGGCCCTCGATATCGACCACGTCCACACGACGACCGACGGTTACCACAGCCTTTCTCACCACGGCAAGTCGGCCAAGAAGCTCGCGCAGCTCAAGCAGATCGACAGCATGCACATGACCCTGCTCGCCAAGCTGATGGCCGACCTGAAGTCCGCCAAGGAAGACGGACAGTCCCTGCTGGATCGCACGATGATCCTGTATGGCAGCAATCTCGGCAACGCCAGCGCCCATACGACGACGAATCTGCCGACCCTGCTCATGGGGGGCGGCTTCAAGCACGGCCAGCACCACGTCTTCGACACCGAGAACAATTACCCGCTGCCGAACCTCTACGTCTCCATGCTCCAGCGCATGGGCATCGAGGCGGACAAGTTCGCTTCGTCTACCGGCACCCTTCGCGGCCTCGACCTCGTCGGCTAATCGCCGGAAAGCCTCCGTTTGGGCGGCGTTAGGCGCTTGCCCGCCGGGGGCGGGCTAGGGCAGTCTGCTGCACCCCGCCATGAAGATCGAACAGCATAAGGACGCCGTCGCCATGGGCCAGGCCGCGGCCACGCACGGCGCCCGCGAACTGCGCGCCATCCTCGCCCGCCAGCCCCGGGCGAACATCATCGTCGCCACCGGCGCCAGCCAGTTCGAGACGCTGAAGCACCTCGTGAAGGAGCCGGGCATCGACTGGACCAAGGTCACGATCTTTCACCTCGATGAATACGTCGGCCTCCCGGAGGCGCATGGCGCGAGCTTCCGTAAGTATCTCCGCGAACGCTTCATCGACCAACTGCCGGCCCGGGCGGAGTTCGTCCCGGTGGACGCCGACGCGCCGGATCTCGCCGCCGAGTTGAAGCGTCTCAACGCGCGCATCGCGGCCTGTCCGATCGACCTCTGTTTCGCCGGTATCGGCGAGAACTCCCACCTCGCCTTCAATGATCCGCCCGCGGATTTCGAGACCGAGGTGCCATACATCGTCGTGAACCTCGACCAGGCCTGCCGCCAGCAGCAGTTCGGCGAGGGTTGGTTCCCGACCTTTGACGACGTGCCCAAGCAGGCCGTGTCGATGTCGATCCGCCAGATCATGAAGAGCGCGCGCATCATCTTGTCGGTCCCGGATCGTCGTAAGGCCGTCGCGGTGAAGGGTACGGTCGAAGGACCGGTGACGCCGACCTGTCCCGCTTCGATCGTCCAACGGCACGCTGACTGCACGCTGTATATCGACGACGCCGCGGCGACCGAACTCGCCCGCTGATCCCGTGTCCGCCACCTCCCAGCGTCTCCTTGGTCGCGATCCCGTCACGGGGCGCGGTCTGGCCGTGGAGATCGAAGGCGGCGTGATCAAGGCGATCGAATTCGCCGAACACGGGGAAAGGCGCTGGCTCTGCGCCGGGTTCGTGGACCTGCAGGTCAACGGCTACGCCGGACATGATCTCAATGGACTGACCCTCGATGCTGCGACCGTGCGGGCCCTGTGCCAGGCGCTGCTCAAGGTCGGCGTCACGACGTTCCTGCCGACGATCATCACCGCGCCAGAGTCGCGTATCATCGCCGCCTTACGGACCATCCGTGAGGCCTGCGCGCAGCATCCGGAAGTCGCCGCGATGGTCGCGGGCATCCATGTCGAAGGGCCGCACATCGCGCCGGAGGATGGACCGCGCGGAGCGCATCCGGCGGCAGACGTGCGCGCTCCGGCCATCGCCGAATTCGACCGCTGGCAAGTGGCTGCCGGCGGGCTGGTTAAACTCGTCACGCTTTCGCCTCACTGGCCGGAGTCCCCGGTTTATATCCGTCATCTCGTGAAGTCCGGCGTGGTCGTCTCGCTCGGCCATACCTCCGCAGACGCCGCCCAGATAGCCGCTGCGGTCGATGCGGGGGCGACGCTTTCAACCCACCTTGGCAACGGTTCGCATGCGCTGCTGAACCGCCGTCATAACCATCTCTGGCCGCAGCTGGCGGATGATCGCCTGACCGCCATGTTCATCGCCGATGGGCATCACCTTACTCCTGCACAGCTTAAGACCATGCTTCGGGCCAAAGGCTTGGAGCGATCCTTGGTCGTCTCTGATACGGTTGCTCTGGGCGGACTGCCCGCGGGCAAGTATGAGACCCCGATCGGCGGCAAGGTGGAGCTTAAGGCGGATGGCTTCCTCGCCATCGACGACGGTACGGGTAATTACCTCGCTGGAGCGTCTTTGCCCATGACCGCCGCTATTCCCGTGCTGGTGAACCAAGTCGGGCTGACCTTAGGTGAAGCCATCACGTTACTAACGGCCGCCCCTGGCCGAATCATCGGGGGTGGGGGAGTCTTGGCGGTCGGCCAGCCGGCTGACCTTGTTGCTTTCCATTGGGACGGTTCTATGGTCCGGCCGGAAGTGGCAGGCGTCTGGCTGCGGGGCCGCTCCGTCGTCTGAGTCCCGAAAGGGGTTATCGAAAAATTCGATATTAAGGGGGATGCTAAACCTCGCCTCTTTGTGCCTAGAGCCTAGTTTGAGGACATGGAAACATTTGGTATTTTAGCCGGCTTTGCCTGCCTAGGACTAGGCATCTACCTGCCGATCCGTTTCTTCATGCTCATCGGGGAAGTGAAATCCTTGGAACAGCGTTTAGCGGTTTTGGATAAAAGAATCACGGTGCCTCCGGTTAATCCGGTCGCGGTGCCTTCGCAGCCTGCGCCGGTTCCCTCCGTCGCTTCTGCGGTCGCCTCCCCGCCGCCTTTCCCGCCGAGGGCGGTCCAGCCGGCGGCTCCAGTAGCTGTCGCGCAGCTTGATCCTCTTTCGGAGCGCCTCCGTGATCTCGGGCTCTTGCCTCCGACTGATCTCAACGGCGAGTATGCGCTGGGCGCTTGGTGGGCCGTCCGCGTCGGCGGCGTCTTAGCCGTCGCGGCCGTTATCTTCCTGGGTTTCTGGCTCAATCTTAATCCCAATATTCCAGCGATAGTCCGCGTGTTGGAGGTCGCCTTGGTCGGCGCCGGTCTTTTCTGGGGTGGCCTCCGTCTTTCCTCGAAGCGTAAGGACCTGGGGGAAGTGGTCGCTGCTTCCGGTCTCGCCGTCTGGCAGTTCGCCGCGTGGGCCACCTATGGCCTCGATAAGATGCGGGTCTGCGACAGCCCGGCTCAGGCCGCGTTGGTCCAGTTCCTGGTGGCTTTTGGCGTCGCCTTTCTCGCCATGGCAAGGGGAAGTAAGCTTTTCGGCCAGCTCGCCGTCATCTTCGCTACGGTCGCGGTTTATTTCTCCATTGGGTCCGGCGCCGCGCCTGGGTCTACGGCGACGGGTGCCGGCTTGATTGCCGTGCTGGGCGTCATCCTGATGGTGCGCGGCCCGTGGGGTGCCGCCGGCGTGCTGGGCTTGATCGGCTCTCAGGCGTGCCTGCTCTTCCTTTATGACGCCATGCCGACGAGCGGCGCGAATTATCTGCCGCTGCAACTCGCTGCGCTGGGTTCGTTCCTCGTGCTCTGGCTGGGCGAACGTCTGGTGAAGGACGACGCCGTTCTGCTTGGCCGTGATGCTCGTTCGGCTTTCCAGCTCGCCAGCTTCTTCGCTCCGGCATTCCTCTCCCTCTTCCTCGCGACCGGCGGGGAAAACGATCGCGCGACGGTCGCCCTGCTCATCGCCGCCGTGGCGAGCATCGCGGGTTATGTGGAGCTTCGCCGTAACGCGCTCGTGAGCGAAGTCCTGCTGCTCGCCGCCGTCGGCTTCGTCGGCGCCGGGCTGGCGTGGCTCGTGGATCCGCATCTCGTCTGGCTGATCTGGGCGCTCGCCGCCGCGGCCACCTTGGTCGTTGGCACGCGCACGCGTTCGGAACTCGTCCGCTGGGCCTCCGAAGTCCTCGCCGGCGTGACCGCTTTCGCCTTCATCGATCATCCCCCGGCCAAGCCCTGGATCGCGCTGGCTGGTCTCGCGGCCTTGGGCTTCATGCTGGCATTGCGTGAGGATTGGGAGCGCGTCTCGGGTTGGCAGAAAATCCGCCGTGTAGTTGGCATCCTGGGCCTGGCCGTCAGCGTGCTGGCCGTCCAGGACCATTTACCTAAGGCCGATAACGGCTGGCCTTGGCTCGTGCTGTTGCTCGTCGCAGTCTTCCGTTTTCGCACGGCCCTGCTTTGGGCCGCGGCGCCCGCCTATGTCCTGTCCTTTTGCCTCGTCGTATTCGACCTGACGCAATCGAAGTCATGGTCAATCCTCTGGTCCGCGATGATTTTGCTCATCAACGCAGTCGCGCTCTGGCGACTGATTGGTCTGGAAGGCGCGGGTGCTAAGGTGCTGAGGTATGTCCTTTCGTTCGCGACTGCGGTCATCGTCTTCACGTTGGCCCATTACGTCTCCTATTTCGCTTTCTCCCAGGGATTACAGCCGGCTCGCCCTTCGGCCTCGATGGCGGCCTTCACTTGGACTTTTGGTGGCCTACTCTTGGTCGCCCTGACTTCGGCGCTACGTAGGCTCGGCACGGTGCCGACGGATCTTTCGCTTTTTGCCGCCGGCGCCTTCTTCGGGCATGTTCTCCGGGTATTGATGATCAAATTGCAGGGAGTCCAAGAGCTTGGTTTGATCCAGGCGCCTTTTATCCTGATTGGCTTGGCCTGTCTCCTTTACGTCCTGGCCATCCATACCCGAGGGCAGGGCGCTTGGGGTACTTTCCAGCGGGCGGCAATCGCTTCGGCGATACTATTAGGCTCGGCTTTCTTCATGCTGGCGCATCTACCCGGCGCTGGCGTCTCGCTCTTCTGGGCCTTGGCTTCCGTGCTGACGTTCGTCATCGGCCATCTGCTGGCGACGCGTTCGCTGCGCATGGTCGGCCTCGTGGGCCTCGCCATCGCGACCATCCGGGTGCTGTCACATGACATCACGGACCTATTGGGCCGCATCGCGGCCTGCACCGCCTTGGCGGTCGCCTTCTTTGGCGTTGCCTGGCTCTACGGCCGGATCACCGCCGACAAGAAGGACGCTTAGATTACGGCCTCCCCCTGATTCTTTCTATGACCCCACTACGCTATGATTGTCACGTCCACCTCGTCGGTAACGGCCAAGACGGGAGCGGGTGCTGGCTGCGGATCGAAGGCCTCTGGCTGAAGGCCCTCAGCGAGGTCATGCGCCGGGCCGTCGGAATGCCGCTACCGCTCACGCACAAGGACTTCGACGTGAAATACGTCGAGGCCCTGCGTGAGCTCATCCGGGGCTCCTACGTGGACAAGGCTTTGCTGCTGGCGCAGGACGAGGTTTACGACGAAGAGGGCAAGAAGATGGACTTCGGGTCGTTCCATGTGCCGAACGACTACTTATTTAAGGTCTGCCGCGAGAATCCGGAGTTCGTGCCGGCGGTCTCGATCCATCCCGGGCGTAAGGACGCGTTGGAAGAGCTGGATCGCTGCCTGGCGTCCGGCGCCCGCGCGTTGAAGTTGCTGCCCAACTGCCAGAACGTGAACTGCTCGCTGCCCCAGTATGACGAGTTCTGGCGACGCATGGCTTCCGCCGGCCTCCCGTTCCTCTGCCATACCGGTGGCGAAATGACCGTGCCGGTCATCAATCGGGCTTACCAGGATCCGCGCATCCTCCGTCGCCCGTTGGAGCTGGGCGTCAAGGTCATCGCCGCCCATTCCTCGGGCAACAGCCACTTCTTTGATCAGAACTACTTCGGCGAGCTCATCAAGCTCATGGACGAATTCCCGAAGATGTACGCCGATACGAGCGCCCTCAATAGCCCGATCCGCAGCGGCGTCCTCAAGCAGGTCAAGGAATCCGGACGCTTGGGACGTTTCTTACACGGCAGTGACTATCCCGTGCCCGTCGGGGCTTTCTGGGTGCGCTTGCGCGGACTCATCACCACCGCCCAGTGGCGGGAAGCGGCCAAGATCCCCAATCTCATCGAGCGCGACGCGTTCCTGAAGCGTGCCATGGGTTTCGATGACGCCCACTTCACGCGTCTCGACGAGGTGCTGCGGAAGGTCTGACCGCTCAGAGCGAGCGGAGCAGGGCTTGGATGTCGACGGAGTCCGAGATCATCTTGCGGATGATCGGGATCTTGTCGGCGTCCTGGCGCATCGTCTTCACCGTCATGTTGTTGATGCGTGCGGTGACCGCGAAAGACTCGGCCTCGACGGCGGCCATCGCGATGCCCGCCTCCTTGAGGCGGCGGACGATCTCGTCGTTGGGCAGCAGCCCGTTCGAGAAGAGCACGCCGGAGAGGGCTGCGGCGCCCACGCCCGCGATGAAGGCCTCGAGGAGGTCTTCGCGGTCGCCGGGGACGATCACCAAGGTGCCGGGGACGCGCAGGTATTCGGCGGAGCGGCGGGCGGACATGGCCCCGATGACCACGCGCCGGACGCGACGGAGGCCGGCCGGCTGATGGATCCAGCGGGCCTTGGTCTCGTCGGCGACCTGGTCGAGATTGGGGTAGACGAGCGTCTCCTGGAGCGGGACGACGCCGAGGAGGGGCACGCCGAGCTTGCGGAGGCCGCGGCCGGCGAAATCACGGATGAACTCGAGCTTGTCCGGCATCACCTTGTTGAGGATGGCGCCCACGACCTCGACGCCGGCCTTATCAAAGAGCGCTTTGTTGAGGGCGATCTCGTCGATCGGTTTGCCGATACCGCCGGCCGCGACGATGATGGCCTTGGAGCCGAGCACGCGGGCGTTGTCGGCGTTGGAGGCGCCGAAGACGGAACCCACGCCGGCGTGGCCCGAACCCTCGACGACCACGATGTCCTTGCCGTAGGCCGTACGGTCGAAGGCGCGGCAGATGCGGTCCTTGAGCTGCGGGCCGATCTCATCGGGATTCTCCAGATACTGCTTCGTGAAGTCCGGTCCGATGGCCACCGGCGACATCGCGGCGATCGGGACGTTGAGGTCGAAGAGACCGTCGATGAGCAGCGTATCCTCGTCGACCTGGTCTTCGCCTGACATCACCACGCGTTGGGCGATCGGCTTGATGTAACCCACGTGCAGGCCCATCGCCTGCAGGGCAGCCGTGAGCCCCAGGCAGGTGGTCGTCTTGCCATCGTTCATGCGCGTCGCCGCGACGAAGATCCGTCGCGTGTCCAGGTTCATCGGGCGCAGCAGCAGCCCGGGGACGTTGTCAGCGAAGCGCTTGCGGGGGGGCATGTTCAGGCGGCGGGACCGTCCTTCAGCTTCGGGAAGAGGTAGGACTTGTCGACCGCCTGGGCGGCGACGATGACCGCGGTGCCGAAGATGTCGTGCGCGCTGGCGCCGCGGGAGATCTCGGCGGCGGGACGGTCGAGGCCGGTGAGGATCTGGCCGTAGGCCGGGATGTCGGCGATATGCTGGGCCATCTTCGAGGCGATGTTGCCCGAGTTGAGGTCGGGGAAGATCAGCACGCTGGCGCGGCCGGCGACGGCGCCGGAGACTTCCTTGGACTGCGCGGCGAAGGGATTGATGGCGGCGTCGGCCTGCATCTCGCCGTCGATATCGCAGGTGATGCCCAGTTCACGGGCCTTGCGGCGGGCGAGGTCGGTGGCGACCTGGACCTTCTTCACCGAAGCCAGGCGAGGGTTCGAAGCGTGGGTCGAGTAGGCGAGCATCGCGACCTTCGGCGTCGTGTTGGTGAGGTGGCCGGCGAGGCCGGCGGTCGTCACGGCGATGTCGGCGAGCTGCTCGGCGGTCGGCTCCGGGATGACGCCGCAGTCGGCGAGGAAGAGGACGCCGTCGATGCCGAACTTGCCTTCTTCGGATTCAAGGATCTGCATCGAGGAGACCGTCTCGACGCCGGCCTGGCGGGGCATCACCTGCAGGATGGCACGGAGGCCGGAAGAGGCGTGGGTAGTGGCGCCGGAAATGAGCGCGTCGGCGCCGCCGGTGGCGACCATCAGGCAGGCGAAGTAGTTCGGGTTGAGGGCCAGTTCGGCCGGGTCGCCCTGGAGGTTCGTATTGCCGTAGCGCTGGATCGACTCGAGCTTCTCGGCGAAACCCTTGAGCTCGTCGCTGCGTTCGGGTTCGACGACACGGATGCCTTCGAGGCTGATGTTGAGGCGGGCGGCGTTGACCTTGATGCGCTGGCGGTCGCCGACGAGGATCGGGACGCCGAGCTTCTTCACGACGAACTGGCGGGCGGCCTGGATCACGCGGGCGTCGGAGCCTTCGGGGAAGACGATGCGCTTGGGGTGGTTTTGGAGGCGAGCGGAAAGGCGGGAAATGAGGGACATGGTCGAAAGGCGACGGCGAGGGCCGACGAAGACGTATTAAGTTTAAATAAGCCCGCAGGGCGAGGCAGAAGGCGTCGCCCGGCGAACCCTTGTCATGACGTCACTTAGCCGACGCGGGCAGGGTCGGCCGGAAGGCCGGGAGGCCTCGGAGGGCGGACTTGGTCGTCGGTTCGACATGGTAGCCCATCTTCTCGAAATACTCGCTCACGTCGGCCTTGGCGGCCTTCCCGTAGCGCAAGGCGAAGAGACTCTGGAGCTGTTCCTTGGTGCTGCCCTTGGGGGCGGCGTCGGTCGCGTAGGAACGGAGGGTCTCGCGGAGGGGTTCCCAGCCGTGGGCGCGGATCAGCACGACGAAGGTCGCGAGCTGTTCGAACGGTCCCTTGTTCGGTTCGGCGGCGAAGCGCTTGGCGAGGAGCTCATCGATCTTCTCCATCGCCGGATGGCCGCGTCCCTGCGGCTTGCCGACGAGTTTCTCCATGACATAAAGCGAGAACAAGTTGCAGGTGACTTCCGTCTGTCCGTCGAAAGTCCAGGCGGAGCACTGATGGTTGTGGCCGAGTTCGTGGAAGAAGCCCCAGTTGCCTTCCTTCATGAGCTTGGGGAGGTCGACGCTGTCTTGCTGCGACGGATCGATCCAGCACATGAACGGATAGCCCGAGTGCATGAAGCCAGCGGAGATCTGTCGGTCAGGGACCACGCGCTCAGGAGCCAGGCGGCGGAGGCCGATGAGGTCGTCTTCGAGGGCCATCGACTTGTCCCACCATTCCAGCAGGGCCTTCGGGTCCGCGAGTCCTTTCACGGCGGACGCCTGGACGTGCAGGATGACCTGCTTGCCGGAGAGGGTGACCCAGGGGGCCGGCAGCAGCTTGGCTTTCGCCCAGGATTCCGGGGTGTCCTTGCCGAGCACGTAGGTCGGCATCGCGACGGCGTTGCTGAACTGCAGCGGCGTGGCCGGCGAAGTTTTCATCGGCTTACGCCAGTCTTTGTGCGAGCTTTGGATGAAGAGCTGGCCGCCGAAGGCGTTGGCGATCTTGTTCTCGCCGACCTTGAGTTCGAAGGTCCGCGCGATGACCGGGAAGCGGTTCCATTTCGCCAGCTTCAGCAGGCTGTCGCGGTGGCAGCCGACGACCACCTTCACCGTGCGATGCTCGGGGAGCGAGGCGACCTTCACGATGACGACTTCGCCGGGTGCGGCGTAGAGGCCGGTCTCCTGCCAGACGTCAGGGCTCGTGTAGAGATTCGGCGCGCCGCCGTTGGTGGTATCCCAGCGGTGGACGAGATTGGAATCATAGGCGACCGTCCGGGCGACGCGTTCCTTGGACTCGACGATGCCGGGGAAGTCGCGGGCAGCGGCGTGGGCTTCGAAGGTGCCCGGCTCCTTGGCCATGTAGTTCTTGATGGCCGTGTGCAGTTCAGCGCGGTCGGCTTCGGCGGGCTGGAGGAACGGAGCCTTCTTCGTCGGCGTGATTTCTTCGACCGAAGGAGCGGCGAACGCGGCGGAAGCCGCGAGCAGGGAGGCGCAAAGCAGACGCATGGGGAGGGGTGGTCCCACGTTGGCTTTCGCTTTCTCTGCCGCCAACGCCAAACCCTTCCGAAAGGGCGGTTTTTAACGGAAGATAACGGTCTTATTGCCGGCTAGCAGGACGCGATCTTCCACCAAGGCGCGGAGGCCGCGGGCGAGCACGACCTTCTCGATGTCCTTCCCCAGATGCGCCATGTCCTCGGGCGTGTCCGAATGGTCGATGCGGATCACGTCCTGTTCCACGATGGGTCCTTCGTCGAGGTCCGGCGTGACGAAGTGGCAGGTCGCGCCGATGAGCTTCACGCCGCGGCGATGCGCTTGGTGATAGGGTTTGGCGCCGGCGAAGGAGGGCAGGAACGAATGATGGATGTTGATGATCTTGCCGGCGAAATCGCGGCACATCTGTTCGTCGAGCACCTGCATGTAGCGGGCGAGCACGATGAGGTCGGCTTGGGCCTCGCGGAAGAGCTGCTCCATCTTACGGCAGGCCGCCTGCTTGGTCTCTGGCGTCACGGGGACGAAGTGGAAGGGGATGCCGTGGGCTTCGACGACCTTGCGGTGGTTCTCGTGATTGGAGATCACGCAAGGGATCACGAACGGGAAGTCCTGGGCGACGTAGCGGGCGAGCAGGTCGTAGAGGCAATGCTCCTGCTTGGAGCAGAGGAGCACCACGCGGCGGGGCTGGGCGGAGTCGGAGACTTTCCAGTCCATACCGAACCGCGCGGCCATCGGGGCGAAGCGCGCGGCGAACTCCTCGGCGGGGAAGTCGAGGGACTCGGCCCGGATCTCCACGCGCATGAAGAACCGTCCGAGTTCGGTCTCGGTGTGCTGGCTGGCTTCCGTGATCCAGCCCTTGTGGCCGGCGACGAATGCGGAGACCCCGGCCACGATGCCGCTGGTGTCAGGGCAGGAGAAGCTGAGGGTCAGGGTGCGGGCCATGCTCCGAGGATGGAAGGGGAGGGGCGTAGGGGTCAAGACACGGCGGCATCGGCCCGGGCACGGCGGCGGATTAATCGGGAAATATGCCCGTGGACGGCTCGCCTGCGGGATTGACCAGCCCTCGTCCCGTCCTACGTTGACCCTTCACCTTTTACTCAGATGGCCAAGACCCTGTTCCAGAAAGTTTGGGAAGCGCATACGGTGCGCAAGCTGCCTAACGGGCAGACCCAATTGTTCATCGGCACGCACCTCATCCATGAGGTGACGAGCCCCCAGGCCTTCGGCATGCTCCGGGACCTCGGCCTCAAGGTTAAGTATCCGCAGCGGACCTTCGCCACGGTCGACCACATCGTCCCGACCAACGAGCTCAAGGAGCCTTACTCCGACCCGATCGCCCAGGAGATGATCGAGGCCCTCCGTAAGAACACCAAGGACTACGGCATCCGCTTCTTCGACACCACCACTGGCACCCAGGGCATCGTCCACATGGTCGGCCCGGAGCAGGGTATCACCCAGCCCGGCACCACGATCGCCTGCGGCGACTCCCACACCGCCACCCATGGCGCGTTCGGCGCGATCGCCTTCGGCATCGGCACCACGCAGGTCCGCGACGTCCTCGCGACCCAGACCCTCGCCCTCAGCCCCCTCAAGGTCCGTCGCATCGAAGTGAACGGCAAGCTCGCCCCCGGCGTCTACGCCAAGGACGTCATCCTGCACATCATCCGCGTCCTCGGCGTCAACGGCGGCATCGGCTACGCCTACGAATACGCCGGCACGACCTTCGACGGTTTCTCCCTCGAGGAGCGCATGACCGTCTGTAACATGTCCATCGAGGGCGGCGCCCGCTGCGGTTACGTCAACCCGGACCAGAAGACTTTCGACTACATCAAGGGCAAGCCCTACGCCCCGAAGGCCGCCGATTGGGATGCCGCCGTGGCTCGCTGGGCTTCCTTCGCTTCCGACGCCGGTTGCCAGTATGATGACGTCAAGGTCTTCAAGGCCGAAGACATCCGTCCGACCGTCACCTGGGGCATCACCCCGGGCCAGGCCGTGTTCATCGACGAGAAGATGCCGGCGCTCGAGACCCTCAACGCCGCCGACCGCCAGACCGCCGAAGACGCCTACGCTCACATGAAGCTGGCGCCGGACACCCCGATCAAGGGCACCAAGGTCGACGTCTGCTTCCTCGGTTCCTGCACCAACGGCCGCATCTCCGACCTTCGCGAAGTCGCCAAGTATCTCAAGGGCCGCAAGGTCAGCCCGAGCGTCAAGGCGATCGTCGTCCCGGGCTCGCAGCTCACCGCCATCCAGGCCGTGCATGAAGGTCTCGACAAGATCTACATCGAAGCCGGCTTCGAATGGCGCGGCGCGGGCTGCTCCATGTGTCTCGCGATGAATCCCGACAAGCTCGTCGGCGACCAGCTCTGCGCCAGTTCCTCGAACCGTAACTTCAAGGGCCGTCAGGGCTCTCAGACCGGTCGTACCGTGCTCATGAGCCCGCTCATGGTCGCCGCCGCCGCCATCACCGGTCAGGTCACCGACGCCCGCGAAGTCTTCAAGGTCTGATGTCCGCCTCCGCACCAGTCGACCGCGTGCTCGAACGTATCGCCCAAGGCGACGACGTCGCCGCGGCCTGCTCGGCGGAAGGCCTCGCCTGTCAGCGCGACGTGAGCGTCGACGCCCATTACGACGGCAAGCCCGTGTGCACCGTGACCCTGCCGTGGGTCGTGGACGGCCATGCGCTTCTGCTGGCCGACGAGACCGTCGCCGCCTCCGTCGCCGAACAACGGCTCGCTTCCCTGGCTGCCGCCCTCGCGATGCCCGTCTGCGTCATCCGCCGTCCCGTCGCCGCCTGAACCCCTTTCAATCCGCCATGTCCCTCGCCAAAATCACCCAGGTCAAAGCCCTCGCCCTCGCCGTCCCCGGCGACGACATCGACACCGACCGCATCATCCCCGCGCGCTTCCTCCGCTGCGTGACCTTCGACGGTCTCGGCGAGCACGCCTTCCGCGACGAGCGCACCGGTCCCGACGGCAAGGAGCGCCCGCATCCGATGAACTCGGCGCAGGCCGCCCGCATCGCCGCCGCCAAGCAGGGCGTCATGGTCGTCGGCTTCAACTTCGGCTGCGGCAGCTCCCGTGAGCATGCCCCGCAGTCCCTCTGGCGTTATGGTTTCACCGCGTTCGTCGGTGGCAGCTTCGCCGAGATCTTCTTCGGTAACTCCACGACCCTCGGCGTGCCTTGCGTGACCCTCTCCAAGGAAGACCTCGCCGAGTGCGACGCCTTCGTGCGCGCCAACCCGGACGTCGAAGTCACCGTCGACGTCGCTCAGCTCACCGTCTCCGCCGGCGCCAAGACCTGGAAGGCCAGCATCGCCGCCTCCGCCCGCGACGGACTCGTCAACGGCAAGTGGGACCCCATCGCGGACCTGCTCGAAGGTGCCGACTCCGTGGCCAGGACCGCCGACGGTCTCGCTTACGTCGCCGGTAAGTAAGCCTGCGAAATACGTAAAGCAAAAGGCCGCCCGATGGGCGGCCTTTTTGTTGAGCGGATCAGTGGGGCTTACTTGAAGCGGACGCCGTTGGCGTCCTGCATGACCGTGCAGGCTTCGATGATCGCCCAGATCCACATGAAGAACCAGAGGATGCCGCAGCTCAGGATCGAGACGAGCAGCTGGATGATGCCGCGGGTCGTGTAGCCGGCGTAGAAGTTATGGATGCCGATGCCGAGCAGGACGGCCAGGAGGACGTAAGTGACGCGATCCTTGGCGTCGGGATGGTGCTGGCTCTGGATGGGGTGATACTGAGGGGCGGCCGGGGCCGAATAGGGCGAAGGCGGCGGCACCGGCAGGCCGGCGGCGAGTTGGGTCTGCTGGAGCGGGGTCCAGTTGGCCATGCCGTTGGTCCAGACCAGGGTGTCGATCGAGATCGTGCGATCAGCGATGAGTTGGCGCATGGTGGCCTCGTCGACCGGGCCGATGCGATTACCGTTCTGTTCGTAGTACCACATAAGATGGTTCTGGAGGTTGGCGGATCCCCTGTAAAAACAAAAGAGGCCCGTCGCCGGGCCTCTTTATTTCAATCTGGAAGCGGCTTTTCAGCCTTTCCAGATCCGGAGGAGGGCGTCGGCCATGTCGGACGGCGTGGCCGCGACGGAGATGCCGCACTCCTGGAAGATCTTGATCTTCGCGGCGGCCGTGTCTTCGGCTCCGCCGATGACGGCGCCGGCGTGGCCCATGCGACGACCGGCCGGAGCGGTGGCACCGGCGATGAAGCCCGCGACGGGCTTCTTGCAGTGCTCCTTGATCCAGCGGGCGGCTTCGACTTCGGCGTTACCGCCGATTTCGCCGATCATGATGATGGCTTCGGTCTCCGGGTCGTCGTTGAAGAGCTTGATGACGTCGAGGTGCGAGGTGCCGTTGACGGGGTCGCCGCCGATGCCGACGCAGGTCGACTGACCCTTGCCACGGCAGGTGAGCTGCCAGACGGCTTCGTAAGTCAGGGTGCCGGAGCGGGAGACCACGCCGACGTTGCCGCGGCGGTGGATGTAGCCCGGGGCGATGCCGATGCGGCAGCCGCCGGAAGACTTGTCGCCGCGACCAGGGGTCACGAGGCCAGGGCAGTTCGGTCCGATGAGGCGGGTGCGACGACCGGCCATGGCGCGCTTGGCGCGGACCATGTCACGGACCGGGATGCCTTCCGTGATGGCCACGGCGAGATCGAGGTCGGCGTCGAAGCATTCCAGGATGGCGTCGGCCGCGAAGGGCGGGGGGACGAAGATCGCGGAGACCGTGGCGCCGGTCTGCTTGGCGGCTTCGGCGACGGTGTTGAAGATCGGAACCTTCTTGCCGGCGTGTTCGAAGACCTGGCCGCCTTTGCCCGGAGTGACGCCGGCGACGACCTGCGAGCCGTAATCGAGCGAGAGGCGGGCGTGGCGCGCACCGAAGTCGCCCGTGATGCCTTGGACGAGGATGCGGGTGTCTTCTTTGACGAGGATGGACATGAGAGTGTGCGGTGTGGGGTTACTTGGTGTTGACCAGCTTCACGATCTTCTGGGCCGCGTCGGCCATCGAATCGCCCGACACGATGGTCAGGCCCGAAGCGGCGAGGGTGGCCTTGCCGGCTTCGACGTTGTTTCCTTCGAGGCGGACCACGAGGGGCAGCTTGAGGCCGGTCTCCTTGACCGCTTCGATGATGCCGGTGGCGATCACGTTACAGTCCATGATGCCGCCGAAGATGTTCACCAGGATGCCCTTCACGTTGGCGTCGCCCAGGATGATCTTAAAGGCGGCCGTCACCTGGTCCTTCGTCGCGCCGCCGCCGACGTCGAGGAAGTTGGCCGGGCTGCCGCCGAAGTGCTGGATGATGTCCATCGTGGACATCGCGAGGCCGGCGCCGTTGACGAGGCAGGCGATGTTACCGTCGAGGGCGATGTAGGAGAGGCCGAACTTCGAGGCTTCGATCTCCTTGGCGTCCTCCTCGTTGAGGTCGCGGAGGGCGACCACGTCGGGGTGACGGAAGAGGGCGTTGTCGTCGAACGACACCTTGGCGTCGAGGGCGAGGAGCTTGCCTTCCTTCGTGACGAGGAGCGGGTTCACTTCGACCATCGCGCAATCCTTCTCCCAGTAGAACTGGTAGAGCTTCGTCACGAGGGTGACGCACTGCTTGAAGAGGTCGCCGGAGAAGCCGAGGGCGAAGGCGATCTGGCGGGCCTGGAAGGCCTGGAGGCCGACGGCGGGGTCGACCTGCACCTTGAAGATCTTCTCCGGGGTGTGGTGGGCGACGTGTTCGATCTCCATGCCGCCTTCGGTCGAAGCGACGATCACCGGGAAGGAGGTCGCGCGGTCGAGGAGGATGGCGAGGTAGTATTCGTCGTCGCGGCCGTCGGGGCGCTTGCCCAGGTTGGCGGCTTCGGTGAAGTAGATCGTCTGGACCTTGCGACCGGCTTCGCCGGTCTGGGCGGTCACGAGGGTGTTGCCGAGCATCGCCTTGGCGTTCTCGAGGGCCTTCTCCTTCGTCGGCGAGAACTTCACGCCGCCTTTGAAGCCGTCGGTGAAGGTGCCTTTGCCGCGACCGCCGGCATGGATCTGGGATTTCACCATGATGCCACCGGAGGTTTCGATCTTGGCGAGCGCGCCTTCGAACTCGGCGGCGGAGGTGACCGCCACGCCCTTGGGCACGGCGACGCCGAACTTCTCGAAGAGTTCCTTGGCTTGGTATTCGTGGATATTCATGGAAACGGGACGGAGACTGCGGATTAACCCTTCAGGTCGGCTTCCTTGGCTTTGAGGTTCTTCTCGATGTCGGCCGTGAACTTGTCGGTGTGCGTCTGGATCTCCTTCTCCGAGCGCTTCAGGTCGTCGTCGGTGACGACCTTGTCCTTGTTGCCCTTCTTCAGGAGCTCGAGGGCGTCGCGGCGGGCGTTACGCACGCGGACCTTGCCTTCTTCGGCCATCTGCGTGGCGCGTTTGGCGAGCTCGAGGCGGCGTTCACCGGAGAGGGACGGGACCGGGCAGCGCATGAAGTTGCCCTGCGGGACGGGGTTGATGCCGAGGTTGGCGGCCATGATGGCCTTGCGGATGTCGTCCATGACGGCCTTGTCGAAGGGCTGGACCACGATGGTCTGCGCGTCCGGGGTGGTGATGGCGGCCATGTCCTTGAGGCGCTGGGTCATGCCGTAGGATTCGATGTGGACCTGGACGTTCTCGATCATGCCCGGGGAGGCCTTGCCGGTGTGCAGCGTGGCGAACTCGTGGGAGGTATGATCGACCGCCTTCTTCATGGCGTTGGCGCCGTCGGCGATGACTTTCTTGATGTCCATAGGATAGGGTAGGAGTGTTGGGTGATTGGAAAATCAGGCGACGAGCGTGCCGATGCGTTGGCCAAGGACGGCCTTCTTCACGGCCCCCTTCTCGGACATCGAGAGCACGATGATCGGGAGCTTGTTGGCTTCGCAGAGCGAGAACGCTTCGGCGTCCATGACGCCGAGGCGCTTCTGGAGGGCTTCGGCGTGCGAGACGCGGTCGTAGCGCTTGGCGTCCTTATGCTTCATCGGGTCCTTGTCGTACACGCCGTCGACCTTGGTGGCCTTGAGGATGGCGTCGGCGCCGATCTCGTTGGCGCGGAGGGCGGCGGCGTAGTCGGTGGTGCAGTAGGGATTGCCCGTGCCGGCGACGAAGATGACGATGCGGCCGCGCTCGAGGTGGCGGGTGGCGCGGCGCTGGATGAAGGGCTCGGCGATGCGGTCCATCGGGATGGCGGTCATCACGCGGCACTCGAGGCCGGCCTTTTCCAGGCGGTCCATCAGGGCGAGGCCGTTGATCACCGTGGCGAGCATCCCCATGTTGTCGCCGGTGGTGCGGTCGGTGCCGTTGGCGCGCGCGCCGGCGAGGCCGCGGAAGATGTTGCCGCCGCCGACGACGACCGCGACCTGGGTGCCGACTTTCTGGATCGAGCGCAGCTCCTCGGCGAGACGATCGAGGACGGCGCTGTCGATGGATTCGCCGGTGACATCGTTGCGAAGGGCTTCGCCGCTGATCTTGAGCACGATCCGACGATACTTCGGCTTCTGGGAGGCGGAGGCAGGCATACAGGGGAAATGAGAGAGACCTCCCCCAGCGTCAACCCCGCCTTGGTCTCGCTTGACTCCGACCCCCGACTCGCTGTTCAGTCGGGATGCGCAGACCCGTGGTGTAACGGTAGCACAAGTGATTTTGGTTCACTTTGTCGGGGTTCGAATCCCTGCGGGTCTACGCTTCTTTCGGTCCGTTCGGCCAACAAAGAACCCCGGCTGTCCGGGGTTCTCGAAGCGGGCTGTAAGGGCGGCTTAAGCGCGACCGAGGTATTCCTTATTCTCGGTGCTGACCTTGATCTTCTCGCCCTGCTTGATGAAGAGCGGGACGTTGACCTGGAGGCCGTTCTCGCAAGTGACGGTCTTCTGGACGTTGCCGGCGGTGTCGCCCTTGACGGCGGGCGGGGCTTCCAGGACTTCGACGGTGACGGAAGGGGGGAGGTCGACGGTGACCGGCTTGTCTTCGACGAAGAGGACCATGTAGGAGGTGCCCGAGATCAGGAACTCCTTGGAGTCGGCGAGGGTGGTGGCCGAGATGTAGTATTCTTCGTTGGTGTTGGTGTCGGCGAAGACGTAGCTGCCGTCGGCTTCGTAGGAGAACTCGAGGGACTTGATGCTGTTGTCGAAGACTTCGAAGCTGACTCCGATGCCGCAGCGAACCGGGATCTTGGCGCCGGTCTTGATGGAGCGGAGCTCCATCTGGACGTAAGAGGCGTTGTTCGGGGGGGTGCGGACGAGGCACTCGAGAACGATGCAGAGCTCACCATTGTAGCTCATGATGTTCTTCTTCTTGATGCGATTGACGGGTAGGGAGGCCATGGGAGTAAGGGCGGACACAAGCGAAGCCGTTCGGGACGGTCAAGCCGGACTTGCCCGAAAGGTCGGGTCGGGGGTGTTCGACCCCGTAAAGACGAGTCGCCGCCGGGGTCGGCGGACTATTCGACGGTGAAGAGCACCCCGCCGATCTGGTTGATCTTGATGGTGGGGGCCGTGCCGCTGGTCGTCGTGGTGGCCTTGGCCGCGTTGGAACCTTCCACGGAGGCGCCATCCACGGCTTCGACTTCGAAGCCCGTGTAGAGGGTGATCAGGTTGGAATAGAGGCGCTTCAGTTCGGCCTTGGAGGCGACGACCATCTCCACCGTCTTGGCGTGGGTGGTGGTCGGATAGGTCTTCACGACGATATCGCCGGTCGTGCCCGAGATCATGTTGTTCACCTTGGATTCGACGGCGGCGAGCTGGCTCGGCACGGGCAGCCTCGAAGCCTGGCTGGGGTCTAGGCCGCGATTCTGCGAGTTGGCTTCGCTGGCCCGGTTGACGCGGTTGGCGACATCATCCGTGCCGGGCGGACGCGCGGCGTAGAGGCGGAGCTGCTGGTTAGAGTCCTTCATGTCGATCACGACTTCGGCGACGATGAACGACCCGGTGGTGTATTCTTGGAAGGAGATCGAGAGGATGGCGTCCGCCCGGCCATAGAAGGCCATGTCGGTCCGCGCGATCTTGATGCCGTAGATGCCTTGGTTGCGGATGGCTTTCTTGGTCATCTGCAGGGCTTCGGCCTGCGGTACGAGGGCTAGGGCGGCGAGGAGGCCGAGAGCGAGGGGTCTCATGGGGATAATCCTTTACGCTGCGGAGAGGTGAGGCAAGACTGCAACCGATGCTGAGCTGCGAGAATCTCACCGTGCGGGCGGGCGCCGACGGCCCTGTCATCCTTGACGGCGCCAACGCCCGCTTCCTGCCACGCGGGCTCAATGCCGTCATCGGGCCTTCCGGTTGCGGTAAGACCACCCTGATGAAGGCCATTCTGGGCATCCTGCCGTCGACCGGGGAAGCCAGCCTCGCGGGCCAGCGCATCACCTGCACCGAGGACCTCATCGGGAAGGTCGGTTTCGCCCCACAGTTTACCGCCGCTCAGGCGCAGCTGACGGTCGCGGAATCCCTTGAATACGCCCTTGAACTGGCGGTGCCCGACGCCGCCGAGCGGGCCCGTCGCCTCGAGGCCGTGCTTGGCGTGACCGGCATGGCGCCGCACCGCGATAAGCGGGTCTCGGCTCTTTCGGGCGGCCAGCTCCGTCGTCTCTCCCTCGGGCTGGAACTCACCCTCGACCCGGCCTGCATGGTCTGCGACGAGGTCACCTCGGGCCTGGATCCGCAGTCCGAGGACCAGATCCTGGCGCTGCTGCGTGATCTCGCGGAGTCGCATCATAAGAGCTTCGTCTGCATCATTCATAATCTCGGTAAGCTGAACCAGTTCGACTGGGTCACGGTCGTCTATCAGGGCGACGTGGTCTTCCAAGGCTCGCCCGACGAACTGCTGGGTTACTTCGGCATCCCGGACGGCCTGCGACTCTACGAAGTGCTCAACGCTTCCGATCTGGCCACCTGGCGCGATCGCTGGGCCATCCACCAGTCCGAGCATCCGGATTCTTATGCCGTGGCGGTCGCCAAAGTCGGTGCGCCGGCTGAGATCGAGCCGCTCCCCGAGCCGGTCGTGCCGGGCGGCGTCTCCCAGTTCACCACGCTGCTTTCGCGTCGGCTGAAGCTCTTCTTCCGCGACACCGGTTATCTCGGGCTCACGCTCGCCATCACGTTCGGCTTCCCGCTGCTCGTGATCATCTTCAATCTCGAAGGCTCCTGGGACGTCCTCAAGATTCCGATGGACCGCAACACGGCCTCGATGGAAGAAGTGAAGCAGGCCCTCGGCGTGCAGATGGCCAACGCCCAGCTCGCGGGCCTCGCTGCGGGCTTGGTGATGTTCCAGGTCATCCTGCTCACCCTCATGGGTGCCAACAACGGAGGACGCGAAATCTCCGCCGAGCGCGTGCTCTATGAGAAGGAGCGCATGACCGGTTTGCGTCCGTGGGCTTACGCTTTCTCGAAGATCGTCTTCGTCTCCCTCATCGGCATCGCCCAGGGGGTCTGGATGTGTTTCTTCGTGAAACTGATCTGCAATTTCCCGGGTCCTTGGTTCGACCAGATGGCCATCTTGGCGGCGAGTTGCGTCTCGATGTCCGTGGTCTGCCTGGGCTTCTCGGCCATGCTGACTTCGCCCGAGAAGTCGTCGCTGCTCTCGATCTACCTCGTGGGTTTCCAGTTGCCGCTTTCGGGGGTCGTCCTGGCCCTGCCTTCGGCGCTGACCTGGCTCTGTCGTCCCTTCATCAACTCCTATTGGGGCTGGTCGGGCTACATGAAATCCATGATGGGGCTGCCTCTATATGATGCCTATACCGCGAGCATGCCCAACCAGAGCGCCTATGTCGCCAGCACTGAGCTAGGGCTCACGGTGCTGCTGGTCCAAGGGCTTTTGGGCATCTGTCTCGTCGTCTTCGGCTGCCAGCAGAAGCGCTGGAGCTGAGGCCCGGTCAGGCCCGGAGGGAGTCGGATTTGCCCTAGGCGGGGAAATCGCTGGAACAAATCCCAAAGTGGGCTAGGCTATTGGGGCAGGGAAGCCTGCACCCCTTTTTTTGCATGTCCAAGATCAACCCCCTCTTCTTCGCCCTCGGCATTCCCGTCGTGGTCATCGTGATCCTCGTCGCGATCGTCGTGCCCCGCATGGGCGGCGGCGGTCGTTTCGCGGACCTGACCCCGTTCTCGGTCGAGACCTACCGCCGAGACTGGGCGACGCTCCAGGGCAACAGCTACCGTCTTGAGTGCCAGGTCGAACAGCAGCTCGCCTTCGTCGAAGGCCGTGGTCGCGTCCTTGCCGTGAAGCCGATCAGCAAGGACCCGGTCGGCCGCATCCCGGTCTTCATCCCCGCCGGCTCCGCCGACTCCTTCGAGGTCGGCCAGCGCTTCAAGTGCAAGCTCCGCGTCACCCGCGACCTCCTGGTCGTCGAAGCCCTCGAACGTTTCTGAATCTCCCTGCCATGCGTCACCTCATCTTTTCTTGCTTCGGCTGGTGCGCCTTGACCGTCCTCGGTTTCGCGCAGGCTCCTCCGCCCGCGCCCGGGCAGGGCGGCGCGGGCGGCACGGCCGGCAACTACCAGAGCACGACCGCCGAAGGCGGCGCCGACCGTCTTTTCAACGTCAACAGCGACTCGGTGGACCTGGAGAACGGCACCATGCAGTGGAAGGGAAGCACGATGAATCTCGGCAACTCCCGCTCCGTCCGAGCCCGTTTCGAGCGCTATCTCGCGGCGCCGACCGACAACGGCGACATGAAGCGTTATGTCGCCATCCTCGATCAGATCCAGCTGCTGCTGTCGCCGCAGGCCCTGACCAAGGACAATTACTATCGTAACCAGCAGGAGGCTTTCAACCTCCTCTTCAAGGCCGCGGAATTCGAGTTCGACGCTCAGGGCTGTCTGACGATCGCGAGCCAGGTCCAGAAGGCCTGGCGCATGGGCAGCGAATACAAGAGCATCGAGGTCACCCTCAATCAGCTCGAGATCCTGCGCAAGACCCAGGAGTCCGTGATCGTCAACCGCGCGGACCGCATCGAGGAAGCCAACGCCGAGCGCAGCCAGGGCAAGGGCAAGCTGGTGACGAAGGGCGCCACCGGCACGACCGAGCTCGGCTTCAAGGTCAAGGACGAGGCCCGCACGCAGGCGCAGATGCTCGCCCAAGGCACGAAGCTTTCGGCCATCGGCCTCAAGGCCAAGATCGAGTTCCAGTCGCAGATGGTCGCGTTCCTGATGGCTCGCCGCTATCGTCACGCGCTCATCACCAGCGCCTTCTACCGCGTGGTCTTCAACGCCAGCAACCAGGAGGTCGTCGTGGGCGCCAAGGAAGTGAAGGAATTCTTCCCGGTCTCGGATTTCGTCCCGACCCTCGAGTCGATCGATCTGCTCGCCCGCGAGGCGATCAAGGACGTCGGCAAGGGCATGCAGACCGTCGACGACCTGGTGAGACAGGAAGAGCTTTACGGCGCCTTCGAGCGCCTCCAGGAGACCTTCTTCCTCGGTGAGTTCGAGCCGCCGGTGATGCTCTACCCGCAGGAGAAGAAGCGCCAGATGCTCACCCTCTGGAAGGACTTGCGGGAACTGCAGCGCCTCGGTGATGAACGCGACCTCGCGAGCGTCGAGGCCTTCGTGAACAAGGTCCGTGGCCAGGCCCGCGACTTCCCGAGCGCGCCGGTGCTCTCGAAGGTCAACAACGCCATGAATGCTTCGAACATGTCGCTGCTTTCCGCCAAGGCCGCCGCCCTCGCGGGTGACACCGCCAAGGCCGAGGCCGCCCTGGAGCGCGCCACGAAGATCTGGCCGCAGAATCCGGGCGTGAAGGAATTCGCCAACCAGGTCGTGAGCCGACAGGACACCCTCGCGCAGAAGGTGCCCGAGTTCGACCGGCTGATGGCCGAAGCCAAGTGGCGCGAGATCTTCAACAAGAAGCTCGAATACGCCCTGGCCCTGGCGCAGGACAAGGAGCGCTCCGAAAAGCTCCGCAAGGTCGTCCAGCGCGTCGGCGAGCTCGACGCCAATATCCAGAAGGCCTCGATGCTCGCGGCCCAGAACAATCCTTACCTCGCGTGGGATGTCATCGTGGAGATCTACAAGACCGAGTCCGATGATCTCGTGCTCGCCAAGACCCGTTCCGACATCGCGCCGCTCGTCGCCGGCTACGCCCAGCTGATCGGCCGGGCGGAGAAGCTGGAGAAGGAAGGCGCCGAAGCCGCGGCCCTCGCCGCCTGGCTCTCCGCGCAGGATCTGAATCCCGCTTCGCCGACCTGCGGCGCCGCCGTCAAGCGTCTGGCCCGTTCGGTCGCCGAAAGCGCCGTCATCCGTTCCGAAGGCGCCGTCCCGACGCCGCCGGCCGCGGACGACATCCCGGCGCCGCCGACGAAGTAAGCCTCACCAGAGGCTGACCGGATTGTCCTCGAGAGGATCGACCACCGTCACGCGGAGGTCGGTCTTCCGGTCGCGCACTTCGTTCATCAGGGCGTCGACGATGACCGTCCGGTTGCACTCCTTGCTGAGGTGACCGAGGTAGAGTTCGGTCGCCTGCCATTCGCGCAGGCCGACGAGCAGGTCCTTGGTCTGCGTGTTGGAAAGGTGGCCGAAGTTGCCGCGGATACGCTGCTTCAGGGAGACGGGCCGCTTGGAGAGATCGAGCATCTCGTCGTCGTAATTCGCCTCGAGCACCAGGATATCGGCCAGGGCGACATGATGGCGGACGACCGGGGTCACGTGGCCGAGGTCGGTCAGCCAGGTGAGGCGCTTCGCGGGCCGGGCGTCTTCGGCGGGCAGGTCGAACGCGAAACCGACCGGATCGGCGGCGTCGTGCGGGATCGGGATCGCGGTGACCTGCAGCCCTTTGAACTCGAACGTCGTGCCGGTCTCGAAGAGCTGCCAGTCGGGCTGCGACTTGAAGGAGTCCTTGATGCGCCGGGCGGTCTCGCGGTTGGCGAAGACTTTGAGGCGCGGATTCTGGCGGAGGAGGGCGGGCAGGCCGACGCAATGATCCGAGTGTTCGTGCGTGATGAAGACGGCGTCCAGAGCCCGGGCTTCGATGCCGAGCTTCTGCAAGGACGCCTCGAGCCGCGGCCCTTGGAAGCCAGCGTCGAGCATCACCCGCGCGCCGCCGACCTCCAGCAAGGAGCAGTTGCCGGAACTGCTGGTGCCGAGGATGTGGAAGGCGAAAGCCATGCGGGAGGCGATGCAACCCCGTGACCTCGCCGTCTTCAAGCCGCCATTCGACCTTTTCCGCTTGAGGGCGACCGCGACCGGAGGGATGGTAGGTCATCCCGCCATGCCCTCCCTTCCTCGCGTCATCAGCATCATCATGGGGGGTGGCCGCGGCTCCCGCCTATACCCTCTGACCAAGGATCGCTGCAAGCCGGCGGTGCCCCTCGCGAGCAACTACCGCCTCGTCGACATCCCGATCAGCAACTGCCTCAACTCGGGCTTCAACCAGATCTTCGTCCTGACGCAGTTCAACACCGCGTCCCTGCATAAGCATATCCAGCAGACGTATAAGTTCGACGGTTTCGGCCGTGGCTTCGTCGACATCCTCGCCGCCGAGCAGACGGGCGACAAGGAAACCTGGTATCAGGGCACCGCCGACGCGGTCCGCCAGAACCTGCACCACTATAACCTCAAGGACGAGGACCTCGTGCTGATCCTCTCCGGCGACCAGCTCTACCGCCTCGATTTCGACGAGCTCGCCCGCCAGCACATGGAGAACGCCGCCGACGTCACCATCGCCGCCAAGGCCATGCCTTCGGATCAGGTCTCCGCCCTCGGCGTCATGCGCGTCAACGCCGACCTGCGCATCGTCGAGTTCGTCGAGAAGCCGAAGGACCCGGCGGTCATCTCCTCCCTGGTGCTCGGCGGCAACGCCCGCGCCCGTCTCTCTGACAAGTCGGACAGGCCCTACTGCCTGGCTTCGATGGGCATCTACCTCTTCTCGGGGAAGGTCATGCGCGAAGCCCTCGCGGACCACACCCAGACGGACTTCGGCAAGGAAGTCATCCCCGGCCTGCTCGCCTCCAAGCGCATGATGGCCTACGTCTTCGACGGTTACTGGGAAGACATCGGCACGGTCGGTTCGTTCTGGGAGTGCAACCTGACCCTGACGGATCCGGTGCCGCCGTTCGATTTCTTCGACGGCCAGAACCCCGTCTACACCCACTCCCGCTACCTTCCGCCGGCCAAGCTCAATGGCGCCCGCTCCTCCCGCGTCCTGATGGCCGATGGTGCGATCGTCGACGACTCCGAGCTCACTCGCTGCGTGGTCGGCGTGCGTTCCGTCATCCGCGGCGGCTCCCGTCTCGAGAACGTCGTGATGATGGGCGCCGACGCCTTTGAGCGTCCGCACGACCTCGCGCGTAACAACTCCCTCGGCCGTCCTGACGTCGGTGTCGGCGCCAACTGCCTCATCCGGAATGCGATCATCGACAAGAACGCGCGCATCGGCGCAGGCTGCCGTCTGTCGCCGACGGGTCTGCCGGAGAAGTGGGAGACCGAGGCCTTGTTCGTGCGTGACGGCGTGATCGTCGTCAAGAAGGGCGCGATCGTGCCTCCGGGCACGGTGGTCGGGGAATGAAGACCTACGCCCTGACGTATTGGTTCACCTGGGCTTTCCTGGTGATCGCCGCCGCGCTCACGGGCGTGGCTTCGCTCAAGGGAGCCTTCTTCGGCGGGCTCTTCGCCTCCGGGCTCTCCGCTCTCCTCACACGCACGTATGTGCGCGCGGGCGCCCGCTATGCGCCGCTGCTCGGCGCGACCGCCGGCACCCTCTGGGTCGTCGCGATGTTCTTCCGGCTGCGATGGTTCGGTCAGCCTGATGTTTTCCTGTCCGCACAGTGGACGCTGGGCATCGATATCTCGGTGCATGCCGCCGGTTTCGCCGGCGCGGGCCTCCTGGTCGCCTTGCGTGACCGTTATCCTTTCGGCCGCTCCTTGGGCGCCGGCTTGCTGCTCGCGGCGGCGATGACGGCGGTCCCTTATGGCGTGATCGCCTGGATCGACCATCGTGTCGCCGGCCCTTTGGAAGTCGTCCTCTTGGTCAACGCTGACGTCCGGCCCGACGAAGGTCCCGTCCGCCGGGCGGGTGCCGTGCGCGCCGAACTGACTCCGGCCGAGGTCACGTTCCTGAAGGAGCGTATGCTCGTCGTGGACGGCCCGGGTGGGACGGAGGTCCTGGATGAAGCCGGCCGCCGTTACTGGCCCCTCTGGCGTCGTCGCCTCGTCTATCCGGGCAATCCGGGCGGACCCGTCCGCACCTTGGTGGTGCTCTTGCCGCCAGACCTTTCCGCGGAGACCTGGGAGCTGCCGGTGCATCAGGACTCGACCGGGCTGGCGCTCGCCGTCCTCGGTCCGACCAAGACGCTCCGCTTCAGCGGGGGTCCGGCGAGTCAGGCCGTGCGGCTCGAACTTTCGCTCGCGGTGAAGACCCGTGAGGGCGTGCCGGCTTATCAGTATCTGCAGGCCGAGGTCTTCCGTCGCTCCCCGGTCGGCGATCTCTATGCCCCGGTGCAGGCCAAAGGTCTCGCGCCGGCTTTCCCGACCGCCGAGGTCGAAGAGCGCGCCAAGCCTGCTGACCCGGTCAAGGGGCGTCCCGTCCGTCCGCAGTTCGGCGACGCGCCCGCGGCCAAGTAAGCGGGTCAGGTCGTCGAGCTGAGGAAGTCGCGGTGCAGCGCGGCATACGCGCCTTGCTTGCCGAGGAGCGCGTCATGCGTGCCGCGCTCGACGATGCGTCCGGCGTCCAGCACCAGGACGCAGTCCGCCTTGCGGATCGTGCTGAGGCGGTGCGCGACGACGAAGCAGGTCCGGCCTTTCATCAGGCGAGTGAGCGCGACCTGGAGGCGGGCTTCGGTCAGCGTGTCGACCGCGCTCGTGGCTTCGTCGAGGACGAGGATACGCGGGTCGGCCAGCAGGGCGCGGGCGAAGGCCACCAGCTGCTGCTGACCCATCGAAAGGCCGCGCCCTTTCTCGGAGCAGGGCGTATGGATGCCTTCCGGCAGCGCTTCGATGAGGTCGAGGCAATCCAGGTCGCGGAAGGCCTGGCGGATTTCTTCGTCGGTGGCCTCGGGGCGGGCGGCCTTCACGTTCTCCGCGATCGTGCCGGCGAACAGGAAGTTCTGTTGGAACACGAAGCCCATCTGACGGCGGAGCGTGTCCTGACGCAGGCCGGCGAGGTCGTGCCCGTCGACGAGCACCTGGCCGGAGAGCGGGAGTTGGAATTTCGCGAGCAGGCCGATGATGGTCGACTTACCCGAACCCGTATGGCCGACGAGGGCGATGACCTTACCCGGCTCGGCGGTGAAGCAGATCTCGTGGAGCACCGGACGGTCCGGGACGTAAGCGAAGCCGACGTCCCGGAATTCGACGTGTCCGTTCAAGCGAGGGCATTCGGCCGCATCGGGTCTGTCCGTCCACGCCGGCGGAGTGTCGAGCACACGGAAGTAGCGTTCCGCACCGGCCATCGCGAGCGTCGCTTCGGAGAGCTGCGTGCCGATGATCGTGATCGGTGAGAAGAACAGGTCCGCCAGGAAGAAGAACGTCACCAAGTCGCCTAATCCCGTGCCCGTACCGGAGAGGGCGGCCCAGCCGCCGACGCCGATGAGCGCGGCCATGAAGCCGTGGGCGTTGAGTTCCAGCAGCGGCAGATAGAGCGAGGTCAGGCTGGCGGTCTTCACGACGTTGCCGGCCAGGCTGCGCACGAGGCGCGTGAAGATGCCGGCGTTGGTGTCTTCGCGCGCGAAGCCCTGCGTGACGCGGATGCCCTGGACCGTCTCGGCCAGCGCCGAGGTCACGCGGGAGAAGGTCTCCTGCTGCACCCGGGAGGCATGCAGGATCTTGCCGCGGAAGAAGGCGTGGACGAGCAGCAGGCAGGGCACGATGGCCAGCAGGACCAGGAAGAGCCGGGGGTTGGCCAGGAGCATCAGCGCCGCGGCGCAGGTCATCTGGCCGAACGAGACGAAGCTGATGAAGAAGTTGTTCTGGACGCCGTTACGCATCGCCTCGATGTCCGAGACCATGCGGCTGATCAGGCTGCCGTGGCGGCGGGCGTGGAAGAACGAGAGCGGCTGCGTGAGCAGGTGCGCCATCAGGCGGTCGCGGAGGTCGCGGAGGACGTTCTCGCCGATCTGGTGCGCCAGCCGGATGCGCCAGTAGAGCGCGATATCGGCGACGACGAAGAAGACCGTGAAGAGGGCGAGGGCCCGGAAAGTCGCGGCTCCGTCGCCGGCCTGGACCGGGCCTTTGATGATGGAGCCGACGAGCCAGGCGAGGCCGGGCAAGGCCATCGCCCGGAAGACGCAGAGGACGAGCAGCGTGTTGCGCTGCAGGCGATGGGGGCTGGTGAAAGCGAGGAGGCGGGTGATGGTGGACCAGCGCAGGGGCAGCCGGTCCGGTTCTTCTTCGTCGGGGCGGAGGCGGCGGACCGCGATCTCGAGGGGCGGCTTGCTCATGCGGGAGCTCCTTCCGATTGGACGAGGATCGCCCGGCGATAGTGGCCGTCCTCCGCCATCAGCTGGGCGTGCGTGCCGACCTGCGTGAGACGGCCGCGGTCGAGGACGAGGATGAGATCGGCCCGGCGGAGGGTGCTCAGGCGATGCGCGACGATGAAGGTCGTGCGCCCGGCCATCGCGGATTCCATCGCCTCCATGATCTCCTTCTCCGTCTCGGGGTCGATGGCCGAGGTCGGGTCGTCGAGGAGCAGGACCGTGGGCTCGAGGAGCAGGGCGCGGGCGATGGCGATGCGCTGGCGCTGGCCGCCGGAAAGGTTCACGCCGCCTTCGCCGAGGAAGGTCTCGTAGCCCTCGGGCAGCGCCTTGATGAAGTCATGGGCGCCGGCGATGCGTGCGGCCCGTTCGATGCGTTCCTGCGTGGCTTCGGGGTGGCCGAAGGCGATGTTCGCCGCGATCGTGTTGGAGAAGAGGAAGTTCTCCTGGAAGACCATCCCGACCTGTCGGCGGAGTTCCGGCAACGGCAGCCGGCGGATGTCGTGTCCGTCGAGCGTGACGCGCCCGGAGCGCGGGTCGTAGAAGCGGGGGATGAGCGAGAGCAGGGCGGACTTGCCCGCGCCCGTCGCGCCGGCGATGGCGATGCGCTGGCCAGGTTCGGCGACGAACGAGAGATCGCGCAGGACCGTGGCGTTATCCTGGAACTCGAAACTGACGTTCTCGAAGGCCACGCGGCCGACGAAGCGGCCCGGGGAACTCGCCCCGGCCTCGGTTTCGACGCCCGGGTCGGTGTCGAGGATCTCGAAGATGCGTTTGGCGCCTGCCAGGGAGACCTGCGCGTTATCGACGACCGAGGCGAGCGTCGTCACCTGGGCGGAGAACTGCTGGAGCAGGCCGGCGAAGGCGACGAGTCCGGTGCCCAGGGCGAGTTCGCCGCGGGCGACCATCCAGCCGCCGTAGCCGATGAGGACGGCCATCGAGAATCGATTGAGCCCGTCGATGACGGGCCAGAACAGCGCGACTTCGCTGAAGACTTTTCGCTTCTGGACGCGGATCGCCTCGCTCCAGCCCGCGAAGCGGGCCTGCACGCGCGGCTCCAGCGCGAAACCTTTGACGACCTGGATGCCCTGCACGTTCTCGGAGAAGCCGAGCACCATGCGGTCCATCAGCTCGCGGTTCTCCTCGTAGGCCGGGCGTACCTTGCGGGAGAAGCGGATCGCGAACCAGATCTGGAAGGGCAGGACCGAGAGGCAGGCCAACGTGAGCCGCCAGTCGGTGCGGAACATATAAGTCGCGCAAGCGGCCAGGGTCAGGGTGATGATGGCGAGCTGCAGCACCACGCCTTCGATGAAGAGCCGGATGGCGTGCGCGTCGGAAGTGACGCGGTTGATGATCGAGCCGCTGGCGTTGGAGTCGAAGAAGCGGAAGCTCAGCTGCTGGAGCTTGGCGAAGACCTGCGAGCGCAGGTTGACGACGATGCGGCCGTGCAGGAAGCGCACGGAGACCAGTCCGAAGACGAAGGCGAGGGCCGCGCGCAGGACCGCGGCGACGAGGATGCCCGCCCCCAGCCAGACGAACACGGCGCGGTCCGTGGCGTCGGCGGGCACGAAGAAGGGCAGGGCTGGCGCGGCGACGGTGCGGTCGGCACAGTGGCGGACGAAGTCGATGCCGACGCCGGCCAGCGCGACGACGGCGACGGTCAGGAAGACGACGGCGAGCTGCAGTCCGAGGAGCTGGAGGCAGTCCGCGCGATACGACCAAGCGATCCGCAGCAACCGACGCAGCGTGGCGTCACGGGCGTCGGCGGTCGGAGGGATGGGGTCGGCGGGCATGCGCGTCAGGGCGCAGGCTGGCTCAGCGGATCATCTGGCCTTCGCGCGAAGCCTTCTTGCGGAACTCGGCGAGGATGCGGGCGGTGAGCGGCCCGGGCTTGCCGGTGCCGATCTTGCGGGCGTCGACTTCGATGACCGGGATGACTTCCGCGGCGGTGCCCGTCAGGAAGCATTCGTCGGCGTTCCAGACGTCGTAGCGGGTGATGTTGGTCTCGACGGTCGGGATGCCGAGGGCGGCGGCGACTTCGAGGGCGACCTGGCGGGTGATGCCCACGAGGGCGCCGGCATGGGAGGCCGGGGTGATCAGGCGTCCCTTGTGGATGAGGAAGACGTTGTCTCCGCTGCACTCGGCGACGTAGCCCTGCTCGTTGAGCATCAGGCACTCGTGGAAGCCGTGCTGCTGGGCCTCCATCTTCGCCATGATATTGTTCAGGTAGTTCAGCGACTTGATCATCGGGGGCAGCGCGGCCGGGCTGATGCGGCGGGTGGGCGCGGTGATGATGCGCATGCCCGTGGCGTAGAGTTCCTCGGGGTAGAGCTTGATGGTATCGGCGATGCAGACGATCGAAGGTTTCGGGCAGTTCTTGGGCGAGAGGCCCAGGTCGCCGAAGCCGCGGGAGACGACGAGGCGGATGTAGCCGTCGGTCAGGTTGTTGCGGCGGCAGGATTCACAGACGATCTCGGCGATCTCGGCGCGGGTCCACGGCATCTCGAGGCAGAGGGCCTTGGCGGACATCTCGAGGCGCTCGAGGTGCTCGTCGAGGCGGAAGACGCAGCCTTGGTAGAGGCGGATGCCTTCGAAGATGCCGTCACCATAGAGGAAACCATGGTCGAAGACGGAGATCTTGGCCTCGGCCTTGGGGTAGAACTTGCCGTCGATGTAGACTTCCATGGTGGTGAAAAACCCACCTTGGGGGGTTAGATGGGGTTTTTCCAGCCCGAAAGCCCCTTTTCCGGTGGTTATCTGCCCGTTCAGGCGGACTCTCTGACCGTCAGGCGGAATTTACCCGAGTCTTCCGGGGTGAGCAATCCGACCGAGTCGCTGGTGACCGGGGTCCCCAAGAGAAGGGAGAGGCGCCCGACGAGCGTGGCCTGCACCGCAAGCAACTCGTCGCCGGCATGTTCAGGTAGGAGGCTGAGATGGGCGGAGCCATCGTTGCGCTGACGGAGCTGATAGTGGGCGATACCGCTGAGTCCGGCGAAGGCCACGTCGACCTGACGGGTCGTAATAATCCGGCCATCGGCGCCGCGGAGCGCGTCACGTCTGCGTCCGTGGACGAGGTAGCCGCCGGGGACGCGTTCGACGTAGTCACCGATCTCGTAACGCACCAAGGGAAGGTAAGGGTTCGTGAGCGTCGTGACCAGCAGTTCGCCGATCCCCGTGGCCGCGGTGCTCTCGAGGAGCGCCGTCTGCGGGCTCGGGCGCATGATGCCGTCTATCTGGACGAGCAGGTGGCCGGTCTCGCTGGAGCCGTAGAGGTCGATCACCGGCACCCCGAAAACCCGCTCCATGATGGCGCGGTGCGTGACGCTGGTGAACTCGTAACTCGTCAGGATGAAGCGCAGGGAAGGGAAGCGTCGGCCGTGGCGCTCGCAATGCAGGGCGAACCACGCGCCGTGCACCGGATCGACGTCGAGGAAGGCGGGTTCCCAGGCCGCGACCTCGTCGGCCATGACGGCCAGTTTGTCGTCGCCGAGGCTGAAGGGAATCCGCGTCTGGTTGACGTAGCGGCTGTCGCCGAGGGTGCGTTGTTCGAGGTTAAGCCAGCGGTTATAGCAGCTGACGCCGCTGCAACCCGGCGTCGTGAGGACGGCGCGTCGGAGGCTGGTCAGATTGCCGAAGCACTCGGCGACGAAAGGATTCCGGAGCAGGGCACGGAGCTCCTGTTCGGCCCACCAGGTCTTGCCGAACACCACGCGTACGCTGGCGCCGGAGGTGCCGGAGGTGCTCTCTTCTTCGATCAGGCCGTGGGCGAGGAGCGATTCGACGGTCTGGCCGGCCGCCAGGAAGCCCTCGGGCGAGTGTTCGCGCAGCTGGCTCTTCGTGATGCGGGGCAGCTCGGCGAGCTTGAGCGAATGGTCGCCGAAGGCAGCCTGCCAGGCGCTGGCTTCATAGAACGGCACTCCGGCGGTCTGGGCGATGGCTGCCTGCAGTCGCGCGGCCTCATCAGAGGAGCGGGCGCAGGGCGGCGAGGAGAGCGGCATGACCACAAGGAGCAAGCAAGGCGGGCGAAAGCAAAACGCCGGTGACTTTTAACGGCGGAATAATGCCATATAAGCAGGTGCTTGGCGCTTGGACGGAACTATCAGGATTGAACGGGGTCTTTTGTCCTCATATCACCCCGCATGCGATTACCCCGTCGTTCCTTTCTGCGTAAAGCCGCTGTCGCCGCGCTTGGCTTCACGATCATTCCGCGCCACGTCCTCGGTCGCGGCTTCGTCCCGCCCAGCGAGACCTTGAATCACGTCATCGTCGGCTGTGGGGGCATCTCCGCCATGCACTCCGAGCCGCGCATGACGGGTAAGAACCGTATCGTCGGCATCTGCGACGTCGACGCCCAGCGCGTGCAGAAGAAGCTCGAGCGCATCAAGCAGTCCGGCGGCGGCACGCCGATGACCGCCGAGGATTTCCGCGAGGTCATCGCGATGCCGGACGCCGACGTCGTGCACGTCTGCACGCCGCCCCATTGGCACGGCGTCATCGCCGCCATGGCCGCCCGCCGCGGCAAGGCCGTCTGGTGCGAGAAGCCGCTGACCCGGACGATCGGCGAGGGTATCGCCCTGAGCCGCGTCGTGCAGCAGACCGGCGTGCCTTTCCGCGTGAACACCTGGTTCCGCCTCAATCGCACCAACTACTACGGCGTCGGCCCGGCCCGGGAGATCCGCCGCGTCGTCGCGAGCGGCGTCCTGGGCGGTCCGCTGACGGTGCGTCTCGCCCCGGTCGGCGGCATCGCCTGGAAGGTCAACCTCTGGACGGGTAAGCCGGACCTCAAGCCCGAGCCCGTCCCATCCCATCTCAACTGGGACCTCTACTGCGGTCCTTCCCAGCTGATCCCTTACCATCCGCATCGTGCGCACGGTTCCTTCCGCGGCTATTGGAACTTCGACCAAGGCGGTCTCGGCGACATGGGCCAGCACTTCCTCGACCCGGTGCAATACTTCCTCGGCAAGGACGGCGAATCTCCCGTCACCGCCGAATGCGACGCCCCGGCGCAGGATGCCATGGCCTGCGGCGTCTGGAAGACCGTCACCCTCACTTACAAGGATGGCACGCGCATCATCCTCGAATCCGAACTCGCCGAGCGTAACCCTGAGAATCCTTTCATCGAAGGTCCGAACGGCAAGCTCTTCGCGGGCATGCGTTGCAGCCGTCCGGAACTGCTGGCCAAGGCCGCCGAGTTCCCGTTGCCGGAATATCAGGAAGATGATTTCGACGTGTGCGCGCGTGAGAAGCGTCCTTTCGGCTACGGCGTCAACGAGGCCTTCCGCAGTTCGACGCTCGTCAATCTCGCCGCCCTCAGCGTCCGTCTGGGCCGCAAGCTGAACTTCAAGGCCGACGGTTCCGGCTTCGTCGGCGACGACCAGGCCAACCAGCTCCACTCGCCCGCGCTTCGCGGTCCTTGGTCCATCTGAGAACCTCACCTTTTCCGACCATGAAACTTCTCACGATCCTCTTCGCCTGCGCCGCCTGTCTGACCGGTTCGGCCGCCGAGGCCCCCACCGACGCCACTTTCGCCGACCTCGCGGTCCCGGAGAAGCGCCTCGCCGCCCAGCAGGCGATTCTCGACCACTCGCGCAGCTTCACGAGCGCCTCGCCGGAGGCCAAGGCGTGGTTCGAGCGTTTGCGCACGGCGGCCAAGATCGTCGAAAATCCCGAGGCTCAGGCTGCGCTCCAGCAGGTCCTGCTTTTCGACCCGAACTCGAAGCCGCGTCTGCCGCTCAACCCCAAGCAGCCCAATACCTACGAGAATCCTGAAGGCACCACGCCCGAGACCAAGCTCGCCCACCTCGAGCGCGTGCTCGATCTGCGTCGGTCTTCGAAGGAATACCCGCTGACCGTCGAGGAACTCGTCGCGCTTACCAAGCAGGAAGATTTCGCGACCGCCCAGCGGGCGAACCGTCTCCTCCGCCGCGTGAGCGCCAGCGCCGCCGCCCCGATCCTCTGGGAGCGCCTCGCCAAGCTCTCACAGCGTTCGCAGGTGCAGGAAGTCGAGGACGAGATCCTCCGCCTGCCCGTGTCGCAGGCCGCCAAGCATACTCCGGTCGAGTTCACCGGCACCTCGCTCGCTTCCAAGGCCGCCTGGGTCCGTATCGTCGGCGTCCGCGCTTCCAAGAGCACGAAAGTGCGCACCGCCCTCAAGGCGTCGCTCCTCCCGTTGCTCAAAGGTCCGGCCAATGAACTGACCGAGGCCGCCTGGGCCGCCGTGCCCCGGCTGTTCGTCGAAGCCGACCGCGCCGCCTTGACCGAGGCCGCGCAGGGCCTCTCCGAACGCCTGGCGCCGAAGGCCAAGGCTGCGCTGGACGCCTTGTCTGCCAAGTAATCCTCCCGACGCTTGTCGCTTGCCGAGGGGCGGGCGGAGCCTTGCTATGGTCGCATGTCGCCCGTGGCCAACAAGGACAACTCGCCGAACCTGATCCTCGCCGGATTCATGGGCACGGGGAAGTCCGCGCTCGGCCGCCAGCTGGCCAAGCGTTGGCGCCGCCGTTTCTACGACACCGACGAACTCGTCGAGAAGCTCGCCGGCGCCACGATCGCCGACATCTTCGCCCAGCACGGCGAAGAGCATTTCCGCGGGCTCGAGCGCCAGGTCGTCGAGACGATGCTGCCGGATTGCGGCGGCGTCATCGCCTGCGGGGGCGGGTTGGTCGTGCCGCCCGGCATGGGCGAACTCGTGCGCTCCAAGGGCATCGTCGTCACCTTGTTCGCCTCCGTGGACACCATCCTGCGCCGGACCGCGGGCAACTCCCGGCGCCCTTTGCTCAAGGGTGAGGATCCCGAGGCCCGCGTCCGCGAACTGATGAAGAAACGCGAGCAGGCTTACATGCAGGCGGGCATCGCCGTCTACACCGACGGACGTTCCTTGCAGCAGCTCTGCGTGATCGTCGAGCGCGTGTATGAGCGCGAGGCCCGGGCCTTGCTCAAGTCGCGTCCGAAGCCGGAGTGACGAACGCGTCGCCGAGGGGCGGCTCGTCGCGGAAGAGCTTCACGGCGGCCAGGAATTCCTCCCGGTCGACCGCGAAGGCGCCGAGGCTGGCGAGGTGCGCCGTCGGCACCTGGCAGTCGATGAGGACATAACCGCAGGCGGCGAGCCGGGCGACGAGGGTCGCGAAGCCGACCTTGGAGGCGTCGGCCTTGAGGTGGAACATCGATTCGCCGTGGAAGAGCCGGCCGAGGGCTACCCCGTAGAGGCCGCCGACCAGTTCGCCCTGCCAGCTCACTTCGACGCTATGGGCGATCCCGCGGCGGTGCAGTTCGCAGTAAGCGGCGATCATCTCCTCGGTGATCCAGGTGCCGTCCTGGCCGGGGCGGGGGACTTCCGAGCAACGGCGCATGACCGTCTCGAAGGACCGGTCGAAAGTGACCGACCAGCCCGACTTACGCAGCGTCTTGCGGAGGCTGTCGGTCAGGCGGAGGTCGGCCGGTCGCATCACGAAGCGCGGATCGGGGCACCACCATTTCACGGGCTCACCTGCGGAATACCAAGGGAAGATGCCGGCCCGATAGGCGCCGATCAACGTATCCGCATTCAGTTTCCCGCCGCGCGCCAAAGGCGCCTGCGTGGGTCCTTTCGCCGGGTCGCCGCGGGTCCATTCCTTCATCGCCGACACCTTCGGCGAAACGGCCCCTGCGGGCAAGTTCAGTCCTTGGTGATGTTGTAGACCGACGGGATCGAGATGCCGAGCTCGGCCGCGATCTCGCGCACCGGGGCGCCCTTGCGACGCATGGCCTGGGCCTTGTTGCGCATGCCGTCTGAAATCTGGGCGCGGGCGCGGTTGGGGCGGGAGAGGAGCTTGATCAGACGCTTGGCGAGCTCGGGCTTCGAGAGGCTGGCGACTTCGCGCTCGATCAGCGACTGGCGTTCGCTGTGCTCGTCTTCCCAGGCCTGGACGGCCAGGTCGCGGGCCTTCGAGAGGGCGGCGCGGACGTAGGCGTCCTTGGAGGTGAAGGCGGACGGGTCGAGGTCGATTTTCATAAGTTGAAGGCTTGGTCGGGAGAATCTCGGGCTCGGGTTCTATTAGCCTAATAATTTTTCCCTACCATCAAGGGTTTTATAATATTCCGAATTGTCAAACTTTGGTAAAAAGTTTTTCACCCTAACGCGTTTCGCGGCGGCGCTTCCGTCGCGTCACTTGCTCCAATCGAGC
>Ga0214163_1000025_pt1 | contig 61050 bp, 83 predicted proteins | sample LakMenepilimnion_2_FD_153001 | JGI IMG/M metagenome (GOLD analysis project Ga0214163, IMG submission 153001) | Freshwater microbial communities from Lake Mendota, WI - Practice 15JUN2010 epilimnion v4 | ecosystem: Environmental > Aquatic > Freshwater > Lake > Epilimnion/Euphotic zone | place... | reverse complement strand
GGTCGACAGCGTCGACCGTCGATCCCGAGGGATCCAAGGCACTGCGGACGGTCGACAAAAAAAAACGGTCGACAGCGTCGACCGTTTTTCCCTGCGGACGGTCGACAGCGTCGACCGTCGATCCCGATTTATACAACTGCGGATGATGGCCAAGAGATTTCATTTTCCATTACAAATCCGCTGGTATCCTTCTTAGCTTTACCCTTGGCGGACAATCCGACGACATATCCGCCAAATGGATCCAAAAAACGCAGATCTGTTTCGTCACCATTAATGACCGGTAATCCATTCCAAGAGGTGGGAAGGTTTTTCTTACGAAAAACCACCGCTACGTTGCGCCCGCTATGGGCAATCCGTAGGGTGTCGTCGTGATTTTCTAATTGTCGTGAGAATGTAAGGTAATAGTTACCGGGTAACTTCCAATCCAATCTCATACGCTTGGTATGCTTGGTATAGTCATAAAAAACAACTTCAGAGAATTCCTCAAACAGCCAACCATATGATTCCCATAGAATATCGGACGTGCCATTCAATCGGATAGCAGGTTTCAACCCGAGCTTTTCGCATTTGGCGACAAATGAGCGGATTTCTGCTACCAGTAGGATCAAGTACGATTTTCGTGCCATGAAATAGAATCGAGTACGGGCCGACCGTGCTTTATCCTTTGCGGGTTGGTATATCGGATTGCCTGCAGTATCCAAGCACGGATTTAGACAACTGCCTGCGGATGAACATACTTGAAAACCGGATTTCTTACCGGGTGCGAAATACTGGATTGCCGTATAAAATCCTTTATTCGCCTTATTGCTCTTTGCCGTTTTCGGGTCGCTGTCGACCGATAATAGGTAGTTAAAACCAAATGATTTGGCTACCTTACGCGCGTTTGCTATCTCTTTTCGCGAGGCATTCAAGATTTCATCGGCGGTATATTTCTCAACTATCATTTTTGCGGTTGCTTGGGTTGCTTGGGTTGCTTGGGTTGCTTGGGTTGCTTGGGTTGCTTGGGGCTCAGCTTTTATTCTTGCCCATTCGATTTCTTTCTCTTTATCCGACATCTTTGCAATCTGAGCTTCTAGCTTTTGCGTCATCGCATCGTATTCCGTTTGAAGCTCATTTGACAATGGTTTCCTAGATCCGTTGAACAGACTATCGTACATTAATGACATGTTTAAACCCCTTACAATGGTTTCCTGGATTGTCGATTCCCACCGTTGGGAATCGAGCCCGTATTGATTGTAGCTATATCGGCAATCGAGTAAACCCCTATTTACTATTTTTACCATTTTTAGCTATATCGTTTTTAGTTATATCCCGAGATGTTAGAATTAGAGGATTTTATATCAGGGCTATTCGTACTGTCGACGGCTCGACAGAGTCGAGCCGCTGAGCCGTCGACGGCTCGACAGAGTCGAGCCGCTGAGCCGTCGACGGTATACCTTTTAATTACCGCGCACGCTCGCGAACAAATCCCGTGCCAATTCCCCAACTATTTTGGCAAAATGCCAAAATAGTTCTAGCATTAGAATTCATGATAATTCCAAATTTGCGTTTTGACGCATCGTATTTCGTAGTGCGACAATTGACACCCCCCAAGAAATGCCCCTCTGTATCGCGATGCTAGAGCCCTTAAAACCGAAAATCGGTTTTACTTATGCTAGGTTTATGGGGCTATAACCGCCCTAAACCTATGGTTTAGGGCGGTTATTCTCACACGGAGTTCGCAAAACACGATATTCAGTATTTCTAATTGGTACGCCGTTTGCTATATAGGAAAACTTATACTAGGCATGCCATGCCTAGGCATGGCATGCCATGCCTACTTGCAATCGATTTGCAATAGCAAACCGATTGCAAGTAAATTGCAATTTAATTGCAATTGCGATGGGGGGGGGAGGTCAGTCGAGTGTACGGGTGTGGGGGTGTACTAGTACACCCCCCCAGGCCGCCCAGCCACACATATAATTTTTAGAAATTTTAAAATTTTCAGGAATCGAGGATCCCACCCCCGCGATCCGCTCTGCGGATCGCTTAACCCCCGCGATCCGCTCTGCGGATCGCTTAACCCTCAGCCCCAAGCTCTGGACATCTGGAAAGTCTGGACACACCCGGACATAGCCCCACCACCCGCGATCCGCTCTGCGGATCGCTTAGTCGCCAGCGACCATCGCCCAATAGTCACTAGCTGCCAGCCGATGGCTAGCACCGCAGCTTGTGTATCACAAAGCTAGGAATGTGAGACACAAACGAAAAAGCCCCGGCTTGCCGGGGCTTCGATATGGGGTTCGTAGTATTGCTACTCGGGCTCGTGATCTGGGCCGAACATCTGGGAGAAGATAGCATCGATGTTTTGGAACTGCTCTGCGGTGACCTGCCAGCGTTCATTCTGGTAATCCCACATATACTCTAGTTCATCGTCGTGATCGTCTAGGATGGCTTCTACGTCTTGAAGACGGCGGGCTAGATGGGTTGTGTGTGCCCAGAGGGCGAGGATAGCTACCACTAGGAGGAGAGTTTGGAGGTCGACCATAGCAGGGTTCCTTGTGAGGGGTGGATGGGATCTGCTATTAGTGTAGTCTTGTAGGGGGTGGTTGTCAGTTAAACGAAAAAACCAGCAGGGTTTTAATCCTGCTGGTTTAGGTAGGTTTTTGGGTTGGTTAGACTGGGCTACCCGTTGGCGAGTTCGACTTGGTATTCCGAGTTGGGGTCGTCTGGGTAGACGACAAGGATGTCGGAATGGAAGTCATCGAACTCGCGAGAGCGTTTCACGCCGTACTCGACACGATCTGGACGGGAGGGCCGGACTGTGATGCTGGTTAGATAGCGTGAGTAACTGGACTCGTACCCATCCTTTCGGTGGGTTACGACGACTCGCTTGCCGAGGTCGGCATGGGTGATCTGCCGCTTGCCGGGCTTGGGAGCCTCAGCAGGAGCCTCTGGCTCCTGCTTCTTCTTCGGTTCGCAGGAGGTTGGCGAGAAGGTGAAATCCACCGCAGTGGTTATGCCGGATTGCCAGGACGATGCAGCAACCTTCGTGGCAAACCCCTTGAATACCCAACCATCTGTTTCGATAGTGATCTTTTCGCCGACCGTCTGTTCTAGCGGAGACTTGATATCCTCGGCTTTGGCCTCAGCGGGTGCTTCGGCTGGAGTCATCCAATCCTTGTGGAAAGTCCAGAGTGATCGGCCTTGTCGACAGTCATCGTGGTCTGCTGGGACGCACAGGTGGAAAAACCCAGTCTGGCTCCTGACTGAGGCAATCTGCCGAGCCTTGCCGAGATATTTGTCCATCTCGCCAACCCATCCAGGCTCTTTCTTTGTGTCCTCAGGCTTGGTGATTGTTACCCAATCACCAACCTTTGGCTCCCAAGCAGGCTTGGGAGCTACTTCATCGTACTCGCTATGAAACTCTGGAGCCTCGGCGACCGGGGCATCTGGGACATCAAAGAAATCGAACCCGATGTTGAGGGTGACTTCGACTTCGACTGGCATATCCGGCGACAGTTTTGGATTCCAAGAATTGGCTAGGTAGATGGGGCCGTCCGAGGACAGCAGATCCCCACCAATCGGATACTCAATGACAGGCGATTTTGTCTTCGGATCGAACAAACTCGTATTGAACACCAAGCTCTGGTATACGTCCGCGCCTTTCTCGTCCTTGTGCGTAGGCACAAGGACTCGCAGTCGCGCGTCAATCGAGACAGTGCGGTGGGTGAAGTCCACGACCCGTGGAAGCCAACTAAGGATCTTGAACATGCGATCAGCACCCTTAGTCCGAAGATGCTCGTCCGAGGGCATCTTCGAGACGATGTACGAAACTTCGTCTCGGTAGGCTTGAGACGCTGAGTCGAAAGGCGGTGCTGGCTCGTCCTCTTCGTCCTCTTCGTCCTCTTCGTCCTCTTCGTCCTCTTCGTCCTCTTCGTCCTCTTCGTCCTCTTCGTCCTCTTCGTCCTCAAAAGAGTCGTCAGACGCTCGGAAGATGTGCGGTAGTTCGTCACAAAAGCCTTGAACGAAGGCATCGACCTCAGGGATCAAATCATCGTTAGTCGAGCTAAGGAGTTTCTCAGCACGCTCCCTCACGGATTTCGATGCCGATACGTCAGCAATCAGGCACGCTGCAAAAAGTCTTCGATTGGTAATAAGCATCGAGATCATCTTCGATTGTGCCGAAACGACACTAGCGAGCTTCTCCTCCGTTGTTGTCAAACTAGGTTTATCTGCCATCTGAAATCTTTCCTAACCACTCGGAAAACTCGGTTTCCGAGTAAAAAACCACCAAATCTGAGAGGTTCGGAGCCTTCATAGACTCCGAACTGCCTTGCATACACAGCACGACACCGCCCTCAACATACTGATAATCCCACTTTCTGCCAATGCAGTCCCTATATCCGACCAGTTCAAAGCTCATCGAGGGCTGGTCAAACGCCACCCCATACGAGTATTTGTACTGCGGACTGGTCATAGGTTCCCGAGTATCCTCGGGAACCATCTGCAAAAAGCTCCGAACAAGCTGGAGCTTTGTGTGGTAATACTGGCAGACAGTACACAAAATACTAGGATGTAGCATTTCTATTTTACCTTTCCGATGCCGTAATACGGCTTGGCAAAACCGTTCTCGATCATACCCTGATTGATCGAATGCGCGAAGCCTCGATCCATCTCCTCTGCCGTTGAGTAGAGTTCTACAAGATATCGACCGTACTTCTCTTGGATCTCTTTGGATTCGGCGCGGTTTTTGATCGTTCTGGCCCAGACCACAGGGAGATTGAACTTGCCTCTGCTTATAGAAGATGCCTCTATTTCGGCCTCCAAGTTCGTTTTAGCGGCCTCGCCGCCGTCTTGTCGCAACTCCACAGCGTTTATGCCATAGAGCCGACAAGTCTCCATAGACCAATTTCCCATGCCTTGGTCGAAAAGCAGTTCGACGGTATCGCCGTCGACGACTCGCAACACGGTTACGCGATAACGCCACAGCCAGTCTGGCTGTGGCGTCTGGATTTCTTTCTTGGCTCTTGGCATTATCGTGCCCCTTTCTGGATTGGGGGGGACATCTCATTGAGGCGAGTAATGATCTCTTTCGTCTTTTCCACACTATGTTTTTGCACGGATTCGTAGAACTCGTGGGCAAAGCTATCCCACATCTCCTCAGAAATCGCATGAGCAAGAGGGGCAAGGGCGATTCGCAAATATGTCAGCACATACAACCTTCTCACGGCGAAGGTCGCTCGATCAATAAACTGACAATCCTCTGAAACCGCCTCCTCCTCTAAGACTGCTGTTACTATGTCGCATTTGTTGAGTTTGTTGCCAAGGAGCTTGCCGAACAATGCGAACGACTCATCGAGCATCTCCTGGCTCATAGAATCGCTAGAATTTTCGTCAGAGAGCCAGACGGCGGATTCAATGACATCGAAAATTGTGCCAGAGTGTTCAATGTTGTATTTGAATTTACTCTCAGAGAGATCCGAATCTGCAAACGCATTGTGGGCGGCGGCGCAAGCCGCCAGCCCTCGCGTAAAGGCGACCATTGCCCCTAATAACCCGCCGGGGGTCTTAAAATCGACTACGGTGGTAAGAAGTTCATTGACAGCTTGTCCGATTTCGGAATTTGGTTCGGTCGACATAGTAATCCTTCGTACATGGGTATGCCCTAGAAACGGGCTATCCTCATGTTATACGTTGGTACTATCTCTGTTTTTCGGTGTTTTTCGCCTATCTGGCTCAAAGATCGCGTCCTCCTCGGTAGCGCAATCTTCTAGAAACTCGTCCTCTGGCCAATCCCCTTGCCAGAGAATCAGGTTCACGAACAAGTCTTTCAGACTTGTTCCAGTCACTACGATCTTCCCTTTAGAAGATCGTAGCCTCCAGATTCCGTCGTTTTCCAAAGAAAACGACGCACCGTGCTGACGAATCTCCTTCTCCATCATCGAGAAGCAGGGGTAGATCGAATCGGCGTACCGATCTACTTGTGCCACCCACTTGATGAAATTCTTGCAGAGTATTCGGATGTCTTGATCTTTGGTTCGAGTCAAGATGCGGCGTGCCAATTTCTCGTCGGACGCCATCTCTTGTCTGGTTGGCGGTTCGATCATCTCTTCTGCTGCGTTTGTCATAGAATCCTTGTGAATTAAAAGAACTAATGGTATCTTACTGGGTATCAGGTTTTTGTCTACAGGGCTATTTTGTGAAATTTGACTATTACGACCTACTCGCCTCGACTTGCCGCGCCTCGTATTTCGAGTTCGTTAAGCATTTCTGGCACACCATCGTCAAAGACCCCTTGGTATGCAACTGGCATATTAAGTTCCTCTGTGACACAATACAAGAGGCAATGGAACGAGTTTTTCGAGGAGAGAACTCGCCCAACGATCTTCTGGTGAACATCTCCCCCGGTACGAGCAAGTCAACGCTGTTCAGCGTGATGCTCGTACCTTGGGCCTGGACTCGCATGCCCCACCTTCGGATGATCGGTGCGTCCTATACCGACGCTCTGGCCCTGGACTTGTCTGGCAAGTCCAGGCAGATCGTAGAGTCTCCGCTGTACCAGAAGACGTTTCCAAATATCCAACTCAGCAAGGATACTAACTCGAAGAGTCACTGGGCCAACAATTATAACGGCGACCGGTACGCCGTCGCCGTTGGGGGATCGGTCACGGGGATGCACGCACACATCATCGTCATCGACGATCCGATCAACCCGAGGGAAGTTCGATCAAAAGCCGACTTGGAAACCGCCAAAAACTGGTGTAAGGAAACCATCTCTTCGCGTAAGGTCAACAAAGACCTTACGCCTACCTTCGTGGTCATGCAGAGATTGCACCAAGACGACCCGTCCACCCTTTACATCGAACGGGGAGAAGCCGCTGTTCGGCACATTTGCCTGCCGGGTGAGATCACCCCAGCAGTCAAACCAGCCAGCTTACAAGACTACTATCAGAATGGCTTATTCGACCCTGTGCGACTATCTCGTCCGACGCTCGACCGGATGCAGGTCGAGCTTGGACAGTTCGGCTACTCAGGTCAGATCCTCCAAGATCCAATCCCGCTAGGTGGGGGTATGTTCAAACCTGAGCGAATCAACATTGTTGAGTATCCGCCGGGGATCGATGCCTTTTCCAAGATTGTCCGATACTGGGACAAAGCTGCGACCAAAGGTGGCGGCGACTGGTCGGTTGGTGTTAAAATGGGGTTACATAAGGATGGCTCATATTGGATCCTTGACATCTGTCGGGGCCAATGGTCATCCGATGAGCGTGAACGACAAATCGTCGCTTGTGCGAACCGGGATGGGAAATCCGTCCGAATTGGAATTGAGCGTGAGCCGGGGTCATCGGGCGTGGATTCTGTACGGGATTCCGTCAAGAGGCTGTCCGGCTTTCGCGTTTACCCTAACCTAGCCTCCGGCAAGAAGGAACTCCGAGCAGACACATTCTCTGTGCAGGTCAATGCCGGGAATGTCTACATGGTAAAGGGAGCTTTTAATACCCCCTACCTCGAAGAACTCGCATACTTCCCCAACGGGAAGCACGACGACCAAGTAGACGCAAGCTCGGGTGCTTTCTCCATGCTTGATAAACAACGAACCAGACTGGGAATCCTATGAGCAAGCTAGACTCCATCATCACCAATGCCATGTTGTCCCGTGCTGCGTTCTATAACAGCCTGCTCGACGGCAAGAATGAAGATCGGGACATCGACGATGAGGTCGGCTACCCAGAGTCGATCTCCATCGACGACTACGTTCAAATGTACCGCCGCCAAGACATCGCACAGCGAGTCGTGACGCTAGAACCCGAGGAATCCTGGTCAGAATACCCCGATATCTACGAGACAGACGAAGGCCGCGAAACGGCTTTCGAGAAGGCCGTCTCTACATTCGTCGTGGAGACAAGCCTCCACGAATACCTAGCGAAGGTCGATACCGTATCCGGTATCGGCCAGTATGCCGTTTTGTTTATCGGGTTAGACGATGGGAAGGAGTTTGTTCTCCCTGCTCCGGGTTTCACCGAAGACGGCGTTGCTAACTCCCCAGGCGTTGCCAATGTCCTGTACTACCGAGTTTTCGACCAATCCTCAGCAAGGATTGCTGAGTGGGAGAGGGATCGTAACAATCCTCGGTATGGCCAACCTAGGCTCTATGAACTGGATTTTCAGGACACCATTGATTCGACTCTAGACAGGAATGCTACTCCTGTAACAGATACCATACAAGTTCACTGGTCGCGAGTTATCCATGTTGCGGATACTCGCCTTACCACCAGCGAAATCTTTGGATTTCCGAGGATGGAACCGGTTTTCAACCGACTTTTCGATGTGCGTAAGATCAACGCAGCTTCGGGAGAGGCTTACTGGAAAGGGGGCTTTCCCGGCTACGCCTTCGAGGTGGATCCCCAAAACGGCGAACTCACCGAAGAAGATCGCGAAGCGATCAAGGACGAAATCTACAAGTACGAACAAGGCATGTCACGATACTTCGCAGGGGTGGGTGTGCAGGTCAAGCCCCTGACCCCCACCCTAGTCTCCCCCCAACCGTTCATTGACAATGCTCTGCGGATGATTGCGGCGGCTAAGGGATACCCAATCACCAAACTGGTTGGTAACTACGGTGGCAATCAGACCAATGAACAAGATGAAGATGCGTGGAAGAAGAAGATCGCCCAACGACGCGAACTTTTCGTCACCCCAAAGATCATCAGAGCCACGATCAACCGGATCCAACAGTTCGGCGCACTGCCGCCTACCAAGAAGCGAGACGGCAAGCCTCGTCCTTACATCGTCAAGTGGAAGCCACTTGCCGAGATGACTGAGGGAGAGAAGGCAGAAATCGGACTCAAGCGTACCGAAGCCCTGGCTAGGTACACGACTGCCGGAGCCGAGTCTGCTGTTCCTTTGGTCGAATGGCTCACGAAATTTATGGGATTGCGATTTGAGGAGGCTGAGGCGATATCCAAGGCTAAGCGATCCGAGTTCTCACCAGTTCTGCAAGAATTGGCGAAGGGGATGTCCGGCCAGGAAAACAACACGCCCTCAAGCATCCCCGATGTCCCCAAGCCCACAGATACCAAAGACCCCAGCAAAACACCCCCTAACGTAGTCCAAAAGGAGAATCCGCCAAATGCGTAATTTCAACCCAGACCTCGCCGCAGAAGTTGTCGAATTGCTCGAACAAGGGGAAGTATTCCTCGGATCTGCGAAGCTAAAGAGCCTCATACACGAGGCAGATCTCCAAGTGTGCTGTTCGAGCCCGTGCGTCGAAAATTGCGACCATTGCAGCATAAGTTATAATGATTCTGTGCTGGCTTTGCGTCAGATTTTGGCTGATGCGCAGTCTGCTCCCTTCGAGCAAGCCTACGGGATACTGTTCCCTAAGTTCGTTTGCATTGCGTCCAAGGCTTTCGCGGGAATCGAACTCCCTGTACAGGAATCTCAAGATGGAAACATTGGTAGCGAATCTAGCCCTGAGCAAAGTTCAGAAGAAAACACTGGCGGGTCGAAGCTACCTCGTCGCTCCCGTAGCAATGATCGTTGAAGGCGTGTTCGCCGGTAATCAAGGGCCTATTCTTTACGAACAGTCCGATATTACCAAGTCCGTCGCTTCTTGGAATCACAAGCCCATCACCGTAGGTCACCCCAAACGGGGTGACCAGTTCGTATCGGGATGTCTCCCCGAATCCATTGAGGATTTTGGAGTTGGCATGGTTCTCAACACCTCTTGGAACGCCCGCACGAAAAAACTTCGTGCGGAAGCGTGGTTTGACGAAACGCGACTGGATGTAGTGCCCGGCGGCCAAGCTATCAAAACGGCTCTTGCGAAGCAAGAGCCGATGGAAGTTTCTACCGGTCTTTTCGTTGATAAAGAAGTGTTCTCTGGTCAGTACAACGGTAAGGAATTTACGGGTAAGGCCCGTAATTTTCGTCCCGATCACCTTGCGGTAATCGTCAATGGTGTGGGTGCTTGTTCGCTTAAAGACGGCGCGGGGTTGCTGGTCAACAAAGACTCTCAAGCCGCAGATGTCAATACCCAATCTGCTGAAAATTTGGCGGCGACTGAAGCAGAGGGTAAACTATTAGAGAATCGAATACAAGAAGTTCGAGAATCAAAACCTCTTATAGTCAATGAGAAGGTCAAAATGAAACGCGATGAAATCCTCGCCGTACTTGGCGACGAACACAAAGACTTTGTGACCAACCTCTCCGATGTTCAGGTTGAAGCACTCGCCAAGTTGCAACGAACCGTGACTGTTGAAGTCCCGGTCGCTAACGAAGCTCCGAAGAATCTCGACGAGCTTCTTGCATCGGCCCCTGCCGATGTCAAGACGAAGATCGAAGAAGCCTTCGCCGTCAACACCGCACACCGCGATGGCTTGATCGAGCAGATCGTAGCCAACGAAAAGAATCAATTCAGCAAGGAAGAACTTGCAGTGTTGCCAACAGCAACGCTCAGCAAGATGGCAGTATTCGCGGTGAATGCCGCACCTGCCCCCACTGCTTCTGCACCAGCTTCGGCTCCTTTGTATGCCGGGTCTGCTGCTCCTATTGAAAAGCCTTCGGCCTCGGCGGTCAAAGGATTCCTAGCTCCGTCCACTTTCTCAGCAAAGGCTTAGTGACAAATGACGATTGCTGCTGCAAACACGATTCGACTGGCTGGGCCTGATGGAGTCCAAGAGGAGTTCTTGGTCGCATCCGGCGCAACTCTCCGTCCTGGCATGTTGGTTCGCCGAACTTCGGCGACCGAGTGCAATGTACACGCTACCTCTGGTGGTGATGGTGCGACCCTCATTCTCCACGAAGATGCTCTGCAAGGCTTGGGATCAGACGATGCCGCTGCCGCAGGCACTCGGGTTTATGCCGAGTATGTCATCCCCGGAGCCAAGCGATACGCCCGCCTCAAGGCCAACGAAAACGTCGCAGTTGGGGATCTCTTGATCTCCGGCGGTGACGGAACTCTCATCAAAACCACCGGAACGCCGGTTAAGGTGTTTGCGATCTGCGAGGAAGCCTCGAACGTCACAACCCAAAACCTGATCGCAGTTCGTTTCATCTAGTAAGGGACACCGACTCTCATGGAAAACATTGAATTCGTTTTGAATAGCCAAGCGTCGGGGAGCATTTCGTCCCAACTTTTGGCGAGTGGATTCGACACCAACATTCTTCGCCCATTCGTAGGTGAAGATGGTCGATCCTACATCAACCACAACACTGGTAAGGTCGATAGCAACGGCAATCCGATTGTCAACGCATACGTCACCAACGCAGGTGCTACCTTGCGTAAGGACGAATGGGAGTACGTCGATGACGTAGTCGTCAAGGCGGCGCGTAAGCGACTCAAGATCGTCAACTGGCTGCGAAGCTCTGGCCTCGCGGTCAACTTGCCGAACGGGTTCGGCAAGACGGTTTACCAATACGAACGACAATCGGACATCAGCGCGGCTCGCGTTTCGATGGACGCTCTGTCTCCTGGTGACAACGACCGACCGACCTACGATTTGGTCAACCTTCCTTTGCCGATCATCAGCAAAGAAGTCACCATGTCGAGTCGTCAGTTGGCTACCAGTCGGAACGGCAATACGCCACTCGACACTTCGATGTTGGAATTGGCTGCGATCAAGGTTGCAGAAGAAGCTGAGAAGCTCCATTTGGGAACCTTCGGCACGTTCACCTTCGGCGGGGCGACCCTCTATGGGTTGACCAACTTCCCGAACCGGCTCACCGGTTCGGTAGCCAACCCCGCAGGTGTTGGTTGGGTTCCAAACGATACCTACACCAACGTCTTGTCGATGATCCAACTGGCTTACGACAAGTTCCACTACGGGCCGTTCAAGCTCTGGTACTCGACGGGCTTCCTGCAATACATGCTGCGTCCGTTCTCCACCAGCTACGATTCGACCTCGTTGCAACGGATGATCGAGCAGATCCCACAAATTTCGAGTGTCGAAATTTGTGACTACTTGACCGGCAACCAACTGTTGCTCGTTCAAGAAGATTCCAGCACTGTTCGCACCATCATCGGAATGGACATTCAAACAGTCCAATGGCAAGAGCGTGGCGGCTTGCTTGAGAAGTTCCGAGTGATGGCGATGATGGTTCCTCAGATGAAGGTTGACATCAACTCCAACTGCGGCATCGTCCACTTCAGCTAACGCTGAAATGACAACCTGACCACCCGCTGCACCCCGACTGTATGCTAAGCCCTTGGCATATAGTCGGGGTTTCTTTTCGCAAAGGGCTTTAGGGCTATAGCTCATGGCTAAGTACGAATTGCTTGAAGGATCACACCTAGTATCCGACAATCCGATGGTGGTTGCATCAAAGGGTGAAGTCGTCGAGTCGGATCGCGATTTGGTCGCGGTTTTTGGCGAACAAAAGTTCAAGTTGGTTGAGGCTGACAAGAAGCCCGAGGCCAAGAAAGGCGTGAAGGCCGAGTAATGTTTGGCAAACTGAGACTCAGAAACCGCAGACTGGCCGTTCGACTTGCTCGTAAATACAACGAGCAATTCAACGGAGACACGGAACAGATTCGGGATGCGGTACAGAAGGATCAGGCTTTGGTGGGGATCGATCCAGCGATGGTCATTCTCCTCGTCCAACTCGTTATGGCCGTCATCAAATACTTCCAGGATCGCAAGACCTCGGGCGTCGAACTCGATGACGAAGAAGTCCTGACAGGTGTGGGGGCCGACTAATGGATATCACCACAATGATCGGACTGGCTCTGCTGGCCGTTGGTGGTTATTGGGCATGGGGCAGTAAGCCCAAGGCCCCGCAGGATCAACTGGCAGAACTGCTCAAGCAGTTACAGCCAGTTGCCCCTGTGACCATTCCAGCCCCCCAAGACGGCTCCCATGTCGCCAAAGTTGATCGAGATCGTGCAGTCAATGCCGTCGAAGTCTTGACGGACTACTTCGAGCAGCGAGGCGTCAGTGATGCAACCACGCATCTACACGCGATTGTTACTTTGATCTTCACCCCAACTCCAAAGGAATAGCATCAAATGAAAGACTTCATCGCAGCTTTCTTGAAATCGAAGCGAAACATCTTGGCTGTCGGATCGTTGATCCAACCGGTTTACGAAGCAATCAAAGCACTGCAAGCAGGGCAACCGATCCCCGAAGCTACTTTGCTCTTCATTGGAGGCATCGTGTCGGCTTGGATCTTGGGCGATTCCTATCGCGCCACGATGCCAAAGAAGACGGGAGAATAAGCATGAACGAGAACCGCCTCGGCCCATGGCTGATGATTGCTGGCGGTTTGTTCCTGCTGTTCGGAGACAAGCTGCCCCTTGGAAGGGGCAGTTTTGCCAACATAGCGGGGTCGACCGTTGTGCTAGTCAGCGAAAAGACTGCTGCTACGGTCGATCAGACTATCGCGATTCGCAACGCCAACCAATTTGTTGAAGCCAACAAATTGGTTGGGTTCCGCGATGTCGACAAAGACGACGAATGGGCGAAGCCCATTCTCGAAGCAGCAAAAGCAAAGAACATCGAGCCGCCTTTGGTGGCTTATGTCGATCTTCCCGAAGGGAAGATCACTAAGGTTCGCAAAGTGGTGGCATGGAAGAGTTCCTTTGAGGAGTCCCTGAAATGAGCGAAACCGAATTCTTCAAACTCCCAGACGGGACTACGGTTTCCGTAGGTTGCATCCCTCCGACACCCGCCGAGCGTGCGCTCGTGGCTGATATGCCAGTGTACGGGGAGAACTTCTACCTTGAGCCGAAAGACATTGAGAAGTCCCTCAAGGGTGATGTCTACAAGCAGATGCGACAACGCCGATTCAAGTGGGTGTTGAACCAGGGGAATCTTGGCAAGTGCAACGCATCGGCCACCGTTAATGCGTTCCACAACGGTCGGGACTTGGATGGGCTTGTTCACGTTGTGTTGAGTGATTGCTACCTCTACATGCACATCAACCGGGGCAGAGATCAGGGATCTCTGCTACAGGACGGCATGGCTTTCTCAAAACAGGGGATTGCTCCCCGTGTTTTGAGCAAAGGTCAGGACAAATACACAATCCCCGACAACATCTATCTCAAAAGCCAGTTGCCAGCGAAGTGGATGGAAGTGGCGAGAGACGCCGCTGCAAGCTACACCACTTTCGAGGCGTACAAGCTACCGGTCGACAACTACAACACCTTCAAGATCGCTCTCGCGAGCGCGCTCGCGAGAGATCATCAAGTCATCCACGCTTGGCATGTTGGCGGCAACTCGATGCGACTGAGGAACGGCTACGCCGTCCAAGGCGGAAGCATTGGCAACCACGCCACCTTGTTCCACTCTGGTAAGTGGGTTGGCGGCAACGATCTGGTTCACCCGGACATTGAGAACTCTTGGGGGCCTAGCCAAGACCCGATGTACGGGCCAACCAACAGTCAAGGATGGGGTGAAGGAGGATTCGGATTGTTCACAATGCAAGACGCATTTGTTTGCACGAAGTATCACGACTTCTGGGTCTTTGTGGGGAGCAAATTATGAGCAACGAGACGCCCAGAGAAACAGTAGTCGGCGTTCTGTTCACCTTCGCGGTGCTAGCAGTTCTGTTCATGTTCGCGAAGAACCTTACCAAAAAGCCCGAGCCGAACGAGCCGATCAAGATCGGCCCGTTCACCATCGCTTGCATGAACCCTGTCTGCAAGTGCGTAGATGTGTGCAACTGTGGCGAGAATTGCGAATGCAATCTCGCACCTCCTTCGCAAGCACCGCGAGCCGAGGCACTCAAAGAAGTCATCATGTTCTCTCGCAAGCCGTGCCCGGCTTGCGACCAGTGGTGGGCCGTACAGCGGCCAAAGTTTGAACAAGCCGGATACAAGGTCGGCATTTGCTACGATCACGCCTTTCCAGTTACGCCGCATTTTCTCATCCAGGAAAATGGTAAGACATACGAAATTGTCGGCGCAATGTCACTTGAACGACTGAAAAAGGAGCAGGCTAGATGATTCGCACTCATTCCATCATTGCCCAAGCGGTAGACCCCTCTCAAGCTCATCGGTTCTTGACCGAACAGAACTACACAACCACCGGGGTGGTTGTTGCCATTCTGATTGCTGTTGGACTGGGCGCGTGGAGGGCCGCAAGTTGGTTCGGCAAGGAGATCGCGATCCCCGCAAGGGATCGCGGGTTCCTGCACTTAGACAACCTAAACACCACTTTGGAACAGGCGAACGATACGATGAAAAGCGTATCGGCGAGTTTGCAGCGATTGGCTTCCGTGCCCGAACGGTTGGACTCCATTGAGGGGAAAGTGGATAACCTCTCGGAGAGGGTGGATAATATGGATACTCACCTCAATTCTAGTCGGATTTCCGACAAGTAACCGGAGCGCAGAATGGCTGTTGACCTACGATCACTGATTTCAAGTATACCTGGGTGGCAACAAAAGACTGCTTCGCAAGTGTACGCCGACTTGAACGCTCCGCATGTTCATGTCGTCGACACTCGTATGTGGACTTGGAGCGGCATCGCCGAGATCCTCGGCGATACGTCTACCGAGGCTCTGCGAGACGCTCTTGAAAACGGCGGATCGAAGTGGGCAGTCTATGCGTTAACCGGTACTGGCTTGCCACTGGCTCGCCAAGACATCCAAGAGAAGCTCTACACTTTACATGAGTACGGCATTGTGCCGGGCGCAGACAAGCTAGCTTTGGAAGTGAATCGAATGGAGTCTGTATTACAGAACCACAAGATCACAGCCTCGCAGCAAGACGTGGATGACGCTTTGGAATCGTTGAAGCTGGATCTAGTGCGACAAGCGAAAGATGACTCGTGGCAGGACAGGCTGCAAGCGGCAAGAGAAAAACTGACAGTTTGGAACGGTGATCCTGCTACGGAGCCTCAGCTGTGACAATAGCCTTGCAAGCGTCTAGTACCGTCAATGCTTCGACCGGAACCATGCTTACGCATGCGGCGGGAGACTTGTTGTTGTGGTTTGCCTACAACGATGGAGCATCAATAATTCCAACAGTTCCCGCAGGATGGGTAACGAGAGTTGCAATCTCGCTTAGCAGTGGTTCGTTAGTTATCGCGTACAAGTTTGCTCAGACATCATCCGAGTCTTACGGCACATGGACAAATGCGGATCAGATTTACGCAACGGTTTGGAGAGGTGGCCCGGGAACTCTTGTGTTTCCAAATTACATTTCGACCAACTCCGGCACGGGCACGACGATTGTATATTCTGCACAAACGGCAAACACATTTCAAACTAACGCAAGCGATCAAGCGTTGGTAGCGTGGGCGCAAAATCGCAATGCGGCAAATACTCTGTCAAGTCCGACAGGAATGTCGCTCGTTCAGTCGGCAACAGATAGTTCATTGTGGCAAACGCGATTGGATCACCAGTTGAGCCGCACAACAATTTGGCCGACGACCAACGTGACAGTTACCAATTCGGCAGCATGGCGGACATATGTTCTGTCGCTTGTGGAATCGCCAGTTTACGGTGCGACTGGCGGCGGCGGTACTTTCGATCCCCTAGACCACCCCTTAATCAAATAAACCATGAGCGAATACATTGGTGATTTCCTAGCAGGGTCGGTGATTAGGATCAAGTTTAACACCTTGAGCCAAGCCCTCGTACCCACCACACCAGCGGTAGCGATGACTTTCGCTGTGTACAAGAACAGCGTCACGGAAAGTACGTCCGGCATCAGCGTCTCTGCGGACTATGACGGCAAGGCCGGTCTTCACATGGTCACAATTGACACATCGGCGGATGCTACGTTCTATGCCGTAGGTGAAGACTACGATGTAGTCTTCACAGCGGGAACAGTCGACGGCAAAGATTTGACTCGCATCAAGCTCAAAGCCTTCTCGATTGAGAATCGCAATCGAAAAGCCAACGTAGTGCAAATCAACGGACAAGACGCCAACGCAGCGGCGGCGGTGACGTTCCCAGCCTCCGTAGCAGACGAAACGACTGTTGCCTCGCGAGCATCACAGGCGAGCGTCGATACGCTCGCCTCTTATGTTGACACAGAGGTAGCTGCAATCAAAGCCAAGACTGACAATCTGCCGGTAGATCCGGCAGATGCCAGTGATATTGCTGCCAGCTTCGTAACAGTCAATAACACACTTGCTACCATCTCAAGCTACATCGACACAGAGGTAGCTGCAATCAAGGCGAAGACTGACAATCTGCCGGTAGACCCGGCAGATGCCAGCGACATTGCCGCGAGCTTCGCGAGCGTAAATGCAGCCCTGGCCACGATAGCTGGGTACATAGATACCGAAGTAGCTGCAATCAAGGCCAAGACTGACAATCTGCCGGTAGACCCGGCAGATGCCAGCGACATTGCCGCGAGCTTCGCAAACATCACGACTCTTCTGGGTACGTTGGCATCCTATGTAGACACAGAGGTAGCCGCAATCAAAGCCAAGACTGACAATCTGCCCGCAAACCCAGCGGCAGTTTCAGATGTGCCTACGGCATCGGCTATTGCCGATGCGGTGCTAGAAGAAAATGTTGACGATCACGATGGGGTCGCACATAGTCTCGCTAAATACATCAGCATCATCAAAAAGTCCAACACCGTTGTCGAAGGAACCGTCACCTCAGCGACGACTCCAACGACAACTACCTTCTCCTCCAATGTCAACTACCCATCAGGTGCTTTCAAGCACGCCGTTCTGCTCTTCATCAGTGCGGCATCTCTGAACGAGCAGAACAGCCCAATCACTGGGTATGTAAACAGCAATGGGGTGTTTACAGTCGAAGAGGCGTTCACGTCCGCTCCGACTGTGGGCGACCAATTCATTGTTATACCAACCGTCCACGTTCACTCGATTTCCGCAATCCAGTCGGGCCTAGCCACCAGCACAGCGTTGGCCGCCGTGGCGGCCAACGTGACTGCCCTAGTGACCCGCATCCCAGCAACGCTGTTCTCGGGCATCACCTATATGTCGCGATGGCTAGGAGCCATCGCAGGCAAAACGGCAGATAGCACCACCCGAGCCGAAATCAACTTGACCACAGCGGGGGCAGGCTACAACGAGACGACAGATTCGCTCGAAGCGATCCGAGATCGCGGCGATGCTGCTTGGATCACCGGAGCGACCGGCCAAGGGTCGGGCGCGAGGATCGTAACGATCACGGTTCGAGACGCCTCGGCCAATCCGGTCGAAGCCGCCACCGTTCGCGTTTACCGGGCAGGGGAAACCTATGCTGGCGTTACCAACGCCAGCGGTGTGACTACTTTCAGTCTCGATGACGCGACGTTTACCGTCGCGATCACCGCCGCAGGGTTCAGCTTCACTCCGGTTTCGCTAGTGGTCAGCGGGAACGTCTCGCAGACGTACACGCTGACTAGCACCGGTGGAGTCACGCCGAGCGTGGCTCCACGGACAACCGGATACTGGACTGTGTTCGACCTGAACGGAGTCGCTCAGGCGGGTGCGCAGGTGACGATCCAGGCATCGTCACCACCTACAGGATCGACGGGCATCGTCATGGAAGATGCCGCTCGGACGGCCGCCGCCGACAACCAAGGGGTCATTCAATTCAACAACTTGGTTAAGGGGGCTACCTACATCGTTTACCGAACGGGAAGTCTCCGCAAGTACAACATTCTGGTTCCGGCCAACGCCGGAGATTCGGTCGCACTCGGAAGTATCGTGGGGTGATAAATGGCAAGAACAACTTTGGTCGCCGTCAACAAGATCATCCAGTACGACTCGACGAACGTACCAGATCCCCAGTTGATGATTGACAGTGCGTCTCTGATGGTGACGAACATCATCGGAACGTCCCTAGACGTGAATACCGCCGAGCTTGTCGAGCGGTATCTCTCGGCTCACCTGATTGCCATCAGTGACCCTCGGATACAAAGCGAGCAGGTCAAGACGATCCAAGCAAGCTACCAAGTCCGTCTTGCAGACGGACTTGGCCTGACGCACTTTGGAACCACTGCCATGATGCTTGATTCCAGCGGCAAACTTGCCGTCTGGAATAACAAGGTCGTCAAAGGCATGGTCAAATTCGATCTGTTCTGGGCCGGTAAGGAGGCAAACACCGATGTCACTTATTAGGCGTGCGCAGAAACAGACCATGGTCTATTGGCCTAGGGTAGGCACACAGAAGACCGGCGAACCTATTTGGGGATCACCGGTCGAGTATACCTGCCGGTGGGAAGAGATGCTCAAGGAAGTGCTGAGCAATACCAACACCCGAGTCATGTCTCGGGTGCAGACGATCACAGAAGTCCGCCTAGAAGTAGGCGGATTGATGCGATTGGGCACACTGGCCGATACCGCCTACTGGGACAACCCCAAGCAGAACTCAGATGTGTATGAAGTCATCGACTCGTCGATGACTCCGAACCTGCGAAACACCGAAACGCTCTACGAGGCTTGCGGCTAATGAGAGTTAAAATAGACGGAGTGCCTGCGCTGAGTAAGGCCCTTAGGGCATACGCCAAGGATCTAGGACACGCCTTTAGGCAGTCTAGTGCGGATGCCGCTGATACTCTTCTGAGGAATACGGACGTTTTCGTAAAGCAGGAAACTGGAGCCCTGCAAGCGTCTGGTATCTGGATGCAGGAAAAAGAAGGCTTACAGACTGAAACCATCATCGGATATGGGGCAGAGCCTGAATTCCCACACTACCGAGTATTCGTATCTTCGGGGCGTATTGTACTGCAAAAACCCGAGAAGTACGCCGCTAAGCAACACGATGAGATTCAAGAAGCCATACACCCTGGAACTCAGTGGAAGTGGATGGATCATGGAGTTGATATGTTCCAAAGCGTTATGGTCGGAATGATAGCAGAGGAGATGTCCAGAATATGACCGGTGCAGAAGCCTTGGCAGAGGTAATCGAGACAAATCTCCCAAACCTTGGATATTCAATATTCATCAATCACGTCCCAGACCAGCCAGATAACTCAATTTTAATCTATGAAATTGGGAGTGGTCGTTTGGAACCTCGGAAGCATCGATCCGGCAAACGCGATGAGCATCCCCGTATTGAAGTTCGCGTTAGGGGGGTGGATTCTACCGCAGGTGGGGTTCTTAAGCAGCTTTCGGATATGTTTGAATCCGTTTACGGGTTCCCTCTGTCCGATGGTCAAAAATTGCTAGTCATCACTAAATCTAATACAATAGGATTTGCAGGGCAAGAACAACAGACCCGGCGATACCACTACGCACAACAATTCCTGCTCACCATTTCGGAGTAAACGATGGCAAAGCTAACAGACGGGTTCAAGACACTCATTGCGATCACCGGGATTACTGCGCTTTTCGAGGAAATCGAAGTAACCCCACCCGAATTGGATGCCAACGGAGTTATTGACCAGACCACGATGCGAAATGGTCGCTACCGAACCAACCTCGGTAAGAAGTTGGTTACTCTGGGAACCATTTCGGTTGTGGTAGCATATGATTCAAATGTCATCCCGCAGATGCAGAACATTCTCGGGTCGAATCGTCAAATCGTCATCACATTCCCAGACGGTGCGACTTTCACATTCTATGCCGTCGTGAATAAATTCACGCCGGATGCTCTCAAAGAAGGTGAGCGTCCTCAGGCTACTTTGGAACTCATTCCAAGTAACTTGTCAACTGCCGCTACCCCAGCAGAAATCGGGCCTGTGCTTGCAAACGTGGTTACAACCACGACCACAACCACGACGCCTGCTCCGTAATCCTGGCCGAACACTTGTTAGTTTCCAGGCGAACCCGAGTGTTCGCCTTTTTTGTAGCAGAAGGGTGAAAAAATTATGTCAGATGCAGTGCGAATTTCAGTTCTCCGCAAGTCTCAGCCAGTCGAACTCGAACTCTCCGAAGGCGAGTTCGTTCGGTACTCCATCAAGGAGTTGACAGGGGCGCAGCGAGATGAGTATTTCAACAAGACGGCATCGAGAACTAATCGCGATGCGAATGGCGAGGTCGTGAGCATGAAAGACTACAAGGGTCTTTATAGCACCCTTCTGTCTTTCTGTTTGTACGACGCAGACAGCAAGTTGATTCCTGAGTCGAAAATCCAGGAATGGCCGGATACTGCTCAAAAGGCTTTGTTCGAGATTGCTATTGAACTCAATGGCCTCAGGATCAAGAAAGCCGACGAGGGCTCGGAAAAAAACGATTAGGGCCAGAAAAGTACCTGTGGTACAAACTGGCACATGAACTTGGATGGCCCGTATCGCTGATTAAGCAGTTGACTACGGTATCGGAATTTGATGAATGGCAGGCGTACTTTGAAGAACGCATGTCGCATTCAGAGAAGTCTGACTACTACTCTGCTTCGATGATACGGGCCATCTATGCTTCCCAGGGAGCAAAGGTAGGGCCGATCAATGAGTTCCTTTTGGAACTTAAACCATCCGTACCTGAGGAAAAAAGCTCGAAAGATACTTGGCTAGCTATTTTCGGAATGAAGGATGAGGATCAATAATGGCAGATCGAGAACTACCTCCAATTCGCGTCCGAATCGTCGCCGATAGCAAGAAATTTGATAAGGCGATCAAGGATGTTGAAGATAAGGCCAAGCGTCTCCAAGACTCTATCGATAAGGTAGCTTCGCAGAAAGCGTCTGCGAATGCTGTGAAGATGGCGGTCAAGAACTCTGTGGATTTGATCGAACGGGGCCTTAAACAAGCTGCACAGTCTCTGGTCGGTCAGATCCACACGATCCAAATAAAACATAAAGGGGTTACGGATTCGATAAAGAATGCCACAAAAGCCATAGAAAAATCCTTGGTCGATGCGGTAAATGATGCAGCAAAGAAATTTGCAACCCCAAGCGTGAGTAAAGCAGCGAATGCTGTGAAGATGGCTATGCAGAACGCCGTTGATCTGCTCGAACGGGATCTGCTCCGCGCAATCCAAGGTTTGGTTGCTACATCTAACAAAATAAATGTCTCTACGACTAAGATCAACAAGCAGATCAAGGCGTCCCTAGCCGCCATTACGGATGTCCTGATCAATTTGACAAACGGTCTGGTGGCAAAGACTAATTCTATACGACCCTCCGGCTCCGCTAGGGTTAATTCTACTATTCGACAAGCTGTCGATGTCGTGCTGCACAGCGTGCTTCGATACATTCGGCTGATGGTGGTGAACGCGCACAATATCCGGTCATCGGGAGCGGGTCGTGTGAACACTACGATTCGTCAAGCTATCCATGTGGTCGAACACTCTCTGCTTCGCTACATTCGGTTACTTGTAGTCAATGCCCACAATATCCGGCCTGCGGGCTCCGGCCGAATAAACGCCACCATAAGACAAGCCGTACAGGTAGTGCTGCACACCATCCTACAGGTCACACAGAATACTATAAGCACAGCCGCTCTCGCCATGCTTACTCGCGTCATGTATGTGCCCATGGTGCGAGCTAGACTTAGAGTCATCTTGCAGTCTACGCTACAAGCTGTTTTACAAATGATGCAAAACAGCTTTCAAGTAGCTACTAATACGGTGAACATCCAACCGATGGTCACAAGATTCACGAGACAGATGACTAGGCATGTGAACAACATGCTCAATAACATGCAAAACCAATTCGGAAACGCTGTAGGCGGCGGTGGCGGTGGCGGTGGCGGTGGCGGTGGCGGTGGCGGTGGCGGCAACGCTGCGGGAGGCGGAAACGCTGTAGGCGGTGGCGGCATGGGAGGTATGGGCGCGCGTGCTGATATCTATATGCATGCCAATGCGTTGAGTAGCCTCGTGCAGTCCGGCAAGGGCATGCTTGACGTATACGCCAACTTCAAGGCGGCGAGTGCAGGTATCGAAGTGTTTACGCGAGATGCTGCGAAGGCTAACGCTGTTATGGGGGACTTGATGCAATACGCTCAACAGACTCCATATAGCATGGCAGGCATCGCTGAGGAGACTAAGAATATGATGGGTCGCGGCGTTGCTGTCGATATGGCTACCGATGCTATTAAAAGACTAGGGGTCGTTGCCGGTGGTAGTCAGGAGCGGCTAAGCCGACTGTCTTTGGTCTTCTCTCAGATTATGACCAAAGGCAAATTGATGCAACAAGATTTAAATCAGCTAGCCGAGCATGGGTTCAATCCGCTGGTTACGATGGCTAGAGCATCGCTGAAGCCTGGGTTCACTGACGATGAACTCAAACAGCGGATCAAAGAAATCACACTAGCCAAAGAGCAAGGTCTGGTAACATCTGAGCATTTCGCGAAGGCTCTAGAAGTGGAGACTTCTAAAGGTGGCTACTTCGCTGATCTTCTCAACAGGATGTCGAAAGAGGTGGGCGGTCTAACTAGTCGATTATCTGAGATGTTTCTGGAGATGAAGCTGTCTGTCATGGATGTGCTGGATGCTAGGCTTAAAGATGCCCTAAAAACTGCTATTGTATATGTCAAAATGCTCCAAGATTGGATAAAAAATAATCGAGAGGCCGCCGCAAGAATAGTTGATTTTGTTGTCAAAGTCGTAGCCTTTATAGCCGCCTTCCACATGCTCGGATTGGCTGTGGCCAGTGTTCGTTGGTGGTTGCATAGTGCTGTTTCTGTGTTGTACGGACTGCGAGTAGTCTTGACACCTGTCATTGTATTGTTTCAATCAATGGCATATGTAGCCCAGTATGCTGGTGTCGTATTCGCCGGTGCGTTGCGTATGGTCACTGTTATGACTCAGATATACAATACAGTCACGCTCATGATGGATAGGGCGATTGCGGCTGCCTATAGAGGCATGGTCTACTTCACCACTAGCATATTGGGCAACGCAAGGGCTCTTGCGATCAACACGATAGCAATGTTGCGAAACTCTGCTGTCGGGAGATTTTTGGCATTATCTTACCAGACCATCCGTTCTGTGGGCCTTCTCGAATACTTCAGACAACTGGCAGTCGTAGTCGCACTGTCCACATTTGCGATGCTCCAAAATGCCGCTACTGGACTAATGGGTGCGGTTAGGACTGGCGGTGCTATAGGTTTGCTCGTGCGGATGATGAATGGATTTCGATTGGTTTCAATATTCGCTTGGATGTCTTTTTTAGGGCCGATCCCGTTAATAGTCGGCGGCATTGGATTGGTCGTAGCTGGTATTTTTGCTGTGATGAACGCATTGCAGGGTGCAGGCGGAATTTCTGGGGCGATAACCAAGATTTGGGAAACTATGCAGTGGTTTGCACAAGCCGCCTATGGTTTCTTTTACAACTTCGCAGAGAACGCAGGCATCATTGCCAAGTATGTTTATGAGAACTGGCGTTCGATGTTTTCGGATTTAGGTAAAATCCTTGGTGGGTTCTTTATGGCTGTCCCCGGAAACATCCTAGTCATGTGGAGAATGGGGCTACGACTCACCGTTGCCTTCGGAACATGGTTAATAGACTATTTGCCCAAAGCAATTAAAAATGCTTTCTCAGCCGCAATGGATTTCGTGAAAGACGTGTTCATGCGAATTCTGGATGCCGGTAAACGAGTATGGAAATTCATTACCTCACCTTCAGAATGGGGCAAAGGAACCAAAGCGATCACAAGTTTTATGGACACCCTTTCGGGGGACGTTGCAAAGACTCGCGAGGACGGATTTTTTGAAGCCGCTAAGACGATCATAAACGAAGAGACAGGCAAAATCAAAACGGGGCTCGAAGGAGTCGAGTTCTCATCCCCCGAAATGAATCTGAATCTCAAAGTTCCCGAGGCTCAAAAGCCCCCTGAGCCCCCAGAGTTGGCAATACCCGAAGCACCTACGGATGCTGCGGCTATGTTTGCTGCTATCCAACCAGATGCCAAAGGCACAAAAACGGGCACAAAAGGAAGCGACTACAAAGTACAGGATGCTATGTCTGTCCACAGCGGCGACTACACAAAGAGGATGGCTGAGTACATGGATAGAATGCGAGGTATGAAGGCCGCGACATCCGATCCGAAATTGCAAGCACAGAACAAAGCCAATCAAATCCTACAGCGGATTGAGAAAAACACACAGCAGAAACCTATGGAAGTCGCAGAACTCGACCTTTAGGAGATCTTTATGACAGCATACCTAGTCGGACTAAAAAACCAGAGCATGGCTCGTGATGAAGAAGGTCATAGAACCTACGATGTCATATGGCAATTCCGAACCAATTCGTATCTCGATGGGCCGGAGATGGTTTTGGCGGCGGTCAATACGCAACTGCCCCCGCTAGGCACTGCATATGCTATCGACAATGACTACGATCCGTGGGCGTTTCGCACGCCTGAACTCTCCATCTCGGTACACCGAGATGTCGAGGAAGGCGAGCCTACGTTGGATTGGATGGTCAGTACGAAGTACACCACCAAGCCGATGTCGAGATGCATGTTCCCGCCCATCGACAACCCGCTCCTTGAGCCGTTCACTCTTTCTGGTGACTTTGTTCACGTCAGTCGCGAAATGAAGGTGGACAAGGACGGCATGCCTCTCCGACACCCGAACTTTGAGCCGATCACCGGCCCCGAAGTTGAAGACAAGATCAGCTACCCTTCGGTCACAATCGGCTTTAACACCGGCGTCCTGCCGCTCAGCACTTATGTGCTACTCATAAACAAAGTCAACGACGCACCCCTTTGGGGTCTTCCTTCTAGGTGTGTACGCTTTACGGATGCGAAATGGGAGCGTGTGTTGTATGGGTCATGCTTCTACTACTACAAAGTCACATACACCTTTGAATGCAATCTGGAAACTTTCGATAAAAAAGTGCCAGCAATGGGGATGAAGATTAAAAAGGAAGGGACACTTGGAACCAAGGCAGAGGACTTCGTAATTGCAAAGGACAGCAAGGGAGAGAACATGGAAGTTGTTTTCCTCAATTCCTCTGGGGAGGCTGTGGATAACGAAGAAGATGTCTACATCCAGACGCTGAGAATTCCAAAAGAGGCCAATCTACTACTTCTCGGGATCCCAACCACACTCATACCATGACGCATAGAAACGAAGAGCAATTTTTGACCACCCAAGGCACTCCAAAAACCATAAACGACGATAGGTTTACCCTGGTTGTCCAGGGCCATTACCTTGAGTTCGAGACTGGGCAAACGACCGTTGCTCGATGGGCGTGCGACCGATTAGTTCCGTCCAAATACGCATCCCAGCAACAAAATATCAAAATTAACCCAGGTGAGAAAAAGGAGATCATTCTCCCAGAGTCTTGCGAGGCTTACGAACTGCTTCTGGGACACAAAGTCCCGCAACTGCAACAGAAAAATGAATTGCTGGAAAGCCAGCAGAAGATGAACGTAATTGAAATTTACAACGAATCGGGATTAGTCGGTACAATAGGGCCAGAGCGGATGATGTATGGACAGTTCAGTGGGAAGCTGTATGCGTCTTCCACACGATCTACCTCCATTTTGCATATCTCGGCCTTCCCCCTATGACTCAAAATAAATTCTACACGCTAACTAAAGAAGGTCTGAAGGTCGTCAAGGGGTTAGTCGAGGCGGTACGATCCGCACCACCCCCGTCGATGCTCCCTCCGACTAACAGAAACTTCCAAACCGCACCGGATGCGTACTGGGCTTTACCGCCATGTGAGACAGGACTACCTGCCGCAACCCGAGAAGACGGTGAGGTGTTTCCAGGCGAAGCCGTGTGCTGCCTGTTCAAATTAGATGAAGCCCAGAAGAAGCTGATCCCAGTTCTGGACGGCATTGATCTGCCAGTGAAAGTCCTGGTCTACAACTATTATGCCTTAACAACTACCGACTTCGTACAAGTCTTTAGGCATAAGAATGGTTATTGGACAAATGAGCGACCGCAGGAGGTAGCCTCGTCTTCCTCGACTACGTCTACACAGCCCCCAGACATATCGCCCAGACCCGTGTGCCAAGGTGAGTGCATATTCACTGCTGGGTTTGGGTTAGGCGGTTTGGTTTGGAAACCCCCGCAAGGCGGGTGTTCCAATACGACCACCTCAAGCACGACCACCACGACCACAACGAGTACGACCACCTCAAGCACCACCACAACAAGCACAACCCCCGCGCCGTGTTCGTACACGCCTTGTAGGCTTCGATGCATGCCCGTCACTACGACCACTGGCAGCCCGTCTGGCAGCACGTCCACGACAACTACAAGCTGGCCCCAATCGTGGCAGCCATCACTGCGTTATGTGGTCGTAAGCGATCTGTACAACTTCCCATGCACGGAGCCTTGCTCATGCTACGGGGTTGGAGATCCATGTTTTCTAGAGGAAGGCGAAGTCCTTAGCCAGTGTCTCGTAGTCTCCACGACGACCAGCACTACTAGCACGACCACAACTACCCCGGCTCCGGGAGAAGAGGCTTGCTCATTGGCAGCCTCCGTAGTCCCCGCGATCCCCGGCGAGTACAGAGCCGCCATATGGAAAGGCGGCGTCGGTGGTTGGGCGATCTGCCAAGATTGCCCAACAGGCCAAGTACCATTGCTAAAGGTAGGTAGCGTTGCCGCTTTTGATCCTGGGCCTACCTCGTGGGTGATGATACACGACACCCCATGCGTGGCCTCTCCATGCGCGCTCGACGACTCTGAATTCAGCACGGGCTATGCAGGCTTTAAGGCTTTTGGCTATGCTGATCAAGTGTTCTACTGGGGAGGGCGATACGGCTCAGAGGCTTTATTGTTTGAGGATGGGGAAAAGTTCGCTGGTAATTGGATACAATGCCAAAGTTGCCCTGCTGGGACTAGACCGTCAGCCAGTCCGCCAAAGTTCATATACTATCAAGATGTGTTTGTCAACGGGGTGACAGAATCCCCGATAGGTGTTTACCTATTTGAGTCCCCATGCGTGCCTGGGCCTCCCTGCGAGACGTGTGAGTCGTCACCGCTGAACGACTACCTGCCGATCAACCAAAACACCACAACAACGTCCACAACGTCCACAACGTCCACAACATCTACTACTCCTGTCCCGTGCGGATGTGAGCCTCCTACGTTTTGCCCTGTGTCCGCCTCTGATTGTGTGCGAACCGTCTGTCGCCCAGGCGGTGCGAGTATGGTGGGCATAACATGCCCAACAACTACTGGGGCTCCTGGTCAGTTTGTGTGTTATGACACAACGTACAACCAGGAATGCAACTGCGGTTCAAGCACCACATCGACTACGCTTGCTCCCTGCTCGGGATCTTGCTCATCTCAGTACCTCACAGGTCGCGGATATGTGCCAGTAAGCACATGCCAACCAGGATGCAACTGTGTGTTGTCGTACCCATCCACATCGCCGCCATGCGGGACTATCGTTTCTGGGAGTTGCGTTCGTCCAGGAACAACGCCGTCCAATTTATGCACGTCTTGCGAAGGATCTTGCATGTGGTACGCAGTGTATGAGGACGGGTACGGATCTACATTGAGATGGCAAAAAACTGTAGGTATGAACGACGGGTGTTTCCCAGTCCGTAACGGAGTCTCTGGATGTAAATGCCCGCCACACGGATCTTGGCCCAACATCGGCGGGTACTCTCCGGGATGTACTAATGTGCTAGAAGATAATCCGTGTTGTTGTGGTTGCTACCCACCAGCTACGCCGCCTGCGAGTATTTGCGACTTGGTAGAGACTGGCTGTCAGTTTAGGTCTATCGAACCGTGTGCTTGTTGCACAACTCAGCCTTGCGACAAGCAATGCACATTCAGAGGCAATCTTATCGGCGGCTGGGTTAAAATCGACGACCCATGCCCGTCGACTTGCCCCTGTCCAGCATATCCGCCGACTCTTAGTGCGTCCGACTGTGAGATCCGCAGGTACACCTGCGGATCCGTACTTCCTACCACGCAGACATCTACGTCCACAACGACTGGCACGACAGTCGCTCCTCAGGCTTGCTGCTTCCTCGATGCCGCTTGCGAGATGCTTACCCCTCAACAATGCATCGCCAGATATGGATCGCCCCAAGGCCCCGGAAGCACTTGCGAAACTGCGGATTGTCCAACTACGCCTGTACCTACCGGCGCATGTTGCTACCCTTCTGGCGGCTCCACCTTCTGCGCCACCGAGACGCAGGCGGACTGTTCGTTGCGGCTAGCTAGTGTCTGGTATGCTAACCAGAACTGCGATTCGTTTACATGCCCATCTTTCACTACTACCACGACAACGACATTGCCTCCGACCGGTAGGTGTTGCCTAAGAGCAGTTGAGTCGGGGGGTATCTTTTGTACAGAAGGTCTTACTCAAGCAGAATGTGATTTTTACAACTTCCCTAGCGTCCCCCAATATCAAGTTCTGGGATGGACTCAAGGTGCTTCTTGCTCTCCGGCAGATGTGTGCGGCACTACGACGACCACCACGCCTGTTCCGCTTGGGCGATGTTGTTTTGGTACTGAATACTCGCTCTGTGCCAGCGGCCAGACTGAGTCCTGGTGCGACCGGGCCAGCGGGTATTGGGTAGCAAATGAGACGTGTGCCCAGGCATCCTTCCCGTGTGGGCCGACCACGACGACGACCACAATTGCACCCACAACGTCGGTGACTTTATCACCTCCGTTGTTCCCATAACTATCTCACAAATTTTGCTGACTTAGAGACATCCTGTAGAATCAGGATGTCTCTTTCCATTTCAGCGGGAACAAATAAATGACCAAGCCCTTCCTTACCATCGCCATGGCGACTTACGATGACTTCGACGGCGTGTACTTTTCGGTGCAGGCGCACCGAATGTACCAGGACACCGCTCGGGATTGCGAGTTCATCGTCCTCGACAACAACCCCGACAGCGAACACGGAACCCATACCCGAAACTTTGTCCAGAGCCTATCGGCCAAGGACAAAGTTCGGTACATCGCCCACACGGAGTCGTCAGGGACGACTCAGACCCGCGAACGACTCTTCCGCGAAGCGGAAGGGCAGTATGTCATGGTGACGGATCCCCATGTGTTCCTCCAAGCGAACGGAATTCACCGCTTACGGGAATTCCTTACCAATTCGGATGAAGAGATGCAAAAGAATCTTTTCACCGGCCCTCTTTTATATGACGGCCTCTCGTTCGTTTCGACCCACTTCGAGTGCGTCTTCCGCGACCAGATGGAAGGCACTTGGGCGACGGCTTGGTGGCATCCAGACGGGGTTCTTGTGGTGACAGGGCAAACCGCCGATGGGAAACTCCAGATTCGTAAACTCCATCCCGAGGGCCTCGGAGAATGGCACGTCCTGGACGTGCCATTTGCAGGCCACGAACACGCATTGATGGGCCGAGGCTACAAGGTGGCCGGGTTCGACTCGAACGACCCGCCGTTCGAGATCCCGGCGCAGGGCTTGGGACTCTTCTGCTCGTCGAAGGAGCATTGGCTAGGATTCAATCCCGACTTCCGCATGTTCGGTGGCGAGGAATGCTACATCCACCGCAAGTACCGAGCGGCGGGCCGGAAGACAATCTGTCTTCCGTTCCTCAAGTGGAACCACCGATTCGGCAGAGTCGGCGGGCCGAAGTACCCGCTGACGATGGAAGGGAAGGTCAGGAACTACCTGCTTGGGTACAAGGAACTTGGGATGGACACTGAGCCTATCCGCAAGCACTTCGTAGACGAAGTTGGGGTTCCACAAGCTCAGTACGACATGATTGCTTCCGACCCCAAGAACTTCACTCCGTTCGTCCAAAATAAGGCCGCCCCCGTAGCCTTAGACGCGCTCTACAAATCCAACCTCGGAATGCTACTACCTACCGCCGCAACATCGCTAGGCGATGTTGCAGAGTTCCTAGTCAAGAACCCTCGGGATCTTGACCAGCATATCAACGCATTCATGCGTTGGACAATTGGGTGCGATGCCGCTATCGAACTCACCGAACGGCGAGAAAGCTCTGCTTTCTTGCTCGCAGCTATGGGGCGTAAAACATGCTCGAAGCCTACTTGCGGAGACGGGCAATGCTCCAAGAGTTGTCAAAAGGTCGCCGAGGTGTTCTCTTGGCAAGAGGAGGATGACTCGCTCATTCAGATTCTCCAAGATTTGGTGCGAAATCACGCCGGTCGGCCTTTGTCGTACACTGTGACAAAGGCGAACCACGATGAGATGGTTCGAGAAATCCCCGAGGGGGATTTCTTGTTTCTTGACACCCGCCATACAGGCGAGCGATTATTGCAAGAGCTAACCACCTATGCTCCGAAGATCCGCAAGCGGATCATGATTCACGACACAGCAACTTACGGACTGGTCGGCGAAGGGGATACCAAGGGACTCTGGTGGGCCATCAAGAGTTTTATCGCTGCGAGTCCAGAATGGTTCGTCGCCGAGCATAATGACAAGCAGTACGGCATGACCGTACTCTCTCGCGTGCCTGAGGATCGCCCGGAAAATGAGACGAAGCCTTGGCCCAAGACCGACAAGGAAGGCAAGCCTTGTGGTTGTGGAACCAACCTTAAGGCATGGCTCAAAAAGATAGGCATCGAAGCAACGCCAAACTGCTCTTGTAATCAAAGAGCGAGGATAATGGATTCCCAAGGCGTTCAGTGGTGTAGAGATAATCTTGAGCTAATTCTGGACTGGCTAAACGAAGAAGCCACCAAGAGAAACCTCGGTGGCTTATTCGTGCGTCCGGTTGTGAAACTAGTCGTGCTTCGCGCAATCAGCAAAGCTGAGAAGGACGAAGCCGCAGGGCTATGCGGCTAGCTGCCGTCTTACTCTTGGCCGGGTCAAGGTGTCGAAAGCCGCATGCCGATACTTAGCAGTTGAAGCCAGTGCTGGGATTTCATTCTCAGTTCTGATAAATTGCGAAAAACATCTGACTGCTTAAGTCGATGGCAAGTCTCGGTGGGTAGGTGCTTCTCGTACATAAATACTGGACAACCCACACTGTGTGCGACGTGGCTTATGCCACTGTCGCACCCCACGAACAACGCACACTGCGATAGATTTAGGCACACTTCCTGTAGACTCATATGCTTGCCCAAACGGATACATCTGTACCCAAGCTCCTCGAAATAATTTAATATTTGCGAGGCTGTCTGTTCGTCTGGATTCTTGTGGGTGTCGGAAGATATGCCGTCAAATTGATAGCATACCGTCTTGGTCACATTGATTATGTCCCAACGGAACCCAGCATCTACTGGCAAGGCCGGGAAGCACCAATTCAACCAAGCGTCGATTTTGTGCGTACCTTGTTCGCGTACCAAGATCGGAGCATAACGAACATGCTGATTGAACAAGGCTTCGATTTCCGTAAGGCGATCTACGAAGTCGAAACCTGCGTTGATCGTTCCGAGTTCGTATCGAGTTTGATGCATTTCACCTACAACAGCCATCAAACAGTAGCTCGTCCAGTGATCCCCAAGATTGTTGTTGTGTATCGTATAGATTTTGCGATTATTGGTCACTTGCAATACTCCTTTGGGTAAATCCTGATGGTCTTCTGTATCATGTGGGCCTCGTAACTGTGGATAAAAAACCCATCTCTTTGCTCCACAGAGCTTACAACATTATGGACTTTGCTGAGGTCGTTTACGGTTCTGAGCATCTCGTCGCGGGTTTGCTCCGACCGCGCCTTAAACGACACCATTCGGGTGTTACTGATCGCCCTGCCATACTCGCGAACCCACGCACCGGGCTCAATAGCTAGCAGAGCTTGCATGAAATGCGAAGCGTTCAAAGGACGCTTCGCGTCTAGCATCCTCTTGGCTTTTTTCAGAAGCCTACGCTGCAAAGCGTAGGCTTCCTCCTGCGTCCTGATCTTTCGGTCTGCTCTGTAGCTATAGAATCCCATAGGAGGGTGCTTGCCGGGCGACCAGTGGCACACATATATCTCGGCAGGTGGGTTTTTCTTTTTCTTACTCATCATTGGGTTTAGTAAAAGTTAATCCGATCCCTCGCCAATCGGATCGGTCGTTTTCGTGGAAAATAGGTTGGCCGAGTTCTGCGCGTTTTCGCATCACTTCGATTTTTTCAAGAGATCCGGCAGGGGCATCCGTACCGACGAACATGGCTTGTGCCACGTCGTCGTCGATTGGTGTGTTACCGTATCTCAGGACATACTCGAATCGGTCACTGCTCATGCGTTGATCTCGTCGGGTCTGTAGAAGATAACTAGTACGTTAACCCTTTTGTAATGCCAGAACGCCTCGTCAACTGTCATGCCGATTGATACGTTCACAGGGCAATAGCCATCCGCCAGGGGGGCGGGGAACCATGCCAAGTCACCCGGTCGGATCGTCTCCCACCAATCAAGTTGCCGCATTACGCAATCTCCAATCTGCTATCGAAGTCCATGAATTCTTCAATGTGAGTGACCATGATGATCTGGACACCCATCTCCTGTGAAAGCTCAGACAGTAGTGCGCGGACGTTGCTGCGGTAGTGCGACGAGACGAACCGGAACGGTTCGTCCAGAATCAGAACCCGAGCGGGTTGAGGACGTTGTAGCATAAGGCAAGCGAGCCGCAAGCCGAAAGCCGCCACGTCTAAAATTCCGCCGCCGCACGATTGGAGGGGGTCAAGCTCGTGACCTTCCGCATCGACGAGGACGCCGCGCACTTCTGTCTGGCCCCGTTTCTGCTCGAATACGAGCCGAAACGTAAGCCCTTGGTCAGGGAACACCGCCTGCAAACATCGGGTAACAACGTACCCGATGCGTTTCTGGCAAGCCTCCTGGCACTCCATGCTGACTTGTTGGATAATCTCTTTGGCCGCCAAGGCGGCTTCGTATCGTTCTCGCAAGTCGTCGATAGACGACTTGCTGCTTTCGACCGCCATGACGGCAGCCCTATGCTTACTTGAGGCCACCGAGAGCGTTGATTGCATCTTGGTTAGCCGCAAAAAATTCGTCACACTGTTGGTTGAAAGCTGGTTCATTGGTTTCGATGTACTGTTCGAGTTCCGTGATTTCTGCTTGCGCTGACTCAATCGTCTCGTGTCCGAGATCCTTGAGGTTGCGGAGTAGTTGCTCCTTCTGCCCCTCCAACCTCGTTCGCAGAGTCTTGGCTGACTCTAATTTCTTTTGAATTTCCGCATAGTCCACAATCGGTTCTCCTGGCTTTCAGTGTGCATGGTTTATTGCCTGCCCCTCCGTAGGGGCAGGCAATGTATTGTACGTCTGGGCTAGGTACTTCTGGAATACGGTAGACCAAGTTTTTACAGATTACGCAGACAAAATCAGCCATCTTGTTTCAAATCTGCAAGCATCTGCCTAAGGATATGGGCAGTTCGGGGCGGGGCAGCATCGACGGAACGCTCTAGTGTTTCTAGGAATGAATCACCAGTGTGTTGGAGATCCTGCAACTCTTGAATGACCTCGGAAGCGATCTTGGACTCCTCGACCTGCGGTTGCCACGATTCGAGCCATATTGGCTCGGGAACATCGTAGGGATGCTTCTCGATGGAGCCGTCAGACATCAGAACACCATAGTGTGGTACTAAGGATTTCTGATCGGCGTTCTGCGGAATGAACCCGCCGTGGTTCATTACGTTGGGTAGCATCCAAGGGATATGATTGTCTCCGATAATCATAGCATCGAGGTTGGGGTAGAGTCGCTCGAATCGAGACGACTCGTCGGCTTTGGCGTGGCAGTTGAACTGGTTGCTCCATGCGTACTTGTGCAGGACTCCCAGCTTGATTCCATAGAAATTTTCAGCCTTGGTCGGCGGCTCCCACCTACCCCAAGGCATGGCCCACACTTGCACCATCTCGGCAGGGACACCATCCCACCGACCTACGGGTATATCCCATAGGATCTCCGCAGCGACCAGACATCCGTAGGCTCCTCGGAGCCTACTTTCGTAGTCGTGGTAGCGAAGATCGTGTTGGCCGGGAATAGCGTTCAGTGGGGGTAGCTTCTGGATCGCGAATCGGACGAGTTCGCTCGATGGGTTCCATCGGTCGAACACGTCACCGGCACAGACGATAGGAACACCCCAACGAGATGATGCTTTCCCCAATGCGTTCAGGTGGTTCTCCATGACCTCGTACCAATCCTTTTCAGCCCTGGCACTCGGAGCAGTTTCCCGCAAGTGGAGATCCGAACACAGGATGGCTAGAGCGGTCTTTTGCACGTTGGGCATACTTCCCTCACTAATTTGATTTTGGTTTCTAACTCGATAACGGATTGGCAAGCGAGTCGATAAGTTCCTTGCCAATCTGCAACGCTCCACATCAATCGTACTAACTTGGTCTGCTTGGCTCGCGACTCCGCGAGTCGCTTGCCCGTTGCCAGTAGCCCATCCACGTCTCCGTCGATGGGCTTAATAGCGACTAGCTGCTGGGCTACTGATCGAATCGTGGCCAAGCAAGATCGCTTGGCGGCGATCTGCTCGCCCTGCTTTTTCAGTTTAGCTAATCCTGATCCAACAGTATTAACTAAACTGATCTTAGCCGATACGTCGACCAAAGGTGCAACCGTCGTAAGAATCGCCTTGCGGCGACTCTGCTTGTCGGCGACATCCTTGGCCTGATCGGCCAAGGCTTGCAAGCCCAGTATCAGACTTTCTAATGCTAGCAGAGCCTTGGATAGCTCGTCGATTACCTGCGTCTTGTCAGACAGCAGCGTGTATCGGCTTTGCTTATGCTGCAACTCTTGCATAAACACTACTAATGATTCATGCTGGGCCAGAACGCCTGGAACCCAGGCGATCTGGTCGAGTTCTGCTTTCTGCTTCTCGGCGATGGTTTCCATCGCCGAAAGTTCGCCTTTGGTTCGGGTGGCGTTGCTAGCTGCCATTGCGTTTGCCTTGTCGATGATCGACAAGTCTACGATTCGGTTAAGTTCCTTTGCCATCTGGCCGGGGGATAACGTCAGCAAGAATGGGGCATCGTGCTGTCCTTGCAGGTTGATTTCCGAGAGTCCAAGCGTAGCTTGGACTTCGGATGGTTGCTTCGTGGCGCACGCCACGAAGGCCTGTCCGGCGACTCTGTAGCCGTACCCTTCGGATGGATGCTTGAATCGAGTGACCTCGCCTCTCTCAGAGGCGATGGTCACTTCGGTATGAAGCTCGTCAAACGTCTGCAATCCGGTGATCGGCTTGTGTTCCACAAGCCAACGGATTGCACGAAAGACTGACGATTTACCTGCGTTTGTGGGGCCTACGATGACGTTGACATTAGGAGAGAACGCCAATGATCGTGACCGATGAGCTTGGAAGTTGGTCAGGTGGATTTCTGTGAGCATTTTGCTGGTAGATACTTACTAGGTACAAAGTGTTCCTTGATGATGCCATTCTCGACCATCTGCATCGATGCTAACAGCAATTCGACTATGGCATCCATCCCGTTATACGTCAGGAGCTTTGGCGTGGGAATCGAAAATATCTTGTTTCGCTGAGAATTTTCCTCGGACTCGAAAAATGAATCCACATCATCAGCGAAGTAAGGCACGCCCAACTTCGCAAACGCTTGAAATTTCAAGCCCGTGATGCCGCTATTGGGGTTCTCCCAGTGTGCGGCCTGCATTGTGTCCCACCACCACCGACGAACCTGAACCCCCAGCTTGGATCGGCTCCACCGATCCTCGAACTTCATGTTCGCAGCGATCTTCTGAATGTCTGATACTAGGAATCGCCGGATCGCATCGTGCGTATCGGCGAATACCGGGAACGATATGCAATGCACGTCGCCTTCGGCGACGTATGCCACCGACATCGACACGATTAGCTGGTTGTCCCATTCGGGCTTTAACCCGGTGGTTTCGTAGTCGAACGCCGCGATCTTAGCCGTCTTGGTGATCTTGTCCAGTTGGGTGATGATCTCTTGGGCGTGGTAGACCTGCTGGATTCGACTGTCTAGCGGTACGCACCCATCGGGCCACGGGCGGCCCGATATTCGCATCGCATCTCGTAGGTACTTGTATTCAAACATGCTCGACACGTCGAGCATCCGTTTGTGTTCGCCCATGAGGCCCACCGGACAGATCCAGGCGTTAAGATCCCTGCAAGGGATCACTGCGCCGTACCATCGGTCGTAAAGTTCGGCAGGTTGTTGCCAATACCGACCAATGACCGACTGCGTGGCCCTCGGCCCGTAGGGAATGACGACTTCGGGGTTGAGGCGAGCGAGTTCGCTCGCCACAAGCGGTTGGCAATGCCTCCACGCCTCGTTTGAGGCTCCTGGGCAGGCCGCCGCAGGTACTTTAGGGTAAGCGTCGAGTGTTATGCCAACGCGATTGCAAACCGTCCCTAAACGACCAAATTGCCCGTCTAGAAGAGCATCCGGCGCATCGTCACCGGCTTTATCTACCACAAAGACGACTTTGGCCGGTTTACCCGGCCAAGTCTGCTTTGGATGCTGGCAAGTTCGGTCTGCCTTGCACGTCCCGCAAAGTGGGACGACGGGCAAGGACTTGGTTAGCTTTGCGGAAGCGAACAGCGGCATTTCTTCTCGGATTCCTTGACAGTGGTTAGCAAAGCCAGCAGGGTTTCGGGTTGGTCGAATGACCAACCCGAGGTGGTTCGGATGACAAAGAACGGCTCTTCGCCCGGGAGTTGGTACTCGCAGTCGACGGTGAGATCCTCAACACCTACGCCGTCCGAATCTGTCGTCCCAAGGGAGTTAGGTTCTTGGGTGAATCTGATCTGGAATCCGTTGATCGATGGGCCGTAGTCCTTGTCGGTTTTTGGTTTTTGGTTCAGCATCGACTAATCTAAGGCTAGCATTCAGTAAATAGATAGAACCACACGCATCGATCAATATTCTAGAAGTATCAATACCTGCAATTTCTGTCACGACTCCTCGACGACCATGCAAACCTAAATGCGTATTGCAAACTTCTACGAGATCGCCGACCTCAAATTTGCTCATACCACCGTCTCCATTGAAGTGAGGAATACAAAGGATTCGCCGCGAATCCGCAAGGCAGTCTGCGTCAGCGAAACCGGGTAATCGTGCTTGAGGAGCGTTTGAACATACTTAGGGTTGATGCCAAACGCCCTAGCCGGGCCATCATATTCTACGGGCCGGACTTCCTCATAAATGCCCATTTCGTTCTGCCCACGCACCATTATTTTCCCCTGCTTGAGCCGGAACTGGGCCTGTTTCCCAGTTCCCGTGTCAGCGAGGAACGCCGTAGCCTTCTGCAAGGCATCGAGCAGGCAACTAGGAAATCTCAAGCTGGCTTCCGATTCCGACTTGAACGCATCGGATAGATCAGGCAGAGATCCGCTGTACGTTCGGACTGCGACTTGCAATCCTGTATACGTTTTGAAATGCAACCAACCTTCCGATTCGGCAAGGGCGGCAACGCCCAGGCCGTTCACCGCACCGCAAGCCGAACGCTTGATAAGCGTCGGCTTACTGATCGGGCAATCCAGCTTGTAGCGGATTGCCTGGAATGTATCCGTGGCCTGTAGGCCACGGGGGCTGAGTTCAACGCAGGTCAATTCCCATGCCTCGGAGTCTTTGGCCGCTGAATCGGCGGCCATCGCCAATGCGTCTGCGAACACCGGTGGAACGTCTGCCCACTCGCCTGCGGCATCCACCGTTTCGTAGTGGGGGATGACTTCAGGGTGGACATTGAGTTTGATCTGACGGACGTTGGCACACTTGATTACCAATCGGTCGTCTTTGTACTCGATATCGATCTCTTCCTCGGTGAGCTTACGCAAGGTTTCCAAAAGCGGCTTCGCAGGAGCCGCACATCGGAAATTGACTATGGTATCCTGCTGGCAGAGTACCTCATCGTTGAAGGTGTAGACCTTCCCGTTGGAGAACAGAAAGCAGTCAGACTGCTCGATATTCTCGGTAGAGGACAAGCCGGGTGCGCAGGACTCTAGATGACGAAGGAATTCTTTACGCTGGATTTTCATATTTCTTTGCCATCTCTTGTAGTATTTTCAGTTGCCCATCAGTCCAGAAATCCGATCCGGCCTCAAGCAACGCAAAATCGAAGTGACCCGAATAGTCGACCATGAGATATTTCACTTCTGCGGTGCTTCCAGACATCATGTTGGTCACGACGAGTTCTTCTCGCTTGTCTCGCTTGAGAACAAGAATCCAATACGGAGTCCCCGCAGTCGAAGCTGATCGCTTCGCCTGCTCAATGAAATCCCGCATTTGATTTGGCCCGTTGGGCTTATCAAGCACGTCTTGAATCGTGGTGCTGTTATAGCCTCTTTTGAGTTCAAAAGTAACCACGTTCAGCAATCTCTGAGCTTCGTGACATTGGGCTCCAATATCACCGCAACCATTGCTGGTGGATTTACCCTGCTTGGCTCGATTGGTGGCTCGGCCGCCCGAGCCGCCGACTCGCCAGAACCAGTCGTCGGCTTTCCCTTCGCTCCACCAGAGCGAGAGCTTCTTTGCAAACTCTCGCTCGAAGGCGGAGCCTTTCTTCGGATCGCCCTTGCGTTTCTTTTTGGCCGGAGCCTCGGTTGTGGCTTTTTTCTTAGACATTGTTGGGCCTTTCACTGCTTGTGCGGTAAGTCTCCCGTTTGTCGTTGAATTGTCGGTTCCACAGGCTCTGCTCTTGGGCCTGTTCGAGGCTCTGCGAGTTAGCTCTCCTCGCGACTGCTTCCAGCACTCGCTTATCTTTGATGACTTCGTGGCCTTCCCACTTCTGCTCAACGGCTTGCACGAGTTCGCGGAAGCGGACTCGTCGGGGGGCTTTTGTCAGTCGCGTGGTCTTGTTCTTCTGCTTATCGGCCCTCCTCTCCTCAGCAGTTCGCCGATCATTCGGCTTTTGATTGGAATCTAGCCATTGTTTCCTAGTGAAACGAATGCTCATTTCTTGATACCTTTCGGGGTTCGCTTTGCTACGCTGTCAAACACTCGTTCCATCACTGACCAATCCAAAGGAACGTCCTGTGGAACAGGATTGCAGGTTGGGGTTTCTGGTGCGGGTAGTTTGGTAAGCTGGATATTCTTTACATACACTTGTACGTTGTCGGTAAAGCGTTTTCGGAAGTCAGGGTTGCCTTTTCCCATTAAAAATTTTGCAGCCTTAGCCATGCCGATGCCTGCCAGTCCGACAACATTGTCGGATGCGCAGCCTGCCCACGCTTTTGCGGAGGCATAAAGACATGGCGGCATCTCGGAATGTTTTCTACGGAAATCCTCCTCGTTGACAATCGTTTTGGCAGTCGGACGGTAGACTACCACCCGACTGCCTTCGATCATCTGGTAGAGATCCTCGTCATTGCTGACGATGTAGACTTTCCGAGCCTTTGGCAGATTCAGTACGCAAGATGCCATCAGATCGTCAGCCTCAAAACCCTTGGCCCAGAAGATATTCCTGGCTCCAATCATAGGCAAGTGAACCTCGCGGAACGCCGCAATCTGGTCAAATAGGATCTGCCTGAGTTCCTTTTCGTCCTCGGGTGCTTGCAACCTCGCCTCTTTGCGAGGTTGCTTGTAGGCAGGGTCGATCTTCTTGCGATAGTCATACCCGCCGTCGAAGCAGAAAATTAAGGTATCCACGCACAGGTCGTCCTGCAACTTGTTGCAGGACTGATGCAACGCCTTGAACAGCGTGCCTGGATCATCCCGCCAAAACTGCGGCGGGATGGTGTGCCACCGAGCGTAGGCGAGATTGCTTACGTCGATGATCGCGTAGCGATTGTCATCGGTCATTGGCGAGATTCCTTGAGTTCTTGCAATTGCTTGCGAACGGCTTCAATAGATTCGAGTTGGTGGCTAATCGCCACAAACTTATCTCGAAGTTTTGCAATGTCTGACGTGATGGCAGTCAGCATCCCCAACCGCTCTTCTGTTGTGAGTGTTGTGGCGGCCAGAATTTTTTGCACCACGTTCCGCGCCGAGGAGTCAAGTAGTTCTATGGCTTGTTCTGCTACATCAGCGTTCATCATTCATACCTTTTCTTACGGGTTACTGTTAGTTGAGCCTCGATAGAGTCCCAACAAGCCTGCATAGCCTCGAACAACTCTTGTTCTCGGCCATCATCTTCAATCTTGCGAATGAGTTCTTCGCGGTAGTGTGTGGTTTCGTAGAACGGGCAGGAAATCCTGCCCGATGATGCTGTCCATTCTTTTTCTTTCAGCAAGAAATCAACTGCCGCGCCTGTCGCATCCACGCCGAAATCCGGCATGATTGGAATGCTAACAGTTCGTTGTCTTCCGTTGACTCGATTCTTTTCGACTTTGAATACCGGGTTGATGCCGATGATTCGCTTCTGGCCGTTGATCTCTTTTGTCAGTTTCTCGCCGGGGTATGTCCAAATCTCAACCGACCCGCCGAACTTGATGGCATGGCCGCCGCCGCGAACATGCTTCGGCCCGTACAATCCAGCTTTGAGATTGTCCCGCACTTGTGAAATGCTGAGCAAGATCGACCCAGAGTCCTCGATCATTGTGAGGATTCTTGGGAGCCGTTGGCTGTTGATCTTCGCCTTACCGTCCCCGTAGTTGCCGTCAATGTCCTTGCCCTCGGCGCGATTCTTCGCGTCCTCGGCAATCTGCTTCTCTTTCTGCTCGCTGGACAGTGTGTCCATCGAGTCGATGATCGCGACAAATTTTTTGCCCGCCTTGATCTTCGTTTCTAGCCAATCATACACAAACTCAAGTAGCATCGGCTTGCCCGGTTCGGATCGCAGTACCTGAATCCGCCCTGCCGCCTTGGATCCGAAAAACTTCTCGAAATCGAAGTGGTTGCCCACTTCGGCGTCGATGTGCCATAATTCGTAATCGTCGAAGTCCGGGTTGTTGGCCGCTTCGGCCAATAGCGTCAGAGTCGCCAACGTCTTACCGCTAGACGAATCACCAACGTAGAAAACGTAGGTTCCTGCCATAATACCCTTACGCCAATCGCCGGATACGGCAAGGTTCAATAGAGGGCATCCGAGCGAAAGGAACTTCTGTTCCTTTCGTTTGGTCGTCGCCGCCTCTTCTAGGACTTCGAGTGGTTTTTTCTTAGCCATTCGGCATCTCCTTGATAGTACGAATTTGATCGAGAACGTATTGCGTCTTGTCTTTAACCTCAATCGTACTGTTGTACGATTGAGGATACAAGATTGCGAGGCCGCCTTTGGCCTCGAAAAGCCGACAATTATCAAGATTGTCGTCGATTAGGATCGCCCCTGGGCGAGCCAGTTCGTATTTGTCGTGCATGAAAATCGTATGTCTGGTGCTGATACCCAGTTCCTTCTGCAACCAAACGGCTCTGCCGTACAGGCAATTCGGATGCGGGAAGGGTCGCGTGCAGACGTATGCTGAATCGGCAAGTTTGCCGATCTCGGCCCAAAGTTTTTTGGCCCCAGGTAAAAGTTCCATCGACTCCCAGAACGAAACAAATGACATCATGTCGTCGAGTTCTGCTTGAGTAATCCCATGCTCAGAGAATCCGTCCCAAGCTCTCCAAGGTTTGAGGGGTTTATCAGCCCACGAATGGACTTGCTTAACCCAATCTCCCAGAACGCCATCACAGTCCACATAAACAACCATTGCTTTTGCCCTTTTACAAACGTAGAAACATGAAAAAACCACCCATCACCTGAGTAAACAAATGATGGGTGGTATAGTTGTCCAGTACACAAGTTGGAGGTTTTGTTCTACTTGTTACTTGAACTAGGCAGTTAGGGTTTGTGAATCCCGGCACTTACCTCACACCAGCTTATTTTGCGGAGAAGTTGGAACCCGCTCGGAAGCCAACCGTTATTTTTTCTTCTTAGTCGCTTTCTTGCTTTTGCCTGCTTGGCTGAGGGCAATTGCGACTGCCTGCTTGTTGCTCATGTCGGGATGCTTCTTCATCTCCTTTCGGATATTTTCCGAAATCGTTTTTTGACTGGAACCTTTTTTCAATGGCATGGTTTTTCTCCTATTGCCGAGCATCATAAAACGGGCCAAAAGCCTATTGTATCGTAAATGTCGGGACTTGGTTACAAGTCCCGACAAAAGGATCGGGCAGGATTCGCACCTGCTTTGCCGCGATTTTACGCCCTCGCTTGGATGTCCCCGTTAGGGAGGCCCAACGCCGCCGACCCCTAGCCCGATCATTGCTCGGGCCAATCCGAATCCCATGCTACATTGCTATCAGACTCAGCGGAGGCTGGTGCTGGGTCTGAAGGCATAGCTGGCATGGCTTCTGTCGCTTGTGCCATAGGCTCTCGCGACAAGTCGGCCAAGTTCACCTTATGGGGCTCATCTTCTTTATCGAAGACGCTGATTACCCCTCCGGCGTTCTTGTGGACTGTCACTTCACCCAAAGTTCGGTGGTAAACCACCGAACCCTTAGCAGGCCAAGAATCTGCCGCCTTCGCCGCCGGTGTAGGTGATTGGGTCGTCGTGACCGTTGGTCTTTGCACCTTTGGCTCTGGAGTAGCAGGCTTCGGAATCTCCAACGGCTTTGGAGCCGGTGTTGGTTGCATTTCAGCCGAAACCGTGGCAGGGGCCTCGGTTTCAGCAGGGGCAGCGGAAAGATCCTCTGGATCTTCGTCGTAGAACTTGGCCTTCAAGGTTTCTGCATTCTCGATGATCAATAGGTTATCGAGTTGCAGAGCTTGGGCCAAGATCGCATCGGGGACGCCGCCGTGTCGGTCGAAATCAAACGAGACGGCTTCGTAGCACTTTCCGTTGGGCATCGGCTTCTCGGCGAAAGTGACATAGATGTACGCACCTTCGGTCGGATCTGCGAAGTAATCAATCCACTCGCGACCCGGGATCGCTACTTTGGCCGAGACAGTCGTGTTCAACTGCTTGGAGAACAGGTGGTAGCTGTGGTCAAACAGCACGACTTGGTTCTGCTCAGGCAACCACACTGTGTACAGTGTGCGTTGCTTAGCGTAGAACTTCTTGGCCGTCTCCTTGGTCAGTTCGCCCGAATCGATGGCGGCACTGATGCCGTCGCAGATTGGGCACTTCCCGCCCTTGGTCAGCTTAGGGCAGATGGCATAGCCCTTGCCGTCTGATCCCATGTTGTTGTGGACGTAGTAGTCGCGAGCGTAGTGCAACTCGCCGTCCTTTGCGACAGGATGCTTCGCACCCTGCGGTACAGTGTACGGCAGGATCACCATCTTGATCGTACCTGCCTTGTCGATCTTGAGAGTCTTTACGCCCTGAGGAATCCTCAAGACGCCGCCGCCGCGACCTTCTGCTGCTTTATCTCGTGTTTTCTTGGATGACAATGCCATGTTAGTTCTTCACTCCCTTCGGTTGGATGGTGGTAGAACCGAGGAAGCCCGCGATGGTCAACTCGGTCAGATACTTCAAACTGGAACGCTTTGCGTCGAGTGCATCACAGACGGCGCGGCTTTCCGACAATTGCGTCTTTGCTAAAACTACGGCCTGCTGGGCTTCGATGTAGCTCGGCTGGATGAGGATCAGTGCTTTGATGGTGTCCTCAGTCGTCTTGGTGACCCCATAGTTGATAGGGTTTTGCCGAATATCGATGCTCAGTTTAGCTTCGACGAGTTTCAAATGATTCTCGGCAACAAGGGCTCTTGTGGCATCTTCACTAGCCGCGCGATTCCACAACAAGATATCTTGCGGAAGGATTTCAAGATCCGCATCGAGACGGTTCCGATCTACCGACAAGTTTGTTTGGTCAGACATTTCTGCCTCCTAATTGAAAATTTTTGATCCGACTGTGCTAGGTTCTACGCTGCGGCCCTAGCCAAAGCAAGAATAAATCCGGGTTTACGAGAAGAAAAAAATGGATTCTCAAAGTGGGACATGATGTTCGTGACCGTGGGGATGGATTTTGAATTCAGAATCATCGTCGCGCCGTAGGACATAATCGCACACCTCAGCCGCTCGATCTCGCCTTCAGGTAGATCCTTCAAGACTAGGCTGTGCGTGGGAAATATCTTCCTTCCGGCGTAAAGATCCTGAACTATCTTGAATACATCCGGCTTGAGTTCTTCGGGGTTACCGAGGATCTCCGGCCAACGCTCCTTCGGAGCATTGGCAATCTGCTCTAGCAGCACCAAGGCTTGCCTTGGGCTTCCGTTGGCCGCCTGTGAGATCGTTGTCGGGATCATCAGGTCGATCCCCTCGGCGGTCGCTACTCTGCCCACTAACGTATTCAAATCGGCTATGCTTACATCGCCGAGCTTGAAGTGCGTGAGCCGAGTCTGCAACGGCTTTTCCAGCTTCTCTGGGTTGGTAGTACACAGAATGAAGTAGACATGCGATGGGGTATCCTCGGTCATCTTGAGCATAGCTCGCTGGCCCTGAGACGTAATCTGGTGAGCCTCATCAATGATGTAGATTCGTTTGCCGCCGGAGAGCCCTCGCATCTGCAATCGCCCTTCGATTTCGCGAATAGCATCAACTCCGTTATCGCTGGCTGCGTTTTTCTCGATGATATCTACGCCGGATGCTCCGAGTTCCTTGGAGAGTATTCTTGCCAAGGTGGTTTTGCCTGTTCCGCTAGGGCCTGAAAACAGTATAGCGTGAGGCAATGCCTGCTTGGCGAGCATTGACCTCAATTGAGTTATGACAGCACTCTGGCCGACAAGATCGGCTAGAGAGGATGGTCGATACTTTTGATAGAGGCCCATTACTTTAAAAATCCCTTCATAATCTCGGTGATTCGGCGTTGGAACTGGGGGAGTGACCCATCGTTCAGGACGATGCGATCAACAGCAAACTGCTGTTGTTCGCTTCGGTGTTCGGGCAGGGTGGCAACTTCCTCAGAGATTCGCCCCTGAATCTCCCAGACCTCGCCGCCGTTAGATTTGATTAGTTCCACTTCCTCGGGGAAGCGAACGTCGCGAAAAGCATATCTTGGCAGATCCTTAGCTCGCATGCGTTGCTTAGCGATGTTGACCCAGCAGTATGGGCCAAATACATCTCTGCCGTTCTCCGTACCTGCCGTGCGTAGCATTTGCCGAACGGCTGGGTATCGTCGCTTGATCGTGTCCCAACCGTCTTTATCTACGAGGGTTTGCAAATAGATGCAACGATGATGGGCAACCAATATCGGTGGGTTAAGTCGATATAGGGCTTCATATACAGGATCCGAGAACCCCATAATCCCGTAGCCAAAATGAAATGCTAGCCATTGGGCGGCAGTATCTTTGCCGGAGCCAATAGCCCCCCGCAATCCAATGATTGGAGGTAATCTGTCTAGCCTGCCTTGTGGTAGGCTTTCTTGCTCGCCCATGAATCCTCTCCTACTTCTACTTCGGTTTTTAGATCAACGATAATCCAAGGCCACTGTGTTCGTATCCACTTCGTCATTACCTCGTTTGCCATCTCAATGTAATCGTCAAGTTCCTCTCGGGGGACTTCAGCGATCAGTGAGTCGTGGATCTGGCAGAAAAGGCGGCTGCGCATCTTCCTTTGGAGGATGCGTTTTGTCAACTCTATGATACTCTTAAGTAGGCAGTGAAAGGCTGCGCCTTGTACCGGACTGTTGATAATTTCATTACGCTTGAAGATGCCCCAGACGCGAAACCCGGTCAGGGTGTGGAAGTGGCCATTGCGTAGGTATTCTTGAAACCAATCGTTTCTCCATTGCTTATACACTGGGAATCGCTTGTTCCAGAAATGGCTGAACATGCTATCGATGTGTTGCATGAATGAGTCAGGAGCCATCGCCTTTTCGTGTCCGAGGCTCTTGATACCCCTCTCAGACAAATGCTGTAAGAGCGGCTTGCCACTTTGCATTGTGTGCGATTCGGCAAATCTCCAAAGGTTTTTAGCAATGCTTGCAGGGGCATCCCCATAGAACGCCGCGAATGTCCAAAATCCCTTAATAGCTTGGCGAATGGGCTTTTCTACAGTGTCGAGCTTAAAGCACCCGAGCGTAGAATCTTTGTGCAGGTCAGCACCGGTTTCAAGGATGTCCAACATGGTCGGATCTCGATGGTAGCACGCTGCGATATAAACTTCTAGCTGAGCGTAGTCGATCTCCACAATCACGTTGTTCGGATCGCTAGGCTTAATAATCCCCCGGATCACCTTCCCGATATCGGGATCTCGGATAGGGATGTTCTGCAAGTTTGGGGAATCTGAACTTGACCGATAGGTCGTAACCTTGTGCAGATTGAAAAAAGCGTGAACTCTGCCATTGCAGAGTTCTCGCTTGAATGGGGCAAGATATGTCCCACGCAACTTTTCCAACTTCTGTGTGCGTTGGAATAGTTTTGCATATGGCGTGTTGATCTCTCGTAGATTCTCGTCGTCCAGAGACAATTTACCTGTCTCTGGATTGATAATCCCACCTGGAAACCCCATGACGTTGTACAGGATATCGGCTAGTTGCTCTCGGGAACCTAGTTTTGTCTTGGCTCCGTACCGCTTTCGCTGCTCCTCGTACTCAGGCATCGACCGCAACTCCGCTTCCATCCCTTTGATGCGATTGCCGATATCGGCAATCGCAGCGTCGAGTCGTTCTTCGCACACTGGCATCCCTATGCTTTCCATTCTGGAAAGCGCAAGGGATCCCTCGTGCATCAAGGCATAGGCTTGCGGACTTGCTGGTTTCATTAGCGTCGTCGCCCCAACCGGTCGTAGACAACGACTCTGCCAGCGGTCTTGGCGACCTTAGCAACTGGTCGGCCAACTCGGTCATAGACTTGCGAGCAAGTCCCGCCGACGCAGGTTGCGACTTTGCCTACTGGGCGGCCCAAACGATCAAAGACTGTTTGGGTGTCGCCAGCATGGGCTACGCAGGTGAACAAAGCGGTGATTACAATCGCCGCGAGAATTGTCGGTTTCCGCATCGGAATACCCTCTTTCTGGTTGTAACTACAAAACAGCACCGTAACACACCGTATGTTATCGTGCAAAGAGTCAGGCAGGGGTTACTAACGACCTGCAAGCTCTCTATTCTACGTCCGGGGGCCGCCTAAAGGCTGCCACCGTTATCGATTTTCCGGTATTTTCTTCCAGAATAGGCAGATTCCCTGCTAATTCGCAGGGAATCCATGCCGCAGGTAAATAGCCAGAACCTACACCATTCGAGATGGCATAAGCCATCTCGATAGGGTTGCTGACCTCGGCGATACCTTCTTGCATATCCGACAAGTATCCGTACCACTCGCCAGTGATCAGCCTATTCGGATCTGTCCCGAACAGACTTATCGGCAGTGTTTGAATAGCGTCCCCTTCTGCATTTTCGCACGCCGAGACAAATATATCGTGTCCAGGCTTGTCTCTCTTCATGAGCCAATCGCTGAAGCTGTCGTAAGAAACTATCTTCGTAACTTGGTACTTATCCGACAGGAGATCCACAAGGTTAGGGGTGACAATTCCCAACCAGCGTTCGATGTGTACGACCACTTGTGGGCGTACTTTTTGGGCATCCCCACGCCTCTGCATTTCGCGTAGGAGCCTGTCGTGTGCCGCAAGTATCTTCTTGGCGTGCTTGTACAGCACCTCGCCGTCAGGCGTAGGCTTGCGGCACGAGTCGAGCAACTTGACTCGCAGTATGGCCTCCAGCTTACGGTTGCTGTTAGGGATAATCGCCGTGTTGCTTATCTTGAGCTTTTTGCTGGCGGCTTGGGCACTGCCTAGCTCCACGCATAGAACGAACCAGCGAAGGGCTTCGAGCTTTGGTTCGACTACTTGGTCGATAGGATAGCGACGTGAGGAACTAGTCATTGGGCCAACATGAGATTAGGCTAGGTCTGCCGACTTTGGTACAACCGGCCACGGCGATGTAGGCCGGTTTGTCTTGCATGAATTCTGCTTCGCGGAGCGCGACGTAATTGTAGCGGCAGATATTCTGCCGCCTCTCGGATTCGGTCATATTCAAGCCGATCATCGCGGTGACGTGTGCCACCTTGGTCTTGGAATCCGAAAAGTTTTTCTTTGTCAAAAGCCATGCCGAATAGCCCTCGGTATCTGACTGCGATGCAGTCAGAACCAAGCATCGCATACGAGTAGACAAGGCTCGGAGTTCTCGCCATGTCTCATCGATCTGCTCTCGCTTCTCCTTGAGCCCGGGCGGTGCGCCAAGGATGTCTGCGTAGTCGATGACGATGACCTCGGGAACCCAACCTTCGTCAGCCCACCGGCTGACTTGGTTGGAAATATCCTTGGCAGTGATCGTACCGGCAGGGTGTGTGAGCAATCTAAATCGTTTCGGATCTGCTCCCGCCGACGAGGAAAACGCTTTGATCGCATCTTCCTTTGTGATCGGAGGAGCCGATTTCGGCTCCCTTACGATCTTCGGCTCTTTGTTTTCGTAGGCCAGTTCCTTAGGAATCATAAAGCGACCGCCCTTCAGCGGTCGCCTGCAAAGCCTTGGAAGCAGGCGTAAGATGACCTGATCTTGGCTCATGTCCCCGCAGGAGAAGAACGCCGTTCTTCTCCCTTGGTCTACGGCCCTCGATGTCAAGTCCATCAAGACTGTAGTTTTACCAGTCTTTTCTGGAGCTAATAGAGATACAAACGAGTCAGTAGACATGACATCGCCAAAGAATTCGCCGAGCGCGCCGGAAAATTCGATTAGTGGCTTCTTGGAGGATTGCTCAAAAGCACGTTCAACTATCGATAGGTCGGCCAGTGGGAATACTCCTGATTCCTCTTGGCCGATCTTCGGTCGCTTCCATTGGGACTGGATGTTCAGAGCATCTTCAACCTTGCCGGTTTCGGCAAGGTTGGTAATTGCATTACCGAGTCGCTTGAGACTATTACGCTGGACGATATTGCGGATTAGGTCGATGGCGTAGTCGGGGGCCATGTCCGACGTTGCAGGCAGACTGGCTAGCCAGTCTGCCATCGTATCCACAACGGTCGAGTCTGCAATGTCTTTCCAAGTATCGAACTTGGCAGTGATGCCTCCGATCCCTGGGGCATCCCCATACTTGCCGTAGTGGTCAACGCACCATCGAGCAAGTATGTTGGCATACTTGCTCGCGAAGGCTTCGTTATCCCAAGCGGCGGAAACCGCCGCGAGGACTTCGGGAGAATGGACGAGGGCGCAGACTGCGTGCCGTTCGTCGCTGCCATCATGTCGGATTACCTTCATATTGTCCTCAAAACTATGGATGTGTCCGAAGGTTTAATGCCACTTTGGTATCCCCCGGGCTCAAAGATGACCTCTGACCCATAAAAGATTACTTGTGTGGGAGGCTCTATGATGCTAACGCCCTGCAAAGACCTATGTCCGCGCAGGCCAGCACAAGTCCAGTAATATACTACGAGTACCATGTCTGATTACCTTCATTATCGAGTTTCTCGGGTATCGAGTTCTTGGCAGATGTCCAAGGCAAGAAGAACTGCCAGGGCGTAGCAAAAGAGCAGACCAAGGCCCCCGCCTAGAGGCATTCCTCTGATTATGCGGTCGATGCCTTCGTTAATGAAGATAGCCAGTCCGACTATGCTCGCCGCCTTAATCCACCAAAACCATCTTACAGATTCGATGCAGTGGAGCATGAGGAGCGTGTATGCAACAACGGATAGTGACAGTTCGTACATTATGATTGTGTCTTTCTGAGTTTAATGTCTACGAGTTCGTTGATTTTGATCCCATCCTCGGTGATTTCGATCAAGCACCCATTGGGGTGCTTGATTCGATGGCCTGCTTCCACGCTAACCGGCTCGGGAAGCGGTTGCCAGACAAAAGAGCAGGTGAACGACAGTTCACCTGCTTTCGCCTTGTCCACGAACTTGCGGAAGCGCGTGGTATCAGCGTTTGCGTACATCGCACCGATCTCCAAGGGGTCGCATATCTTGATTGCAAGAGTCTCGGGCTGTTTCTTTGGAGGAGGCGGAGACACGGGCTGCTGCGTAACATTTTCTGGCCGTTTTGGCGGAGGGCCGTTGTAGCTCATTGATCTAACCCCGCAAATTTCCTAAGTTCTTGAACCTCCTCTCGACTTGCCGACCCTGGGTCGTCTGCGTCGAGAGTCACTTGCAGTGTCTCCCCTGGAAACACTGCCAAGTCGCTAGCAAGCCGCGCAGCGACTTGCTGCGCGTCCCGCGAGTTGTCGAAGCAGATTACCCTACGAGGGTATCCTGCCATCAATTGAACCTGCTTCTGTGTGTATGCTAAGCCGAAGGTGCATACAGCACCGTCCCCGATATTCGCCATGTCGAAGAACCCTTCTACCACAATGATCGTATTGGTACAAGTCTCTGCGCCAAAAAGTATATCTTTTTCAGACATACTTTTCTGGCTATCGGAAGCGGTTTTATACCGCTGTCCGTCTACGGCTTCTCGGAATCGGATCGTCCAAGAGACGGGTTCCCAGTTAAACGTAATCGGAATGAAAATTCCCTTGGGCACTCCCGAAAAGGGGCCGATGGATCTAAGTTTATATCGCTCTACACTTCCATCAGCGTCCAATCCCCGGTCATGCAGATACGCTCGATCTCGTTGACTAAGGGCAACAAGGCCCGAGACGGGTGTGTACTTTCCATACCGGGCAACGCTTTCGCTACGATCTGGTGTAGCGAAAGCTCGGATTTGCTTGAGTTCATCGAGGTTTTCCCTGGTAAGTAGACGGAGTGCGTAAAGAACGTCTTTCTTTCCGCACTTGTAGCAGTTGGCGCGAGAGAAGTCGTTCTTGATCCCCAAGTGGTTCTTATGTCCGTGGCAAAACGGGCACTTGGTATTTGTCCAGCCCAGACGATAGTGAGGGTCGTCTGGGCCTGCGACCGATATGTTATGCCTTTGAAGCAGATCCGTTGGTGTCATTATATTCGTTCATCAATCGGACGAAAGGTAGTGATTCACCTTGGCTCTTAGCAATTCCATGCAGGAATTGTTGGAACTTCGGATGGTTGACCTCGAACTTGCGGAACTTCTGCGAGAAGGATCCGCAGATTCGCTCGAACCATAGAAATGCAAACTCGCTTGATGGAGGCAAGTGAGTCACTAGCGTCTCGGCTACTCCGGTCTTTTGTTTCAGATATAATACAAAAGCGTCGTATGTATCCATACAATGCTGGATGTACTGAGGTTCGATTGTGTTCTCCAAACGGCCAAGGACTGCCTTGGCCGTCTCGGAGATCGGATAGTCATCCAAGGCATTCTTCTGCTGCGAAAGCAGTTCTTTGTACTTGTGCCGTAGTAGCGAACTGGGAATGTTCTTGACTGACTCAGGCTGTTTCCTCAGCCACGTCAGCATCTTGTCGATGTCGGCATAGCTATAGGTCTTGAGCAGTTCGTTGAAGTCCTTCAACGAACTGTACTGGCCCCCGCTGACCTTGATATGCTTCCGGCGAAGCCGGACAGCAGGAGATTCGGTTTTTGGTTGATCTGGTTCAGGTGGTAGCAGTGGCATCTATTTTATCCTTGCGTTCAATCGCGTGTTGATCGGTGTACTTGTCGGGGTATCGTTTTTGGAGTTTATCGATGTTTTGGGCTAGGATGAAATGTCGCGACACCCCAAGTTCTTGCCGCATCATTTCCAGATAGAATTCCAAGTCGCCAAGCTCCTCAATGACATTGGCGATGTCGAGTTCTTTTTCATAGATAGCGGTCTTTTTGATCGCATCCAAAAGCTCTCCCGCCTCGCCAGAGATCCCAAGAACAGCGTGGAGCATCCCAACAATTTGTCTGGGTCTGCGTTGCAGATTATCTGCGATTGCTGTGGGGTCTTTGACTCTTGTTTTGACGAACTCTGCGTATCCTACCGTATCTAAGATGCTATCCATTTTGAGTTTCTAGCTGTTTGAGTTTCGGTTGTAGTTGTTCCATCGAGGCTCGCAGCTTCCTGCGATCCTCAATCTCTTGTTTCCTAGCTTTCTTGAGCCGTTGTACCGGTACAAAGAGCTTTTGGCCATCGGCCAATGCTCTTTCCAGAATGACAGTCATCAGATCTTCGACTGTGCAATCCAACTGGATTGCAAGCGTTTTAATCCCAACAACCAATCGCTCGGGCAATCGGTTGACTGTCAAGGCTTTAACTTTTGGCTTTGTCAGGTCGTACTTTGCCACTTAATAGTCCTCCTGTCTTGGATAAGAGTAGATCTAATACGGGCATCGTCGCGGCTTGTCGGCCATCGATGATGCTATTTGCGACTTGCTGTTTAGTCTGGATTGCTTGGCAGATACGTTCTTCGACCGTCTCCGGGACGACCAAATAATAGATATCGCAATCCTCTTTCTGGCCGATGCGGTGGACGCGATCTGCGCCTTGAGCCATCACTGCTGGTGTCCACCACATCTCAGCGTTGGCAATAGTGCTTGCCGCTGTTAGCGTCAAGCCTACCCCCGCCGCCTTAATGTTGGCTACCATCAGTTTACATTGCGGATCGGTCTGAAACCGATCTACGATGCCCTGACGTTTTTTAGTCGGAGTCGAACCGTCGATGACGACGACATTCTTCTCCGGCAAGATTCTACGCTTGAGAACATCGACCATCTGCGTGTGAACCGCAAAAAGAATCAACTTTTCCTTAGGGTTGTCACGAAAGAACTTTCGTGACCAATCCACCACAGCGCGTGCTTTTAGCCTACTGGTTAGCCTGAGTAGGACTCCGAGCCGTGTGACAGCTTCGGCTTTCTGTGCAGAACTAACACTGCCATACTTGGTATTTTGGGCTAGCCAACCAAGGAAATCTTCCTCGGCGGCATCGAGTTCGCTTCTGTCATCTAGTTGTAACGGGATGACGATCATCTTCTTCTCTGGGAGATCTAAAACCTCGGCCTTGAGTCGCCGAAGCATGAAAGGTTTGATCTTCTCATGCAGTTCTTCGAGGTTCTTGGCTCCCTTGTATTCCCAGCCCCAATGCGTCTTTCGCGGATCACAGTAGCGAGTAGCATAAGCCTGCCAGCTTGGGAATAGCTCAGGTCGGATGATGTTCAAGATAGGCCAGAAGTCGGCTGGTCTATTCATAACCGGAGTGCCGGACATCCCGATCACCTTAGTCGTCATTCGGCTAAGATACTTAGCCGCCTTGGTTCGATTGCTGGTTCGGTTGCTAAGGTTATGTACTTCATCAAAGGCGATACACTTCCACTGGTAGCGGCCCAGTAAGGGCCGCTGGTCGTAGAGGATATCGTAGTTGACGATGACAGCAGGCGGCAGAGTCTCGGGCAAAGTCGCAAGCGACTTGCCCTCGATGACATGCGCCTCAACCCCTGCCCACATCTTGAGTTCTCGTTGCCAGTTTCCCTTGAGGGAAGCTGGACAGACGATAAGCAACGGCCAAAGACCTTGGCGGGACGCCAAGGTCGAAACCTGCGCAGTCTTACCGAGTCCCTGCTCGTCGGCTAGGAGAATGCCGCCATGAACGGCATTCATGAACTCTACGCCCTCTTCCTGATAAGGAAAGAGGGTGTGCTTGGGGCTATTGGTCATCCTGAATCTCCACGCCGAAGGGAGTGCCGTCATCGAAAACGCGACCCTGAAACGCCTGCTCCCACGTTGCAGTCAGCAAACCGTTTTCGCCATATCCAATCGGAGGGAAAGTTGTGTCGCAAGGCTCAATTGGGTCTTTCCATCTCCACCAGCGATTGCGATGCGGTTCGTACTCAGCTTTATTAGCAAACTGTCGGTACTTTTTATGAGTCTCGATCTTGCGGATGATGGGACGCTTGTAAGTCGTGCGAATCTCCGCTAATGCAGGCAGGTTGCGGGTCGGCTCAATATACCACTCGCCGGACTCAGCATGTCGTATCGCCAGTAACTCCCACCCATCCGGTATGCCGGGAACACCTCGAAAACCTTGGTTACTCATCTTTCACCTCCTCTAGTGCCGACAGCACCTCAGATATAATCCAACCCGCAATCTCGACCACTGCACAAACTACGAGTCCACAAAACACGGCAATCAGGAATTCGACGATCATCCTCGCACCCCTTGAGCCTTCCCAGCTTTTTTAAGTGTGAGTATCTCTTCGCGAAGCACCGGTACTTCTTTAGGAGCCTCAATTTTGAGGCGAATTCGATTCCCGCGACCGATAGATAGCACAGTGATTTTGATGTCGTTTCCGATGAGTACCGATTCGTTCGGATATCGGAGTATTGATAGCCCTGCCATAGCCAATTTCCATAATTTCGTAGTGTTGGGGTTTAGTTGATGTGCATCCTGTTGCGACAAGCAACAGGATTGCTAGATATCGAGTAATTAGTTATGCCCCTCTAGAACAGAATCGAATGCTTCGGCGATTCGATTCTTGCCCCAACCCGCTTCGACGAGAGCGTTCTCAACACTCTTGCGAATCGTCTTGTGTTTCTTGCCGCTAGCGGCAAGATCCAAGGCAAGCCGAACCACCACCGATGAATCATCGTCGGAATTTCCTTCGTAGGTAGCCACCGCACCATCGCACACTGCCTCAGAGTTGTTCTTGACGCAGGATCGGACTTTGCGAGATCGCAAAGTCGTGATGATTTGGCGGGTTACCACCATATAGATATACGTCGATAGCTTAGCCTTTTCTGGGTCAAACTTGGTGAGTTTTTCGGAAACTGCTAAGTAGCCGTCCGAGACGGCTTCGTCGATGTCAATTCGGTACTTCTTTGCTGCCACAATCGCGAAAACTTTGGCGAGATCATACGCCTCGTTATAATCAGTCATGGTTTGCCTCCTATGGAATGAAACTGATGTGAAGTAGCATATCGGGATGTTGTCTTGTTGCAATGACAATTTCCTACAATCAGGTGGAAAATGTCCAAAATAAACAAGAACTGCAATCTAGGAGACGTAGTGCGTGTGGTCTTTGACGACCACTCCGAGGGCGAACAGCATATCGTTTTCGAGGTTTTCGGTCGTGTTCTTCGGAAAGACCGACGATCCCTTGTGATTGCCTGCTGGAAATACGCAGACAACAATGATCAAGACGAAAACATGACAGCGTACACGATTCTCCGCGCGGCGGTGAAGTCTCTAGAAATCCTAACCCCCAAAGAAGCATGCCAATCCCACACAGCAAATTCCAAAATGACGGCAAACAACTCCCCCCGAAAGCGTGCAAACTCTGCCGGTTCTCGTCAGGTGACGGAAAAGCCCGCGAATGCAGATACAATCCCCCCAGAGCCACTGGGTTCCCCCGAGTCCGGCACGATGATTGGTGTTCAAAGTACGAATCAGACGACCACCTGATCGAAGCCGAAATCCAACGGAAAGCGATTGAGACGGAGAAGAAACTAGCCATCGAGAAAGCTCTCAACCCTAAATGATTGTTGACTACTCCATCTATGTGACTGCGGATGCGACCAAGTGGGCATCAAACACCCATCCAGACAGCAGGAAATGGGTTGCGGAATTGCAGGGAACCTGCAAAATCCGCAATAGGATGGCGAGCTTAGTTCGTGGGGCGACCGCCGCGCTCGCTGATCTTGACCGACAATGCAATGTGCATTTGTTTATTGACGACGACCCACTGGTAAGTATAATCGCAGAGATTGCTCTTGGGCTGAGTCCACAATCCGCAGCGGGTATTGGGGACTCGGCCCTTGAGCGTTTATTGGGGCAAATCAATAGGCATAATATTGTCCTTTGCTATTGGCCTACAGATAGTAGGGCCAACGCTGTTCGCAAACGATTGGGTGAACTCTAATGACTGACGACATCGTAGGCGTGCTGATTATCTTGGCTTTGGTAGGCGGGGTGATCCTACTGAATGCTCAGATGCTGATTTTGATTGTTCTTATTTGTATGGGAGCCTGCTGATGCCTAAAAAGAAATCTGCTAGTTGGCAGCGAAAGTCTGGGAAGAACGAAGAGGGCGGCTTGAATGAGGCAGGTCGCAAGTCCTACGAACGGGAGAATCCCGGCTCGGATCTCAAGCGACCCGTATCGAAGGAGGAAGCCAAGCGGTCGCCGAAGGCGGCTGCGAGGCGGAAGTCCTTCTGTAGTAGGATGGAGGGAATGCGCAAGAAGAACACTTCCTCTGAAACGGCTAATGACCCCAATTCTCGGATCAACAAATCACTCAGGAAATGGGATTGCTGATGCTCGATCCTCAATACGTCCCCGCGCCGACCCTCAAAGATCATTATCCCAGCCGCGCGATGGAAAACGAAGATGGCTACCTCGGTCTGCTTCGCTGGGTGTTCGCCTACGGTTCGCAACAGATGGATCGTACCGGTGTCGGTACGACCAGCATCTTCGGGGCTCAGATGCGGTTCGACCTCCGACGAGGATTCCCTCTGCTTACAACCAAGCGATTGCCGTTTCGGCATATCGCCGAGGAACTATTTTGGTTTCTCCGGGGAGAAACCAACGTCAAGTCCTTACAAGCCAAGGGTGTCTCAATTTGGGACGAATGGTGTTCCGAGGACGGTGATCTCGGCCCGATCTACGGTAAGCAGTGGCGAGACTTCGGCGGGGTCGATCAGATCAAATGGGCGATGAGTGAATTGCGAGACAACCCCGCGAGTCGCAGGATTGTCGTATCGTCTTGGAACCCTACGGAGATCCCGGATATGGCGTTGCCGCCATGTCATACCCTATTTCACTTTCACGTTAACCGGACATTCCTCGACCTGCAACTATATCAACGATCTGGCGATATGTTCCTCGGAGTGCCGTTCAACATCGCTTCCTACTCGCTCCTGTTGTCGCTCGCAGCAAAGACTCTCGGGAAGATCCCGAGATACTTTACGCACACGCTTGGCGATGCGCATATCTATGACAACCACAAAGATGCAGTGCGGGAGTTGATGAACCGCACCCCAAGGAATGAGCCGATCTTACAAATCAAGACTTGGCGAGAGAACCTTTGGGACTATACGTTCGAGGATCTCGAACTCTCTGGCTACGATCCGATGCCGAAGATTAGTGCCCCGGTAGCTGTCTAGCCGCCTCAACAACTTGCCCTTCAACGGTCTGACTATCTTCGATCATCAAGCCGTCCATATCTAACATCCCTGCTTGCTTACAAGCGAGCAGGATCTTCGACTTAGTATCTACGTCCAAGTCCAGTTTGGTAAAGTCGATGATCCCGTGGACGTGCTGAATCTGTCCGGTGACTTCGATTTTTTGCCCGTACTGCTCTCGGTTAAGCCGTTCGTTGGCGAACATGACTGCTTTGGCATTGCCTGCTTCGACTAGATCCATGAGCTTTGATTCGACGAAGTTTTTCTTCTGGAAGTAGACTTCATCCCAAAGTTTTGCAAACCGGGGATCGTCCTTGGCCCACTTATCTAACTGGGCCTTGGAGATGTCAAGCATCTGGCAACAGGCGTTCAGATCGAAGCGAGTCACGCTAAGAGCGTGAACGAGCAACCGTTGTTTGTCGAAGTCCCCTCGCGTTGCGAGGTTGTACATGACCGCTTCGCGGTCAGACTTCTCCTCGGAGAGTTCCTCCCAGAGATCGCGTAGCTCCTTCGGAAGCGAGTTTCCCACATGACGGGCGATAAGACCGTTTCCGCCTCTGCTGTCGGCTCCTGCTCTCCGGGCGGCTATGATGGCTCGATAGAAAGCTGGTTCATTCTGCTTCCAGTCTTTTAGCTTACCCTCAGTGATACCGAGAGCGGCGGCCAATTCTGGATCGCTGGTTGTCGTCAGCGCACAAGAAAACGCCTGCCAAATGCGGTCAGGCGTAAAGACGTTTGGATTTGTCTCAGACTCGGTACTCATGTGACCAATCCTAGCGAAAATCGCTAGGATTGGCAAGGATTACTTGGGAATCCGACAAAACTTCCAACCGCAACTCGCAGTTCGATACGGAAAATTCGCGTCCAAACTGATGCGTTGCAGCTTTCGCTTCTCCCAAACAGAATCATGAAAATCTCGCACTTCGCACTCGATTGGGCCGTTTTTCAAATCCTCCGCAGTCGGCGTTCGCCAATCGTCGTCGTCGGTGGTCAATTCTGCTTGCGCAGGTTGGGTGGTCGGAGACAGCAATGCTACGCCACCATCAACCACCTTGACGCACCAGCTAACATTATAGGAAGTACCGTCTTCTGGTTGCCCCTGTCGACTGACGTGGTACACCAACCCAGTCTTGTTCCGCTCGTTTGGATGGTATCGCATACCAACCAAGATGCCCCTCTCTGGAGTATGGTTTTCTCCGTGTAGGTAGACTAGGCACTCGATAGGCCCGTTTTCGAGATCCGAAAACTTCGGATCTCGAAGAACGACAGGCTTGACTTCACAATGCTGCCAGTTGGTTCTCGTTGATTTCGTGTACCACATCCTGCCTTGGATAATTTGGAATCCGACAAGCAGGTCGCACTTCCATTCTCCATTCTCAGCATCCCGAAAGCGGGCCGACAGCGGCTTGCCGCTGTCTATGATATCGATTAAATCCTGCTTGGTGACGGGTCGCCACCCAGATTCAGTTGCTTTGTCAATGGTCATAATTTTGCCCTTAAATGTAGATTACGCTTCGTAAAAATCAACACAAATAACTCGATTCTTGCCTCGCACTTGCAGTTTTTCGCAAATGCTTTGCCTCTCGTCAAGCCAAACCTCTTCACCTTCGTCGCCTCTGTAGGCAGAGGCGAGTACACGCGCCTCTTTTTCGTTCTTAGCACGAACTACGACTTGTCGTAGTTCGTCGTAGCTGCAATCACGTCTGCTCAAAAAGTATAGCGGCATGTTTTCCTCCAGTTAGTTGTAAACAAAACATCAACAGCGAAAGGTTCTACGCTCAAGAGCGGATCGTTTTCCAAAATAATCTAACCCATTGACAGGCTATTGCCTACTTGCTAAAATTCACGGAATCTTGCTAGAGCCGACTCGGTGGCTAGATGGGCTCGCTGGCCTGATCCCTAAAGGATTGTAGGGCCACTGCTAAACAGGGAGCGAATAGGCGTGATGCCGAAAGCCTCGGAGTGCCTGTGTACGATAAGCGAACTGCAAGAAAGAAACGTGACTGGCGGGAGTTGCAACTCCCGCCAGTCTTTTCGCGTTTCGACAAAAAAAAATACGTTTCTTTCTTGCGGACAAACTGCTGGATATTCGTACTCAATTCAATGCTGGTTCCTTAATACGAAGGGCAGGCTACCCGACTGACACAGGCAGTCGGGGTAAATTTTGGTTAGGCGAAAGGGGTACTGCCCTCTGGGCAGTTTCCACGCAACGGGCAGGTGATTGATCCTGCACAACGGGCTACGCCGTGGTCATAATCTGATAAAGAATAAACCAACAACCCTGCCGGTGGTTCCAAACACCGGAAGAACCCTAAACCAAAGGCCACAAGACAACCAGTATCCCCCTAGCGGGGAATCCTGCTTAACCAACTCTATATTGGTTGGGAATCAGGAGGGAAGCCCGGCGTGCGCACTGGTCAAGTTTTTCTTTTTTGGCGATGCCTTGCTACAATGGGGAAAGCCTTGCTCCCGACACTCTTACCCTAGAAAGCCTACAATGGCTAGACGCAAGACAGCACCTCAGGACGAGCCACAATCACCTGCCGCGAAATTCGCCGACTCCCCTCGCAAAAAGTTCCAACTCAACAGAAGCCAACTGGATGCCTGGGGATTGCTAGAGGATAAACCGATAGTCCTGTTTGTCGGCCCCGCCGGAACAGGAAAGTCGTTCGCGGCGATGGCTTGGGGCGCGCAGGCGATTCGAGCTAGGCGGATCGAAAAGATTGTGTTCATTCGATCTCCCCTTGAGATGGGTAGATCACGGATGGGATATTTGCCGGGCACAGCCGAAGAGAAGATGAACCCGTACATCGATTCGGTGATGGAAATCGCTCGCAAGTTAGGACTGCCGAGCGAGTTGGTCGAGATTCGACCATTGCCCTACATCCAAGGGGCGACGTTCGAGAACGCCTTGGTGTTTGTCGACGAGTGCCAGAATCTCAATAGCGAGGAGTTCCTTGCTGTTGTCACGCGATTGGGGATCGGCTCTACGATGGTCTTTGCCGGAGATGCGGAGCAGGATACTCGACGATCATTCGGCTTAAGACCCTTCATCGAAGCAGTCAAGCACCTCGATTGCGTTGGAGTACAAGAGTTCTCTGAAGACTGCAATATGCGGCATCCTGCGATAATTCCTGTGATAAAAGCCTACCGAGCCTACCACGAGCGTATTGACAATCGCAATGATTAACGGTAGTGTGGATTAGGTAATCTCATAAGATTAGACGCTTCGGGAAACGTATGAGAATAAAATCAGGGGATATAGCGATGGGGGTTTTAGGGATCGGCGCGGTCGTTCTGTGCGTCTGTTCGTGGATTTTCTATGACGGAAAGCATGGGTTGGAGATGTTTGACACTGGGGACAGCATAGTGTCGAAGAACGACCCGACACCCAGCCCGAGCGACAAGCCGAAGCAGAAGCAACCACCGGAGGTGGTTGTCTTCATGTCAGCAAACCGAGATTCGGTTTGCTGGCAGCGGTGCGAAGCACCGCTGTTCCAAGCCGCAGGGTGGAAGGTAGCCTATTGCTACGATCACAACTATGCAAACACACCTACGTTCTGGCTTACGGTCGACGGTGAAACCGTCGACCGGGTTGGCTACTTGAAGTATTCCTCTGTCGAGAAGGGGATCAAGTAATG
>Ga0214163_1000024_pt1 | contig 61130 bp, 70 predicted proteins | sample LakMenepilimnion_2_FD_153001 | JGI IMG/M metagenome (GOLD analysis project Ga0214163, IMG submission 153001) | Freshwater microbial communities from Lake Mendota, WI - Practice 15JUN2010 epilimnion v4 | ecosystem: Environmental > Aquatic > Freshwater > Lake > Epilimnion/Euphotic zone | place... | reverse complement strand
CTGGCGAAAGGAAACCAACAATGAATCTGCATTAGAAATGACAGGAAGCGCACGTTCTTTTAACAAAGAGGTTAAGCCTTTCTCATTCATGGCGGTAATGAATGCACCTTCAGGCAAAGTACCACTACCCAATAACTCAAGCCGGATTATTTTACCCCCTAGTAATGCTCCATCAGAAAGGATCGCGATGGATTTATCTGGAACTAAAAGCGATTTATTCAATCGCAATTCAACTAAAATTTTATTGCCTTTATCTGGAACTAAGGATACTTTTTTAACTTTTCCTACTTCAACACCGTTCACCATTACTTGATTAGAAGCCATCAGGCCATCTACATTATCGTATTGAACATAATAGGTTTTTGAAGAAGAAAAAATGTCATTCCCTTTCAAAAAATTAAATCCAAAATAGAGAATCAAAAACGCAATAAGCGCCAAAAACCCTACCTTAAGTTCGTTGTTCTTCAACATATATCTCTATCGTTCGATTTCTTCTTTATACTGCTTAAAAGCTTTCGCTATTCCTTCTGCAACTTCTTTTTGGCCCTTTTCAGAGGCTAAATAACTTTCTTCATCTGGATTAGTTAAAAACCCAGTTTCAATTAAAACGCTCGGCATAGCTGTCCTCCAAATAACTAAAAATCCAGCTTGCTTAACTCCAAAACTCTTTCTTTGGTAATTTTTCATGAATTGCTCCTCCACTTTTGAAGCAAATTTTACAGAACTCGCCATGAATGCACTTTGGTAATTTGCCATCATAATGTGGGCTAATGGCGAATTAGGATCAAAGCCACTATAGGCGGTTTGATAATCTTTTTCTTGTAAAATTACAGAGTTCTCACGCTTCGCTACGTTCAAGTTTCCGTCTGTTTTGTGCAAACCCATCGTATATGTTTCTGTTCCGTACGCCGATTTGTTAGCCGCTGCGTTGCAATGTACCGAAATAAACAGATCGGCTTTGTTCCTATTTGCGATATTAGCTCGCTCATTTAATTCTATAAAATCATCCGAATCGCGGGTATAAATTACCTTTAAATCAGGGTGATTTTCTTTCAATAATCTGCCTAATTCTAAAATGATTTTTAAGGTCACTTTGCCCTCGTGTGATCCTTTGGGCCCCATACAACCTGGATCTTTCCCTCCATGTCCAGCATCTAAACAGACTACTTTAAGTGAATTTTTGGGAGGCTTTTTTTCAGAATCAGCGGTCGGAAATACAGCCGATACAAATAATAGGGCTAAGCAAAAAATAAAAATAAGTCGAACCGTTGAAAACATTATTTTTTAATTAATACACTTAGGTACCACGCAATCATGTAATTTTGTTAATCTTTTACAAACAAAGATAATTATAATTTTTAAATTCCATTTGATAAATAAATCCACATATTACCTTTTAATGCTTTGCATGGGAATATTCCTTGGTCTAACAGATGTTAAAGGCCAACGAGTTATTTCGGGTGATTCGGTCAAAAAATCAATTAGTCCCAAAGACACCTTAAATAAAAAAACCGATTTAGAAACAACTGTATTTTATTCCGCAATTGATTCCACCGTATTAGATGCAGACAAGCAAGTGGTGAATTTATATGGAGGTGCTAAGTTGAAATATGGAAATATTGCCTTAGAAGCGGACTACATTAGACTAGATTGGTCAAAAAATGAGGTTTTTGCGAAAGGAACTTTAGACACAGCGACAAAAAAAATAATAGGACTTCCTGTCTTCACACAAGGTCAAGATAAATATGACTCGGAGGAAGTTCGCTATAATTTTAAATCAAAACGGGCCTCTATCAAAGCCATTGTCACTCAGCAAGGCGAAGGATTTGTCCAAGGGAAAACAGTAAAAAAAGACGAGGAAGATAATCTTTACATTCGGAATGCCATTTATACTACCTGTAATTTAACACACCCACACTTCCATATTAAAGCGAGTAAAATCAAAGTAGTTGGCAAAAAAGAAATCATTTCGGGTCCATTTCACTTTGAGTTAAATGACATTCCGTTACCTATTGGACTACCTTTTGGGTTTTTCCCTTATTCTCAACCCAAAGAAGCTGGCAAATCGGGCATAATTGTGCCCACATATGGGGAAGAACCTACTGGCAGAGGATTCTACTTAAGAGAAGGAGGTTATTACTGGGCAGCAAGTGAAAATATAGGCATCCGCTTTACAGGCCAAATTTACTCCAAAGGAGGCTGGGGTTTAGGTGCTAATTCACAATATAATAAGCGTTATCGATTCGCCGGAAGTTTCAATCTAGCTTTCAATCGCAATACAAATGGGGATGAATTTTCTCCTACTAAACGAACTGACTTTGCTTTACAATGGTCGCATAGCCCACAAAGTAGAGGAAATTCAAGCTTCTCTGCCTCAGTCAATCTTGCTTCAAATTCATATAACCAATTTAATACATTTAATAGCCAGCAATATTTATCTAACACGATAGGATCATCTGTTCAATACTCCAAAAATATAGGTCAAACCATTCGAACAGGAATAAGTTTACGAATCAACCAAAATACTACCACTCGAGTTTTTGATGCAGGGACGGAATTTAATTTTGGGCTAAACCAATTCCAACCATTTAAAAGAAAAAACTCATTAGGGGACCAATTTTTAGATCAATTCCGTTTAGGACTTGATTTTTCTGGAGGGATCAGTATGACAAACCAAGTGTCTGATCCATTTACTCGATATGAATTTGACGTGTATCCGAGGGAGACCAATAGCCAAAGAGGGATTATTCAGAAGCCATTTATTCCTAAAACGATGGATGAATTACCCCCTGGTGTCATACCTGTCGACGCAAGTACGCTCCCACTACTTTGGGAAAAAGCTCAAACAAAATTTAATTACAGCATTCCTTTATCATTGCCTAATTTAAAATTAAATAAGTATGTAAACTTAACTCCTGGTGTATCGTGGTCAGGAAATATGTTTACGAGATCTTATAAGTATACATACATGAAAAGTGACTCAACGGTAAGAATTGATACCATTGGAGGGTTGCCTAAATTCAATTCCCAACTTTCATTTTCGGCCAGCATGAATACTCGGATTTATGGAACCGTTAGATTCAAAAAAGGAAGACTAGAAGCACTAAGGCACATAATTGCACCAAGTTTTAGCTTAAGCTATACCCCTGACTATTCGGATCCGACCTACGGATATTATCAAGATGTCAGGATCAACAACCGTAAATTTATCAACAACGAAGGAGTCGAACAGTTGGGAGACATCAGGCGAATAAGCACATTTGATCCAAGGCAGATGAGTTATGGGGGCGCATCAGGGAGCATCAGTTTTGGACTTCAAAATACCCTTGAAGCGAAATTGAAAACTAAATCAGATACAGCGACTAAACAAAGTGAAAAAATCACCTTACTGGATAATTTTGGAATTAATGGGAGCTATAATATGCTTGCTAAAGAATTCCCATTGTCCAATTTAAATTTCAATGCCAACTCTCGAGTGAGTGAATTTGACATCAATATAGGGGGAAGTTTTGATCCATATTTATACATAAAAGATCCTTTATTTTTTGATGTAGGGAGAAGAACACCTGATTTAATGGTCGGCCAAGGGGAAGGCCTTGCGAGATTAACCGCGCTTAATCTTTCCATTGGACGAAGGTTTGCACCGCCTAAGGCGAAGGAATTGAAAACTAGTAATAATGCCTCTGAAGCCCAGTTAAAACAAATAAATCGAAATATCGACGACTATGTTGATTGGAATGTACCTTGGACATTTTCGTTTAGTTATCAATTTAGTATGAATAGAATGGGATTGGCTGATGCACAACAAATTAGTGGTTTAACGTTCCAAGGAGATTTGAGTTTAACAGAAAAATGGAAATTTTCAATGAGCTCCGGCTATGATTTCAAATACAGTGGACTTACCTACACCAACATGTCGGTACATCGAGATCTCCATTGTTGGGAATTGAATTTCAATTGGACCCCCATTGCTAGTCCCTTTTATGGTCGGGCGTCCAACTATTCTTTTGATCTTCGGGTAAAATCTTCTTTGCTTCAGGAATTAAAAATTTCTCGTAGAAGAAGTTTTTATGACAAGGGAGGTTTTTAATTAAGTTTTTCCTTAAAGGTTTTCAAAAACTTATCCATTTTAGGCTTAATCACAATTTGGCAATATGGTTGATCCCCATTTTGGTTAAAGTAATTTTGATGATAATCTTCAGCCACATAAAATAAGGATGCTTGACTAATTTCAGTTACAATAGGATTAGGGAATACCTTTTGAGTATTTAATTTTGTCTTCCAAGCAATAGCCGCTTCCTTTTGAGCCTCATTATGAAAAAATATGGCCGAACGATATTGTGTCCCCACATCCGCACCTTGTCTGTTCAAGGTCGTTGGATCATGTGTTTGCCAAAACACCTCTAAAATGGTTTCAAATGAAATGACTTTAGGATCGTAGGTTAGTTGGCACACCTCAGCATGACCTGTCAAACCCGTGCAAACATCCCGATAACTTGGGTTTTTCATTTTGCCACCCATATACCCAGAAGTTACACTTTTCACACCTTTTAACCTTTGGTAAACAGCCTCGACACACCAGAAACACCCCGCACCTAAGGTTACCGTATCTAAATTAGCCGCTGATGCATTTTTTGATTCTTCCATGGTACTTTTATTTTTAGTATTTGTAGCGTTTCCGCATGAAAAATGAACAAAACCGAGAATAATGCTTGAGACGAAGCTTACATTTTTTAACCAACGATTCATCATATTTTTATTTTAGTAATTTTGCAATGCGTAAATATAACTAAAAGTGGAATGAAAGGTTTTATAAATTCGATTCGTGTGGCATGGGGTGAGGCGTGGAAACAATCATCTTTCAGACTTAGTTTCATGGCAGCCTTACTTTCATTTTTAATATTTCCGTGGAAGGCGTCAACCTACTTTCAATGGATTCAACGACGCGAAGGCATTATTTTAGATGACTTTATTTTAGAGCACATTCCTTCAAATAATGTTTCCTACCCTATTTTCACCATTATTTATTGCACTGTCATTTACTTACTAATTAGACTATTACCTAGCCCAAAAGCCTTTCTATGGTTCGCCTGGGCATTTAACTTAGAAACTGCCTTTCGGTTTTTGACCATCTATTGGGTTACGTTAAATCCCCCATTAGGGATAGTCGATTTACATGATCCATTAGCCGCCATATTCATTTATGGAGAAAATATGCCCATTACAAAAGACCTCTTCTTTTCTGGACATACTGCTACTATGGTTTTTGCTTGTTATTTTTTACCACTCAAAAAAGAAAAAATGGTGGCGATTATTTTCAGTGTGATACTGGCGGTTTTATTGCTAATCCAACATGTACATTACACCATCGATATCATCATGGCGCCCTTTTTTACATTATTAGCGATTGGAATTGTAAAGAAACTCTTTAAAAGTTAGAACCGCGTTTGATGTTGACGGTTACTTTGTCCAACTTCTCAAAGATTGAGTTATTGGATTTATATTCAGGAATAACTTCCTTGATTTTTGAAACAAGCTCATTATTGTTGCCCACTTCTAACACTTCCTGCATCATATTCATCTGAATATCCATGTAAGAATAGCTTGGGACATTTACTTTGGCAATTAAGATTTTAGGATGATGTGTAGGTAACGTATTTTCATCCGTGCTTAGAAGTTCCTCGTACAACTTTTCCCCGGGACGTAAACCTGTAAACTTAATTTCGATATCGCGGTCCACCCGCATTCCGCTAAGGGTAATCATTTTTTTGGCTAGGTTAATAATCTTGATTGATTCTCCCATATCAAAAACGAAAACCTCTCCACCCTGTCCCATCGTTGCGGCCTCTAAAACAAGTTCGCAAGCTTCAGGAATGGTCATAAAATAACGGGTAATATCTGGATGCGTCACAGTCACAGGGCCACCACGCTCAATTTGCTTTTTAAATAATGGAATAACGGACCCATTTGAACCCAAAACATTACCAAATCGAGTCGCAATAAATTTAGTCTGCATGCCATCCAACTGGTTCATCGATTGCGTATACATCTCGGCAAATCGCTTCGTGGCTCCCATCACATTCGTCGGGTTTACGGCTTTATCCGTAGAAACCATCACAAACTTATCCACAGCATTTTCTGCAGCTAAATCTGCTAAAATACGAGTCCCCAAAATATTAATTTTAACGGCCTCATAAGGATTTTTCTCCATCAAAGGCACATGCTTGTAGGCTGCCGCATGAAAAACGATGGAAGGTTTATGCGTACGGAAAATATAAGACATTCGATTTAAGTCAGAAACGTCAGCTACCATCACAACGATTTCGGTATTGGAAGGAATTCGGCCTACTAACTCATATTCTAAATCAAAAAGCCCAGATTCTGCTTGGTCTACCAATATAATTTTAGAAGGAAAATAGGCAATCAATTGGCGCACAATCTCAGAACCAATAGAACCAGCAGCACCTGTCACTAGAATTGACTTACTGTTCATTTCCTCAGAGATCAACTTGTTATTCATTTGAATCTCCTCACGACCCAGTAAATCTTCAATTTTTACGTTATGAATTTGATTGATCGCAAACTCGCCTCCGACCCACTTATCTACTGGAGGCAATGTTTTAACCACTACGCCCCGATCCAAAAACACATCAGAAATTTTTCTTTTGACTTGAATGTTAATATTTTTTATGGCCATAATAACCTGAAGACCTTCGTAAGTGTCCACAAACTTGTCTAATGCTTCGGCCAAATTGAAAACTCGAATTCCTTCGATGGTTTTCCCTACTTTAGATTCATTATCGTCGATGAAACCTAACACCTGGTAGTTTATACCGCGGTCATTTTGAATGACATTCTTTGTCAATAAACCAGAATATCCGGCCCCGTAAATCAATACCCCTACGGCTGGCTTAAACTCATTAATGAACGATTCATAAAACTTTTTAACCATGAATCGAAGACTCACCATTAAAAACAAACAAATGAAAAAGTCAATAACTAAAATGGAAATGGGTACATATATCAGTGTTTCCACATGCAAAAAATACCGAATGGCCAGTGAAATTATTGCGGCCACCATCGTGCCTGAGAAAATTGTTTTCAAGATTAATACCGCATCTTCGATACTTGTATGGCGTATAATCCCAGAATAAGTCTTAAAATATAGAAATGTGATAAAGCGAACACTTAACAAGAAAATGAAGTGGTAAATAAAAACTTCTAAATGAATCTCCTCATACTTGAAGTTTAAGCGTAAAGCAGTCGCTACTAAAAAGGAAAATACCGCTATAATGACATCGATAGCAAGGACTAGCCACCTAGATAGGAATCGATTTGAATAACGACGAATGAATAAAGACTGAGTCATTTACTGTATTTAAATCTAGTTTAATTCAATCTACAAAGTTACCAATATATTCATAAAATGACATCAAAATTTATTAAACGGGAAATCAATGCTTAAATTAATTGATAATCCTTTAGCCATTGAATAACATCTTCCTTTTTATTCCACATCAAAACATCGATCATGGAGAGCCCATGAACAAACTCCTTTGAAGTTCCTTGTGGATAGGAACTCAAATTGGGTTTTAAAAAATGCAACTCAATGCCGCATTCTTTAAAAAGACTCTTTTCATATAATTCTTGCCCATTAATGGCATTTATATAGCTCGATTCCCCTAAAGATTTTGTGATTTCCATTAACCTTTCTGCACGGCCTAGATCCTTAGAAACGGGTAATTCAGAACTCAGATAGAATTTTTTTTCCAAACCAAGGTAAGCCCAAGTAGCCTGAACACTTTCCTTAGCTAAATCGGCTAAGCTCTCACATTGATTGTGTAAAACTTGTACGACTAGCGCACGAACTTCCGCATAATTGGGGGCTTTTTTATAGGCGGAATCCAATTGATTCATGAATTTATCTGGAAATTCTTTCCCCCATGATATAGAAGATTCCCGAATGGTTTTGTTTTGACTTTGCTTTTCGAGTGGAATAGTGAACAAAAATTCATTGCCCTGCATTAAAATCCTATTACGATTGATCCAGCCTTTTTTAATGAACATCACATCATCATAAAAGACAAAATGATCGACCGATTGAACTAATTGAAAATAGCCCAAATAAGGGAAAAAATAAGGTTGCATGATCGCTACCGCCATATTTTAATTTTCGCCAAATCCTGGCGCAGTTAAATCCACAATTTGGTCTGACTTCATGATGAGTACACGCTCATGCTTTATGTCTGTCATATACCCTATTGCCGTTACGTCGGCTATTTTTTCCACTTTCTCAAAATCCTTTTGAGATACCGTAAATACTAATTCATAGTCCTCGCCTCCATTTAAAGCCGCTGTCAATGGACTTAAATTAAATTCTGTCGCTGATAAATACGTCTCATCGTCAATGGGAATATTCTTTTCGAAAATTCTAGCACCTGTATGAGAAGCATTACACAAATGAATAATTTCAGAAGCTAACCCATCTGAACAATCAATCATGGAGGTAGGCACCACTCCAAGTTCCGCTAATTCATGAATGATGTCAAATCTTGCCACAGGTTTTAATTGGCGCAGCACTACATAACTTTTGCCATCCAATTCTGGCTGCATGGTTGGATTAGCCAAATACACTTGCTTTTCTCTCTCTAAAGACTGCAATCCCATCAATGCACCTCCTAAATCCCCCGTCACACAAATCACATCGTTTGGATTTGCTCCAGTTCTTTTTGTCAGATTTTTTGCGTCCACTAGACCTAATGCCGAAATAGAGATAATTAATCCTTGTGGAGAAGCAGTAGTGTCACCCCCAACTAAATCCACTTTATATTCTTCGCAAGCCTGTTTAATGCCCGTATATAACTCTTCAACGGCTTCGACAGAAAAACGATTGCTCAAACCTAAGCCTACGGATATTTGCGTGGGTTTGGCATTCATTGCAGCGATATCAGAAAGGGCTAAGCTGACGATCTTAAAACCCAAATGGGGCAAAGGGGAATAGGACAAATCAAAATGCACTCCTTCGATCAGTAACTCTGTAGTGGAAACCACTTCCATACCGTCTGCCTGTAGCGACGAAGCATCATCACCAATTCCAATCGTAGTCCAAGATTGATGAGATGAAAATGGTTTCGCTATACGCTCAATCAATCCAAATTCGCCGACACTTCCAATTTCAGTTCTCTTTTCCATGTAATAAAAAAGAGCCGCCTATAGACAGGCGGCTCCCATTAAAGTATTTTTATTAGGGATTTACTAACGACAAGGCCACTTTTTTATTTGTTGCCTTAATATAAGCCGTAGTTGTTTCCAAAGCCAAGCTTGTAGCCGTAGGTGTTCCAGTAATGTTCAATTCTAATGTTCCATTGGTTCCTGATGGCGCCCCCTCAGAGCTGGTCAAACCCGTTAAACTAAGTTTTTTATTATCTGAAGACAATGAATAAGTACCTGTAAATTTCTTGCCATCAAATTCCGTCAAGGTAACAGCACCGGAAGCACTTAAATCCAACTTAAACTGTGAATATCCAGCGACCAAATTGGTCGTTCCTCCTTTGGTGTATTGAACTACTCCATCCCAAGAAACAGTATTTGCAGACCACACTTTTTTAATCAAATCAGTTACCGTTGGCGCTACGGGTGGTGGCGTAACAGGCGTAGGAGTCACTGGTGTTGGATCACTTTTTGAACTACAAGCCCCAAAAACCAGAGTTGTAAAAAAGCTTAAAATTAAGAGGGACTGTTTCATGTTATTAAAACTTATTTAATTCTTGTAAAATTAAAAATCTTTATTAAAAAAATGGTCTTTCAATGATTTTATTTAGTTTCGTGCTAGATAAATTTTACATTGGAAAATTCTTTGCCCTTTTATACTAAATCACAATTAGCCCTTAGAAATGGCCAAGATAAACCCGAAATTTGGGTAGCCTTTGCTGGCAAGATTTATGATATGTCAACGTCCAAGCTTTGGAAAAATGGCAAGCATTATGAGCATTGGGCCGGGCAAGATTTAACTGAAGAATTGGCTGATGCCCCACATTCAGCTAAAGTATTTGAAAAATTTGAACCGATAGGCCAACTTAAATAACCGCTATGTTACTACTCATTGAAAGTGGCTCAACGAAAACAGAATGGAGGTATATAGCGAAACCTGACGCATCTTATGATTCATTTTTTTCAGCAGGCATAAACCCCTATTATCAAACGTCCGCAGAAATTATCACATCACAAAATGAGGTATCCGCTTGGCTTACAGACAAAAATGTGAAACAGGTCTATTATTATGGAACTGGAATCACGGGAGAGGATAAAGCTCAGGCCATACAAGAATTTTTATCCAATTTTCTTCAAGATGCTAATATACGAGTAGAAAGCGACTTGATGGCGGCTGCGAAGGCAAGTTGCGGCGACGAAAAAGGAATTGCCTGTATTTTGGGAACAGGCTCCAACTCAGGCTTTTTTGATGGACAAAAAATAACGGAACAAATTCCACCGCTAGGCTTTTGGCTTGGGGATGAAGGGAGCGGAGGACATTTAGGCAAAATGCTTATTCTTCGCTATTTACATAAAGAAATGCCAGAAGATTTAAGGCAAAGTTTTATCGCAAGATTTGGAGAAATCAATCGATTAAACGTGTTAGAAAAAGCCTATCAAGGTGAATTCCCAAATCGGTGGTTCGCCAGTTTTTCCAAGTTTATATTTCAGCATCGCAGGGAAGCCTTTTGTTACCAACTAATTGAGCAGTCTTTTCAGCAATTTTGTTCCTTATATGTATTGAAATACCAACATGCTTACGAATATCCCATTCATTTTACTGGCTCGGTAGCTTTCTATTATTCCGATATTTTAAAAAGAGTGTTAACAAGTCATAAGCTTAGGGTAGGTCACATATCTGAGGCGCCAATGGCTGGTTTGACTTTATATCATAAAAATAAGCTTTGGCCTAAAACCAAATAGGAGTAGGATTTTTTCAAGAATTATCAACAAATGAAGATTTAATTTTTTAAATTGCATCACGCCTTTGTACATCAACAAAATACATTCGTCAATGACAACTAAAGTTAAATCCATTGGTACGAAACAAAAAGCATTAAAAATCAATTTGGATCTTAGTGTATATGGATCCTTCGCAGAAATAGGGGCTGGACAAGATGTCGCAGCTAATTTTTTCAAAGCGGGAGGAGCCTCGGGAACCATTGCAAAAACGATTTCAGCTTATGACATGGCATTCTCTGATGCCATTTATGGAGAAGAAGCCTCGGGTAAATATGTGTGTGAGACTCGGTTGATGAAAATGCTTAACCGTGAATTTAAATTATTAAATGTTCGTTTAACGGAATCGGCAGACGAAAAGAGATTTTTTACCTTTGCCGATACTGTATCTGCGTTGAATTATCAAAAAACAAATGAAAGTCATGGTTGGATTGGATTAAGGTTTCAATTACAACCCAACGGCGCATTTAACGACGTGGTCATTCACGTGAATATGCTTGATAATGACAATATATTACAGCAGCAGGCACTTGGAATCATTGGTGTAAATTTAATTTATGGCTGCTATACACATCATAACAATCCGGAGACCTTACTTTTGTCCTTACTTGACGATTTATCCACGGATCGAATTGAAATAGATATGATTCGGTTTGAAGGACCTGATTTCAAAGATGTGGATAATCGATTAATGTCTTTATACTTAGTCAAACATGGTTATGCGCAAGCGGCTGTTTTCGGGCCTGATGGCAATGTCATGCAGCCGTATGATGCGCTTTCGAAAAAACATATAGTTGCGATACGAGGTCGGTTTAGGCCGGTGACAAATATTTTCCTAGATATGCTTAAAAAGGGCGTTAAGCAGTTTGAAAACGAGGCCGATGTAGATGATGATAAGATTTGTATTTTATCTGAATTGACGCTGAGAAATTTGGAAGATGGGACGAATCAAATCGACGAAAAAGACTTTTTGGACCGAGTAGATATTTTATGTTCGTTAGGCCAAACCGTATTAATCTCAAACTTTCATGAATATTTCAAACTAGTTGCTTATTTAAGTCAGTTTACGAAGTTGAGAATGGCACTCATTATGGGTATGCCAAATTTAGAATATATTTTTGACGAAAAGCACTATAAAGATTTGCCAGGAGGTATTATTAGCGCCTTTGCCAGTTTATTTGGCCAAAAAATCAAGCTTTATCTATACCCCACATTAAATGAGCAAGGGGAGATTATTCACTTAAACACGTTCCAAACGGAACCTCATTTAGCTGGATTATTGACCTATTTAAAGGACAATCATAAGTTGGAAGACATCCAAAAATACGACGAGAAATTAATGACGATCCGAACCGATAATGTATTAGGCATGATTCAAAACGGCATAGGAGATTGGGAAAAAATGGTTCCTTCGTCAGTAGCTAAACAAATAAAGGAAAATCATTTGTTTGGTTATGCGCACTGATATATCACTCAAAAAGTCTCTAAAAATCATTATTCTACCACCCAATTAAAATTAGGTGCATTAGAATAATCGCACAAACTGGTCAAATAAATAGCGCGAATCGTGAGGTCCAGGAGAGGCTTCAGGATGATGTTGGACCGAAAATGCCTTTCTTCCATTCACTTGAAGGCCTTCCACCGTTTTATCGTTTAGGTTCACGTGCGTTAATTGGGCTCTAGAACTCTCCATTAATTCGTCCATCATTACCGCAAATCCATGATTTTGAGAAGTAATTTCTGAAAGTCCTGTCACTAAATTCTTCACAGGATGGTTTAGGCCTCGATGGCCATTGTGCATTTTATAGGTCCTTAAGCCACAAACTTGGGCTAAGATTTGATGTCCTAAGCAAATACCAAAAACCGGTTTATCGCTCTCTAAAAAGTTGGAAACGGTTTCAACGGCATAGGGCATCACGGCTGGATCACCAGGACCGTTGGAAACAAAATAGCCATCTGGATTCCATTTTGAAATTTCGTCAAAAGATGTTTTCGCTGGAAATACTTTTAGGAAACAACCTCGATCCGTCAGGTTAGATAGTATGCTTCTTTTTACTCCTAAATCTAACACTGCAACACGGTGAGGTGCATTTTCATCCCCTAAAAAATAGGACTCTTGGGTGCACACCTGCGAAGATAATTCAAGTCCTTCCATGGAAGGAATTTTAGATAATTCTATTTTTAAGGCATCTAAATCGAAAATTTCTGAAGAAATCAGGCAATTCATCACCCCTTTTGTTCGGATATGACGTACTAAAGCGCGCGTATCTATTCCCGAAATTCCCACGATTCCAGCTTTGGCTAGATAATCCTGAAGTGACCCATCGGAAGTGGCTCTTGAATGCATGCTAGCAAATTCATTACACACCATCCCGGCAATTTGCACTTGGTCAGATTCCGCTTCTCCTTCACTGATTACCCCATAATTTCCAATATGTGCGGTCGTATTAATAATGACTTGGCCCGCATAAGAAGGGTCAGTATAAATTTCTTGGTAACCAGTCATTCCGGTATTGAAACAAATTTCTCCGCCATGTGTCCCTATTTTACCAAGTGCTTTACCGTGAAAAAGAGCGCCATCTTGTAAAAGTAAAACGGCTGGAGTGGATTCAGTGATTCTCATAAAATATGAACGATATAATTTTGATGCTAAAATACGTAAAAAAAGGGCTTCAACAAATGCTGAAGCCCTTCAAAAAAATCTGAGAGAAAATTAAGCGTCTTCTCCTTTTTCTTCTGTTGGCTCCTCAGTAGCAGGTGCTTCCGTAGACTCTTCCGCAGCTGGAGCTTCTTCCTCAACAACTGTTTCAGGAGCAACTTCAGCTACTTCTTCAGCAGCTACTTCAGTTTCAGCGGCAACATCTGCAACCTCTTCAGCTTCGGCAACTACCTCCTCTACTACAACTGCATCTTCAACAACTTCCGCAGAAGGAGCTTCCGCAACAGGTGCAGCAGCAATTGCTTCAATACCTTCTTCTTTCTTAGCTCCACTACGACGACTTCTGCGCGTCTTACCTGCTTTCTCAGCAGAAGCAGCTAACATTGTTTCGTTAAAGTCAACTAATTCGATGAAACAAATTTCGGCGTTATCACCTAATCTATTTCCTAATTTAATAATACGTGTATAACCCCCTGGGCGATTAGCTACTTTTTCAGAAACAATTCCAAAAAGTTCTTTGACAGATTCTTTATTTTGCAAGTAAGCAAAAACAACACGGCGATTATTCGTCGAATCATCCTTTGATTTAGTAATTAAAGGTTCAACGTATTTACGTAGTTCCTTTGCTTTAGCAACCGTTGTTTCGATACGCTTGTGCAAGATTAAAGATGAGGCCATATTAGATAATAAGGCTGCTCTGTGGGAAGCTGTTCTTCCTAAGTGATTGAATTTTTTACCGTGTCTCATTGTTGTATTTCGTAAGTTAAAAGCTCTTTTGAGCTGCGGTTAGTTCATTCACATGAATAAACCACCTATTACTTTAATAATTAATCTTCGTCTAATCGATATTTGGCAACATCCATTCCGAATGTCAACCCTTTTTCGTCGATTAGTTGCTCTAATTCTGTTAAAGATTTCTTTCCAAAATTACGGAACTTCATCATATCTGAAATTTCTAATTTGGCCAACTCCCCAAGCGTACGAACATCTGCTGATTTTAAGCAATTGTATGCACGAACTGAAAGGTCTAGGTCAGCAAGAGAAGTTTTCAAAAGCTTGCGCATGTGAAGCATTTCCTCGTCTACTACATTATCTTCTTCAGCCTTAGGAGTCTCAAAAGTCATTGTCTGGTCTGAGAACAACATAAAGTGTTGAATCAAAATGTAAGCAGCACCTTTTAGCGCATCTTCCGGATGGATTGAACCATCTGTCTCAATGTCTAAAACTAATTTCTCATAGTCTGTTTTTTGCTCTACACGTGTATTCTCAATGCTAAATTTAACATTTTTGATTGGCGTGTAAATAGCATCGATTGCGATGTGACCAAATGGCAATTCGTTTGCACGAGGCTCATCTGCGGGTACATAACCACGTCCTTTTTCAATGAAAAGCTCTATGTCTAATTCTTTAGAAGAATCAAGGTGGCAAATCACTAAATCTGGATTTAAAACAGTAAAATAAGGAGTAAATTTGGCGATATCTCCTGCAGTAATGGCTGTTTGGCCTTTTACTTTAAGAGTTACCTTATTCTCTAAAATCTCTTGTGCTTTCTTAAAGCGAATTTTTTTCAAATTCAAGATGATTTCAGATACATCTTCGTGAACACCTTCGATAGCAGAAAACTCGTGTAAAACACTTGATATTTTCACACTAGTGATTGCGTAGCCTTCCAGAGAGGAAAGTAAAATTCTACGAAGAGCGTTACCTATGGTAACACCGTAACCTTTTTCGAGTGGCTTGAACTCAAATAACCCGTGAAAGTCATCGGCTTTCTCCATTACAACTTTTTCGGGCATTTGGAATGCTAATATTGACATATTTCGTAGCTTAAAATGATACTGAAAAAACGTTATTGGTACTATTAAAAATCTCTAATAATTCGTTAATGATTACTTAGAGTATAATTCGACGATTGCCTGCTCGTTAAAGTTTTCAGGAATCTGGTCTCTTTCTGGAAGGGCCATAAACTTGCCAACCATCTCAACTCCATCCCACTCTAACCAGTTAAAGCGTTTTGGAGAGCGACCTTCTAAAGAAGTTGAAACAACCTCTAAAGACTTAGATTTTTCACGAACACCGATCAACTGACCTGGACGTAAAGAGTATGATGGCACATTAACCACTTCCCCATCTACATTGATATGCTTGTGAATAACTAATTGGCGAGCAGCACGACGAGTAGGAGCAATGCCTAAACGATATACTACATTGTCTAATCTTGCTTCACACAATTTAATCAAGTTTTCACCCGTGATTCCCGCCTTAACAGCAGCTTTGTGGAATAAGTTTTCGAACTGACGCTCTAAAATACCATAGGTATATTTAACTTTTTGCTTCTCCTTTAATTGCAACGCGTATTCAGAAACTTTTGATCGTTTTCCTTTACCATGCATTCCTGGAGCATAATTTTTACGAGATAATGCTTTACTCGGACCAAGAATCGCTTCACCGAATCGACGTGCAATCTTGGATTTTGGACCTGTATATCTAGCCATTTTTTTAAAAGTCATTAGGCCTCTTGTGCCCAATGAAGTAATTAGTTAAGTGAAAAAAAAGTGTTAGAGAAAATAATTACTAATTACCTAACACACAAAATAATCGTTAAACGCGACGACGTTTTGGAGGACGACACCCATTGTGAGGCATTGGAGTTATATCACGAATCAGTGATACTTCGATGCCTGAGTTTTGGATGGTACGGATAGCAGACTCACGTCCAGCACCCGGTCCTTTGACAAAAACCTCTGCTTTTTTCATTCCAGCCTCAACAGCTACTGCCGCGCAGTTTGATGCAGCCATTTGTGCTGCATAAGGAGTATTTTTCTTAGATCCACGGAAACCCATCTTTCCTGCTGAAGCCCAAGAAATTACTTGACCTGCTGAATTGGTAATAGAAATAATGATGTTGTTAAAGGAAGCTTTGATGTGTACTTGGCCTACTTGCTCAACTACAACAACTCTTTTCTTCGCTTTATCTTTTCTTTTTGCTTGTGCCATAATTTAATTAATCAAAAAGGGATGAGGTTTATCCTCGATTATTATTTAGTTACTTTTTTCTTGTTAGCAACTGTTTTTCTACGTCCCTTACGAGTACGCGAGTTGTTTTTAGTACGTTGGCCACGAACGGGAAGCCCCTTACGATGACGCAAACCACGGTAGCAACCGATGTCCATCAAACGCTTGATGTTTAATTGGACTTCAGACTTAAGCTGACCCTCCGTTTTAAACTCAGCGGCGATGATTGCACGGATAGCACTTGCTTCCGTATCATTCCACTCACCAGCTTTCTTGTCATAAGAAACAGCTGCTTTCGTTAAGATCTTTTGAGCAGTACTGCGACCTATACCAAAAATATAAGTTAATGCAATCTCTCCTCTTTTTTTGTCGGGAATATCAACCCCTGCAATACGAGCCATATAGGTAATTAATTGTTGTGATTACTCATTTAATTTTATCCGAATTATCCTTGACGTTGCTTAAACTTAGGATTCTTCTTGTTTATTACATAAAGCTTGCCGTGTCTACGGATCACTTTACAATCTGCACTACGCTTTTTAATGGATGCTTTAACTTTCATTTTATTAAAATTTATGGGCCAAAACCCTCATTTACTTATATCGATAAACAATTCTTGCCTTACTCAAATCATAGGGCGACATTTCTAATTTCACCTTATCTCCAGGTAAAATCTTAATGTAGTGCATTCTCATCTTGCCTGAAATATGGGCAATGACTTGATGCGTATTTTCTAATTCAACCCGAAACATCGCGTTCGAAAGAGCTTCTAAGATTATTCCATCTACTTCTATCGAAGATTGTTTGGCCATAGTTTTATTTTAAATATTCAACAATATTGTTGAGCTTTTAATTACTTCTTCTATATAGGAGAACGTCGTTAATATCTTTGGTTCATCCTTACTTACCCCTACGGTATGTTCAAAATGAGCCGAAGGTTTGCGATCCTGAGTACGGATGGTCCAGCCATCCTTATCTACCGAGATCTGCCGTTTCCCTAAATTGATCATCGGTTCAATGGCAATAACCATTCCTTCTTTCAATTTAGCTCCATCACCTCTGCGTCCATAATTAGGAACCTCAGGACTTTCATGTAAGTTTTTACCTACCCCATGTCCCACAAGCTCCCGAACTACCCCATATCCGAATGACTCCGTATAGGATTGAACAGCATAAGCTACATCTCCCACTCGCTTCCCATTTTGGGCTTGATTCAAACCCAAATACAAGGACTCTTTCGTCACTTGCAATAATTTTATCACTTCTGGTTTCACTTCCCCAATGCCATACGTATAGGCACTGTCGGCATGAAACCCATTTTTATAGACCCCTGCGTCTATCGAAATAATATCTCCTTCTTTTAAAGTCAAATCTCCCGGCAATCCATGCACCACCACATCGTTCACAGAAATGCATAATGAATATGCGTATTTCTTATTTCCAACCTGGTAATTCAGGAAGGAAGGATGAGCTTTATGGTCTGATATAAACGTATAAGCTATTTTATCTAATTCCAAGGTTGTTATTCCAGGCTTGATAGCCTTTGCAACTTCTGCATGGCATCTTCCAAGAATATCTCCATTATCTTGAATAATGGCCATTTCTTCCGAAGATTTTAAATAAATCATCTTAACGAGTAATCACCTCAGAACGACCTTTTATCCGTCCTGATTGCATTAAACCCTCGTACTTTCTCATCAACAAATAACTTTCTATTTGTTGCAATGTATCTAATACTACTCCTACTAAAATCAACAAAGATGTTCCACCAAAAAACGATGCAAATCCACGAGTGACCCCAAATAAATTAGCAACGGCAGGTAATATCGCAATAGCCGATAACATAAATGCGCCCGGCAATGTAATTCGATCTAAAATATTGGCAATAAAGTTAGACGTATCTTCGCCCGGCTTAACACCTGGTACAAAACCACCACCACGTTTCATATCATCTGATATTTGCGTAGGGTTAATGGAAATTGCCGTGTAAAAAAACGTAAAAACAATAATTAAAAAGGCAAATAAAGCATTGTATTGCCACGTAGTAAAATCGCCAAAGGCTTGAGCTACGGAGGAAGCAAACTCACTTTTTTCTGCAAAAGATTGTGCGAGTAATCCCGGAATAAACATCAAGGCCTGAGCAAAAATGATCGGCATAACACCTGATGCATTTAATTTTAAAGGGATGTATTGACGCTCACCACCCACCGACATTTTACTTCCAGCCACTTGCTTAGCATATTGAACTGGAATTCTACGTACGGCTTGAGTCACCATGATGGCTCCCATCACGACAAAAAACAAAGCGATAATTTCAATAACAAACATTAGGGCTCCTGACATGCCACGAGAACCTGCTTCCTGCAAAATCGAAGAAGGAAAACGGGAAACGATACCGATCATGATTAACATGGAGATACCATTACCGATTCCTTTATCCGTAATTTTCTCTCCTAACCACATACACAACATGGTTCCTCCAATCAAAATAGCTACGCCATATAATCTAAAAAACCATGGATCTACCATAATCGCTTCACTTGGAATAGTCACTTGTAAATAAGTAAACCCTTGGGCAGCCGTAACAAATATGGTTAAATAACGTGTAATCTGATTTAACTTCTTACGTCCAGATTCACCATCTTTCTGCATTTTTTGAAAATACGGAAGCGCAATGGTCAATAATTGAATCGCAATGGAAGCAGAAATATAAGGCATAATCCCTAGAGCAAACACCGATGCATTGCTCAAAGCACCTCCTGAAAACATATTCAATAAGCCGAAAAGCCCACCGTCACCTGCTTGAGTTAATTTTGTAGCATCTACACCAGGCAGAACTACATAAGAACCTAAACGGAAAAAGGCAATAAAAAGTAACGTATTTAGAATACGGCCTCTTAATTCCTCAATCGAAAAGATGTGCTTAAAAGTTGTTATTAACTTATTCATTCGTCTGGTATAGAAGATTAATCAACAATTGCTTTTCCACCGGCAGCTTCAATAGCTGTTTTGGCGGCTGAAGAAAATCCTTTTGCATGAATTTCTAAGGCAGATGTCAAAGCACCTCTACTTAAAATTTTCACCAAATCAGATTTAGATACTAAACCGTTCGTATAAAGTGTTTCAAAATTGATAACCTTCACTCCAGCTGATTCAGCTAAAGATTGAATCGTATCTAAATTGATCGCTTTGTACTCAACACGATTGATATTTTTAAAACCAAACTTAGGTACACGACGTTGAAGTGGCATTTGACCTCCTTCAAAACCACGTTTACGAGAGTATCCAGAACGAGACTGCGCTCCTTTGTGTCCACGTGCAGAAGTTCCACCTAATCCGGAACCTTGACCACGACCAACTCTCTTTCTTGTTTTTACTGAGCCTTCTGCAGGCTTTAGTGATGATAATTTCATTTTATTCTTGGCTTAGCGCTACTTTTAAAAAGTAACTCGCGTGTTAATTAAATATTTTCAACAACAATTAAGTGATTTACGGCACGAATCATTCCTGCAATCGCTGGATTTAATTCATGCTCAACACTTTTACGGATTTTACCTAATCCCAAAGCTTGGATCGTACGTTTCTGTACTTCCGGACGCTTAATTGCGCTTTTAACTTGTGTAATTTTTACTTTAGACATCGTATGTTCTTTTTTTGAGGCTAGAAGCACTCGTATTATCCATTAAAAACTTTAGCTAAGGAAATTCCTCTTTGGAAGGCTACACTATGTGGTGCTCTCATTTTCACAAGGGCATCAATTGTTGCCTTAACCACGTTGTGTGGATTTGAGCTTCCTTTCGATTTTGCAAGTACATCATGTACTCCAGCAGATTCCAAAACAGCACGCATCGCACCACCAGCAATCAATCCAGTTCCTGGGGCAGCTGGCTTAATTAAGACAAAACCACCTGAAAATTTACCTAATTGCTCGTGAGGAACTGTATTTTTCAACAAAGGAATTTTGAATAAATTCTTTTTTGCATCTTCAATCCCTTTAGTGATCGCATCCGTAACTTCGTTTGCTTTACCTAATCCGTAACCTACAGTCCCGTTACCATCTCCTACTACAACAATAGCAGAAAAACTAAAACGACGACCCCCTTTTACCACTTTGGCAACACGGTTAATGGCTACTACCTTCTCTTTTAATTCTCCCTCGTTAACCTTAATTGGTTTTGCTTGTAATTGTGACATATCTCTTATTAAAATTGTAAGCCACCCTCGCGAGCACCTTCAGCTAATGATTTAATTCTACCATGATATAAATAACCGTTACGGTCAAAAACTACTTTCGTAATTCCTGCAGCTTTTGCTTTTCCAGCAATCGCAATACCCACTGACTTAGCAGCTTCTACATTGTTATTTACCTTTCCTTTAACATGTGATGTGGCTGAAAACAAAGTCTTTCCAGCTAAATCATCTACAATTTGAGCATACACCGAAGTGTTTGAACGATACACAGTTAAGCGCGGACGCTCAGCTGATCCAGTTATTTTAGCACGAATTGCACGCTTAATGCGAATTCTACGTAAATCTTTTAATGTTGACATTTTTTACCTGTTTGTGTGGATTTCCGGCCCACGCTTAAAATTTATTTCTTACCGCCCGCTTTACCAGCCTTACGACGAACTTGCTCACCCACAAAACGAACACCTTTGCCTTTGTACGGCTCCACTGGACGTAATGATTTTATTTTTGCGGCCACTTGGCCGATCAATTGCTTATCAATTCCATTTAAAGTTACCATCGGATTTTTTCCTTTCTCCATCGCCGTAGCCACTTTAATCTCCGAAGGAATCGCCATGAAAATCATGTGTGAATATCCCAAACTCAATTCCAAAATATTTCCTTGATTCGCAGCCTTATAACCCACTCCGATAATTTCAAGATCTTTTTGGAATCCTTCACTCACTCCCACAACCATGTTGTTAATCAAAGAACGATATAAACCGTGCATCGCCTTGTGACGCTTTTGCTCCGTCGGACGCTTAACCGTTAATATATTATCTTCAATCTCAACGATGATATCTTGATCAATTTGTTGAGATAAAGTCCCTTTAGGACCCTTTACTGTAACCAAATTACCAGCCGTAATATCCAAGGATACTCCTGCAGGTAATGTGATAATCTTATTTCCAATTCTAGACATAATAATTCTATATGCTTAAATTACGAGTTACCCCCTTTCAGCGTGAAACAATAATTAATAAACGTAACAAAGTACTTCTCCACCTACGTGAAGTGTACGGGCTTCTTTATCTGTGATTACTCCTTTTGAAGTAGATAAAATGGCAATACCTAAGCCATTCAAAACGCGTGGAAGCTCTTCCGCTCCATTGTACTTACGCAAACCTGGCTTCGAAATACGAGTCAAATTGACGATGGCAGGTTGCTTCGTTACAGCATTGTATTTCAAAGCAATCTTGATCGTTCCTTGTACAGAAGTATCATCGAACTTGTAATTTGAAATATAGCCTTTATCAAAAAGAACCTTTGTGATCTCCTTTTTAATATTAGAAGCAGGAATTTCAACGACCCTATGACGTGCCTTCAAGGCATTTCTCAATCGGGTTAAATAATCTGCTATTGGATCTGTCATTGTTTTTAAATTTGCCGCAAGCCCTTAAAAAGGCCTGCAAAATTACAAAAATGAATTTAAATAATCAAGTTTTTTGTTTACCAGCTTGATTTAGTTACTCCTGGTATTAATCCGTTGGAAGCCATTTCGCGGAAGGTAACACGGCTAATGCCGAATTTACGCATATATCCACGGGGACGACCTGTTAATTTACAACGGTTATGTAAACGAACTGGAGATGCATTTTTAGGTAATTTATCTAACCCAACATAATCTCCGGCAGCTTTTAAAGCCGCACGCTTCACTGCATATTTTGCAACTGTAGCTTCGCGTTTTCTTTCTCTTGCTTTTACTGACTCTTTAGCCATTTTGTAAAAATTTTAAAGGTTTTTTATAAAGCCCTGAGGCCCACTATTTTTTAATATTTGAAAAAGGCATTCCTACCGCTGCTAATAAAGCGTAAGCTTCCTCATCTGTTTTAGCCGAAGTAACAAAAGTGATATCCATTCCTGATATTTTGGCTACTTTATCTATCGAAATTTCAGGAAAGATGATTTGCTCCTTTACACCTAGGGTATAATTTCCGCGACCGTCAAAACCTTTTTCTGATACTCCTTTAAAGTCACGAACACGTGGCAATGAAACAGTCGTCAAACGATCTAAAAATTCATACATGCGATCTCCACGCAAGGTAACTTTCACGCCAATTGGCATGTTCTCGCGTAACTTAAAGTTTGAAATCGCTTTCTTCGAAATAGTCGCAACTGCTTTTTGACCAGCAATTTGTGAAATTTCTTCTACCGCTACGTCAACCAATTTCTTGTCTGATACAGCTGCTCCAACTCCCTTGTTGATTACGATCTTAGTAATCTTAGGTACTTGCATCACAGACTTGTACTGAAATTTATCTTTCAAGCTTGATACAACTTCCTTAACAAAACGTTCTTTTAATCTAGGTACTGCCATTGTAGTATATTTTGTGGATTTCCGGCCCACGGTTAAATTCTGTATTAAGCGATAAATTTACCTGAAGCTTTTGAGTAGCGTTGTAATTTACCTTTTTCATTAAGCTTGCGACCTGTTCTCACAGGCTTACCATTTTCTACCACCATCAAATTTGAAATGTGTATAGATCCTTCGCGTTTTTCAATGCCTCCTTGAGGATTGCTAGCGGAAGGCTTCACGTGCTTAGTTAGCAAATTAGCACCTTCTACAATTGCACGAGATTTATCCGTTAAAACTTCTTTGATAATTCCAGTTTTGCCTTTTGCATTTCCGGCGATCACCATGACGTTATCTCCTTTTTTAATGTGCAATTTAGTCTGCTTAGTTATTTTCTTTTCCATTTGTATGCTTCTTACTATCAGTTGCCTAATAGGTCATCTTAATTATAAAACTTCTGGTGCTAAAGAAACGATTTTCATAAAACCTGCTTCACGTAACTCACGAGCCACTGGCCCAAAAATACGCGTTCCTCTTGGCTCATCATTCGCATTCAATAATACAGCTGCATTATCTTCAAAACGAATATATGTTCCATCTTTTCTACGAATTTCCTTTTTAGTACGTACGACAACCGCACGAGAAACTGTCCCTTTTTTCATGCTAGATGAAGAAAGTGCTGATTTTACGGAAACTACTATTTTGTCGCCAATAGAAGCATATCTCTTTCCAGTACCGCCTAACACGCGAATAACTAAAACTTCTTTTGCTCCAGAATTGTCAGCTACACCCAATCTTGATTCTTGCTGTAACATTATCTTTGATCTTTAAATTTAAATTTGAATAACAAACTAGCCTTATTTCGCTTTAGCGATAATTTCAACTAATCTCCAACGTTTGTTTTTAGAAAGAGGACGGGTTTCCATCACTTTCACAGTATCACCTATGCCACACTCATTTTTTTCATCATGTGCCATTAATTTGGTCGTTTTTTGTACGAATTTTCCGTACAAGGGGTGCTTAACCTTACGGTCAACAGTTAGCGTGATCGATTTATCCATCTTATCACTGACCACCTTCCCAATCCTTACTTTTCTTAAGTTTCTTTCTTCCATGGTTGGACTTGTTAAACAATTGACCATTAGCAAATTCGAAATGGTCTATTAAAATTATAATTTATGCTCTTGATGCCGCTGTTAAAGCTGTTTCTAACTTGGCAACTAATTTACGTGCTACTTTAATTCGCATCGGATTCTCAATCGGAGAAATAGCGTGAGCTAATTTCAAACGTGATAAAGTTTCCTTCTCAGCAAGAATCTGCTTTTGCAAATCTGCTACTCCTAGTTTATTTATTTCTGCGTTTTTCATCCTCTTGCTAATTTATTCTGAATAATCTCTACGTACGACAAACTTAGTACGCATCGGTAATTTTTGAGCGGCTAAACGTAATGCTTCCTGAGCTAAGGCTAAAGGAACACCTGCCGATTCAAACAAAATTGTTCCAGGGCGTACATTGGCAACCCAATATTCTGGAGCTCCCTTTCCCTTACCCATACGAACCTCAGCAGGTTTTTTGGTAATTACTTTGTCTGGAAAAATACGAATCCATACTTGGCCTTCACGTTTCATCGCACGAGTTACCGAAATACGAGCTGCCTCAATTTGACGCGCTGTAATTCGACCCGGCTCTAACGATTTAATGGCAAATGATCCAAAATCAATTTCGTGTCCACGGGTAGCAACGCCTCTTACGCGGCCTTTCTGCGACTTACGAAATTTGGTTCTTTTAGGTTGTAACATCTTATTAAAAGTCTAATATCTAATTCAAATATATTTTAGCGCTTTCCTCCACGACCGCGATTTGCAGCGCCAGCACCTGGTTTATTGCGATCTCCACCTGCATCAGGTGCACCTTCTGGACGTCTACGACCTCCTCTGCGATCATCATCACGGCCACGAGGACCACGATCACCTGGACGAGAATCAGCCGAAGTTGACTGCAAGCCCATGTTGGCATTTGGCGACAAATCTGGCTTTCCAAAAATCTCTCCACGGAAAACCCATACTTTAATACCAATCTTACCGTAAACGGTTAAAGCTTCTGAAATGGCATAATCCACATCGGCACGTAAGGTATGCAATGGAATACGACCCTCCTTGTATCCTTCAGAACGAGCCATTTCAGCACCCCCTAAACGACCAGATAATTTCAATTTAATTCCTTGAGCACCCACACGCATTGCCGAAGCAATCGCTTGTTTCATGGCACGACGGAAAGAAATACGGGCTTGTAATTGAGACGCAATCGCTTCACCGATTAATTTCGCATCTATTTCAGGACGCTTAATCTCAAAGATGTTAATTTGAACATCTTTACCAGTGATTTTCTTTAACTCCTCTTTTACTTTGTCCACTTCAGCACCTTGCTTTCCAATAACCACTCCAGCACGTGCTGTATTGATTGTAAGGGTAATGCGCTTTAATGTACGCTCTATGATAACTTTAGAGATAGATCCTTTTGGAATACGAGCAGCTACATACTTTCTGATTTTCTCGTCTTCAACAAGCTTATCTGCGAAAGTCTTTCCACCGTACCAATTAGAATCCCAACCTCTGACGATACCTAATCTTAATCCAACGGGGTTAATTTTTTGTCCCATTTCTTGTTTTATCTAATAGTTAATTATTCTGCTGTAGTTTCTTCCAAAATAGGAGCCACCGAAGAAGCTACTACCAGGGTAATGTGATTTGAACGCTTCAAAATGCGATGCCCTCTTCCTTGCGGTGCCGGACGTAAACGCTTTATTGAAGACCCTCCATCTACGAAAATCGTCTTAATAAATAAGTCCGCTTCCTCGATTTTAGCATCCACATGCTTATTTTGCCAGTTGGAAACCGCCGAGAGCAATAATTTCTCGATTGATTTCGCACCTACTTTGGCCTCAAACTTTAAAATACCCAACGCTTTGGATACTTTTTGTCCTCGTACCATATCAGCTACAATACGCATCTTTTGAGGCGACGTAGGGACATTTCTTAATTTAGCAATTGCTTCCATTTTACAATATCTGATTACAAGACCCAAAGGCCTTTAAATTTATCTTTTACCTTTGTCTTTTTTCGCCACGTGACCACGGAAGTTACGCGTGGGTGAAAACTCTCCTAATTTGTGGCCAACCATATTTTCAGTTGCAAAAACTGGAATAAATTTATTCCCATTATGAACTGCAAACGTATGACCTACGAAATCTGGAGAAATCATTGAACGTCTAGACCATGTTTTGATAACCGACTTTTTGCCGGATTCATTCATAGCCTGAACCTTGTTGTCAAGGCGGTAATCAATGTAAGGACCTTTTTTTAGTGAACGTGCCATCTACTATTTTTTTCTTCTACTGATGATAAGACGATTAGTGTGTTTTTTTGGATTACGAGTTTTCTTACCCTTAGCCAATAAACCAGTACGTGAACGAGGGTGACCTCCAGAGGCACGCCCCTCACCACCACCCATTGGGTGATCAACCGGGTTCATAACAACTCCACGAACACGTGGACGACGACCCAACCAACGATGACGACCTGCTTTTCCTAAGTTCACATTCATGTGATCTGAATTCGATACCGTACCGATCGTTGCACAACAACGAGCTAATACCATACGCATCTCACCTGAAGGCAACTTCAACGTAGCATATTTTCCATCACGCGCTAATAACTGAGCATACGTACCAGCGGAACGAGCCATTTCAGCTCCTCTACCAGGTTGCAACTCAATCGCATGAACAACTGTACCCAAAGGGATATTGGCCAATGGCAATGTATTTCCAACTTCCGGTGCTACCTTCTCTCCTGAAATAACCGTTTGACCCACCTGAATTCCCGTAGGAGCCAAGATGTATGTTTTGACACCATCCGCATACTCAATAAGAGCAATACGAGAGGTACGATTTGGATCATACTCCACTGTCAATACCGTAGCCGGTACATCATGCTTCGCACGAATAAAATCAATAACACGGTAACGACGCTTATGTCCTCCACCGATATAGCGCATAGAACGACGTCCATCCGCATTACGACCACCTGTACGCTTAATAGGCTCCAATAAGGGCTTATAAGGTTTGTCGGTCGTGATCTCCTCAAACGTTGGCGCAATACGCTGACGCTGTCCTGGAGTTGTTGGTTTTAATTTTCTAATTGATGCCATTTAAAAGTTCAATTTATCGGGATGAACCCCCTTAATTATTTGCTTAAATTCCTTGGTAAAAATCAATTACCTCTCCCATCGCTACCGTAACAATCGCTTTCTTGATGGTAGACGTACGACCCGAAGTAACTTTGGTACGTGTACTCTTGGACTTTTTCTTTCCAATTTGACGCATCGTCTGTACGTCTTTAACTTCTACTCCGTACATTTTTTTAACCTCTTTGGCAATTTCAATCTTGTTAGCTGTTAACTCAACAACAAACACATACTTGCCTTTTTCTTGCATGGCTTGAGACTTTTCAGTCAAGGCCGGACGTTTAATAATGCCCATTTTTTATTTCGTTTATAACAGAACCCCGTTCTGAAAATTATTTACTACTATATGTTGACTCTATCTTTTCAATCGCTCCTGTGGTAATTAACAATTTGGTTGCATTAACCAAATCATACGTATTCACATCCGCTGCATTCGAAACCTTTGTTTTTGGAACATTACGTCCAGATAAAACAACATTCTTATCCGCTTCTTGCGTAATCAATAAAGTCTTTGTGGTATCCATTGACAATGCCTTTAACATAGCAATGTATGCCTTAGTCTTCGGTGCATCAAAGGCAACCGTATCTAAAATCGCAATATCTCCTGACTGTGCCTTAGCCGCTAATGCCGACTGACGAGCCAAAGATTTCACTTTCTTATTCAACTTGAAATAATAATCACGTGGACGTGGTCCAAAAATTCTACCACCACCTTTCATTAAAGGAGACTTCATAGAACCCGCACGCGCTCCACCCGTACCCTTTTGCTTCTTAATCTTACGCGTCGAACGCGATACTTCCGCACGCTCCTTCGCTTTATGTGTTCCCTGACGTTGATTGGCTAAATATTGCTTCACGTCCAAGTAAACCACATGCTCATTAGGAACAATTCCAAAGATCTCATCTGAAAGAGTAATTTTCTTTCCTGTGTCTTTCCCTGCTATGTTATATACTGCTAATTCCATGATTCAGAATGTCTATTTTTTTAGGCTATGCCCTTCAAATCTAATTTTCAATGATTACGTATGAGTTCTTTGCTCCCGGAACTGATCCCGAAACAACCAAAAGGTTTTTCTCCGGATAAATTCTCAAAACCTGTAAGTTTTGAACCTTTACTCGATCTCCACCCGTACGACCCGCCATACGCAAGCCTTTAAATACCCTACCAGGGAATGAACATGCTCCAATAGAACCCGGGTGACGACCACGATTATGCTGACCGTGTGTTTGACCACCCACTCCATGAAAACCATGACGCTTAACAACACCCTGAAATCCCTTACCCTTCGATGTGCCAACCACATCGACATAAGTATCAAGCTCAAGCATCTCAACCGTCAAAACATCCCCTAATGATAAAGGCTGCTCAAACGTGCGAAATTCTACCAATTTTTTCTTTGGAGTTGTTTTTGCTTTTTTGAAGTGACCCAACAATGATTTTGTTGTGTGCTTCTCTTTTTTCTCACCGTAGCCGATTTGAACAGCATTATAGCCTTCTTTCTCTACAGTTTTAACCTGTGTAACTACACATGGTCCGGCCTCAATCAGCGTACATGCAATGGATCTTCCATCTTCCATGTATAGGCTGGTCATTCCGACTTTTTTACCGATAATTCCTGACATATTATATTTTATTTATTAAAAAATATGCTTACAAGGCTAACTGGGCTTGTTGTAAGTCTTTATTCAAATTCGTTTTTCAACGAGATCGGAAACACAATAAAAGACAGAATTGGTGATAGGCGACAAGGTAATCCCACTGAATTTACAGCGGATATAACCTTGTGCAGCTTAATACTTAATTAATGGGCTGGGCATTCAACTTTCATTAATCAATACCAGTTCTGACACAAAAACAGAGACTTACCTCTATTTTAATCCCTGTCCAACCCGCATTTTTATGTTTTAAATAAATTCGAGAAGTTCTGCCAACCTCTTTCTGAATGAAAAACTGCGTTTGTCGAACGGGAGTGCAAAGGTAGAAAAAATAATATTACAAACAAGGCTGAGTGTGAAAATATTTTTTGAGCCTAAATAAAAATTGTACTTTTCTTATAAATCCACTTCATTTTTAACACAAATCTTAGTAAGTTTGTAGCTTAAGTGCTTTTAATCAAGCTGTTTATTATTAAAATAATATATTTCAAAAGATCATTATACATATGTCAAGTTTAGCCAATCAAAAAGGAGTACTTCATGGAGATGCCGTGCAAGAGTTATTTGAAATTGCAAAAAAGAATCAATTTGCTTTGCCAGCCGTAAATGTTACCGGTACCAATACCGTTAATGGAGTTTTAGAAGCTGCAAAAGCTGTGAATTCACCTGTTATCATCCAATTCTCGAATGGCGGTGGCGTTTTTTATGCAGGCAAAACTTTGGCTAATGCAAATCAAGAGGCCGCCATTGCGGGTTCTATTTCTGGAGCCTATCACGTGCACCAACTCGCTAAGGCATATGGTGTTCAAGTTATTTTACATACCGATCATTGCGCAAAAAAATTACTGCCTTGGTTAGATGGCTTATTGGATGCCGGTGAAAAGTTTTATGCCGAGACTGGCCAACCGCTATTCTCGTCGCACATGATTGACTTATCAGAAGAGTCGATCGAAGAAAATATCGAAATTTGTGCCAAATACCTTAGACGCATGTCTAAAATAGGCATGACGCTAGAAATTGAATTAGGTGTAACGGGTGGTGAAGAGGACGGTGTTGATAATTCCGATGTAGATTCATCAAAATTATATACACAACCTTCTGAAGTAGCTTACGCCTATGAAGAATTGAGTAAAATTTCTCACAGATTTACGATCGCTGCAGCTTTCGGAAATGTGCACGGAGTTTACAAGCCAGGAAACGTTAAACTACAACCCGTGATTTTGAAAAACTCCCAAGATTTTATTCGTGAAAAATATAACTTGAAGGAAGAAAGACCTATCAATTTCGTTTTCCACGGTGGATCCGGATCATCTCGTGAGGAAATTCGCGAAGCGATTTCCTATGGTGCCATTAAAATGAATATTGACACTGATTTGCAATGGGCTTTTTGGGAAGGTATTTTAGGTTTCTATAAGTCCAACGAGGGCTATTTACAAGGGCAAATTGGCAATCCGACGGGCGAGGATTCTCCTAATAAAAAATATTATGACCCACGTGTTTGGTTAAGAAAAGGAGAAGAGACTTTTGTTGCCCGATTAAAATCTGCTTTCGAAGATTTAAACGCAAGCAACGCAAACCAATACCTGTAAGTCTTTTAACAATCAGATTTAGGACGGTATAAAGATCTTCCATTGAACATTTTAATTCGTATTGGGAGTCGGAGCTAAAAGCCCCGACTCTTTTACTTTAAATGATTTTTTTTATTACACTATATATTGATAAATAATCCTGTCAGGGGATTCAATCACAAACGAGTATGAAAACCGAACTTCACCCAGCAAATTCACGAGGTACCGCAGATCACGGTTGGCTCAAAACCGCCTACAGTTTCAGCTTTTCTTCTTATTATAATCCAGCGCGAATTCATTTTGGTGCATTACGTGTATTGAATGACGACTATGTCGCTGGAGGAATGGGATTCGGGAAGCACCCCCATGACAATATGGAAATTGTGACAATACCTTTAAAAGGTGCGCTAGCCCACGAAGATTCAGCAGGAAATAAAGGGATCATTCAAGCTGGCGATGTACAAGTCATGTCTGCGGGGTCTGGGATTCATCATTCTGAATTCAATGCAAGCCCAACCGAGTCCGTTGAGTTATTTCAAATTTGGGTCATGCCAAAACTGAAAAATATTACGCCAAGGTATGATCAAAGAACTTTTGAGCCCAATGACTTTATAGGCCAATGGAAAACGGTAGTGGGCCCGTTAGGTTCCGATATAGATTCACTTCAAGTAAATCAAGACACGTATTTTAATCTAACAGAACTGAATTTAAACGAAACGCTTGAATACAACCTGCATGGTCCTCGCCAAGGAGCCTTTCTAATCGTGATTGAAGGTTCCATGGATGTGGCAAATAATTCACTTGGCCGGCGCGATGCGATTGGGATCTCAGAAACTGATCTGATTCAGATTAAAGCCACTTCATCAAATACAAAAGCCCTCCTAATTGAAATACCAATGGTATGGTAAAAAGTTGATTTGGTGAAAATGGAGCTGCTCCTACCAGCTTTACTAACTTTTACAAAGTTAGTAAAGCTATATCATTCTAAATCTATATAATTAGAAATATCCAACTCATTGGTAGACTTCAAATGAAACAATTTGAATTCATCTATTCCGCCAAACCAATTTATAACTTTAAGAGGAGAAACAATTTTCCTGTTTTTCTTTAAAATTGCATGATACGAACTCCACTTCCAAGTACGAAAATCATAAACAACTTCATGTTTTTGCGGATTATTATGTATATAATGAATAAGCTTGCTTACATATTCATCACTATCCACATGTACACGTTTATAAGGCTTTTGGAAAAGCGTGCCTGTCCTGGAATGTTGAAGATTAAATGCTAATGCGTAAGATTGAAACAACCTTTGTAAATTATGGGCTATATAATCATGCGTAGATCCAGTATTTTTAGTAAATCTAACATTTACCAAAAAATGATAATGATTTCCCATCAAGCAATACGCATAAACATCAAAACATCCACCCATATACTTCATCCACCTTCTTAAAAAGAACTCATAATTTTCACTAGACTTAAACAGTAATTTTTTGTCTATTGACCGATTGTATATATGGTAAAATTTACCTTGCTCAAATTTCGTATGATAATGTTCCAGATGAGCCATTTTGATTTTTTCAAAATATACACTGTTTGCCTGGTTTAAAATAATGCAAGTATATGATTATCAATAAAGTGATTTAATTTATCTAGGTGGTTGTTTTAATTTCTTTCGCTTTAGCTTTACTAACTTTTGAAAAGTTAGTAAAGCTTAGCGAAAGGAGTAAAAAAAGATACAGTTATTTCCTGAAAGTCAAGCCCTTAGTGAGTTCATTTAAAGCCTTAATTTTTGCCTCAAAATCGCCTTTCAGTGATTTTCGATAAGCTTCTAAGCCATCCATGGATTCTTGAATGTCCATAGGGATTACGTCTTCCAAAAAAGCTCTAATCCGTTTAGCTAATGTAGGTGACTTCCCATTCGTTGATATAGCTATCTTTAAGTCGCCTTTTTGAACAATCGAACCTAAATAAAAATCACATAAATCTGGAGTATCAGCCACATTGCAAAGTAAATGTTGGCCGGCAGCTAAGATCTTGATTTTTTGATGCAATTGAACATTATCAGTCGCGCAAATAATTAAATCGCGGCCATCTAAATCCCCCTCTAAAAATTCGCGAATTTCAAAACTAACCAAAGGGAACTTCTTGATAAATTCCAAGGTATCTTCCCTAAAAAATGGGGCTATCATGGTCACGCGAGCATTTGGTGCATTTCGCAAAATAGCAGAGACTTTTTCTAGGGCTACATTTCCCCCGCCAACGACCAAAGTGTTCAATTGGTCAAGCTTTAAAAAAATAGGGAATAAGGTATTCGTCATAGTTTATTTTTTACCGGCCAACTGCCCGCATGCAGCATCGATATCTTTACCGCGAGAACGACGAACATTGACGATCATTTTTTTACTCTCTAAAAAAGCGACAAATTTAGCTAATGCATCTGCTTCTGCATTCACAAAATCAGCTTGGGCGATAGGGTTATATTCAATAATATTAATTTTACAAGGTAATTTTCTAGCAAACTCATAGAGTTCGCGTGCATCATCAACCGTATCATTAAATTTATTAAACATGATATATTCTAACGTTATTTCATTTTCTGTTTTGTCATAAAAATAACGCAAAGCCTCTGACAAAGCCTCCAACGTATTCGATTCGTTGATGGGCATAATCTGATTTCTTTTGGTATCATTTGCCGCATGAAGCGATAGCGCAAGATTAAACTTCACTTGATCATCCCCTAACTTCTTAATCATTTTGGCGATCCCGGCTGTTGACACTGTAATTCTGCGCGAAGCCATACCTAATCCCTCAGGGGACGTTATCATTTCAACAGACTTCAACACATTGGAATAATTCAGAAGAGGCTCTCCCATGCCCATATAGACAATATTTGTCAAAGGAATGCCGTATTTTTCTTGAGCTTGATCTCGAATCAATACCACTTGGTCATATATCTCGAAGGCCTCTAAATTCCTTTTTCGATCCATGTAACCTGTGGCACAAAAACTACAAGTGAGCGAACAACCTACCTGGGAGGATACACACGCCGTCATTCTTTCTCGGGTAGGAATTAAAACGCCTTCGATTAGATTTCCATCATGTAAAGAAAAACTTGACTTTATCGTGCGATCAGAACTTATTTGGCATTCTGCCGTTTCTACACACTGAAGTGAGTAGTTGGCCCCCAGCCAGCTCCTTGTTTCTTTCGGAATATTCGCCATTTGGTCAAAAGACCGAACCGATTTTTTCCAAATCCACTCATAGACTTGTTTAGCCCGAAACCCCGGCTCATTTTGTTGGAGCATTTCTTGCCGCAACTCTTCTAAAGTTAAATTTCTGATTGCCTTCAACTTGGGCACTAATTCCAGTTCCACCATTATTTTTTCAACAATTCTCCCACTTTACTAGAAATGGCTCTGCCTTCTGCTAAACCGGCTAGCTCCTTAGACGCAACCCCCATCACTTTCCCCATATCAGCGGGACTGTTGGCGCCCAATTGAGCGATAATAGCAGAAATACGTTCTGTTAACTCGGAATCAGATAATTGTTTGGGTAAAAACTCCTCAATTATAGTTAATTCAACTTGCTCTTTTTCCGCTAAATCGGGTCGATTTTGTGCGATATATACTTCTAATGAATCTTTACGCTGTTTGGCGGCTTTCATTAAAATTTTCATTTCGGCATCAGTCGAAATCTCACCGGTATTTGACCCTGAGGTTTCTTCAAGTAAAATCATGGACTTTATTGCCCTTAAAGCGCGTAAACGATCTGCATCTTTCGCTCTCATGGCATCTTTGATGCCGTTTTCAATGGTTAATTTTAATGCCATAGGATTTTAATTTTGAAAATGGGCCTTCACCCCGTCTATAAACTCTCTGTTATTACTCAATCTTGGAACTTTATGTTGGCCCCCTAATTTACCTCTAGATCTCATCCATGCGTAAAATGTACCTTTGGGTGCAACTAATACCTGCGGAGATTCTAAAACTAAATCATATGAGCGCTTTGCATCATAATCTGAGTTTACTTCGCGAAGCGTCCGGTCCAAAATATCGACAAAGATACGTAAATCTTTTGGGGCTTTTGAAAACTCCACGACCCATTCATGACTTCCCTTTTTACCTCCTTCCATATAAGTGGGAGCTGCGGTATAATCTTTAATCTCTGAATGTGTTTGAATGCAAGCTACAGCGATTGCTTTTTCTGCATTTTCAATAATCAGCTCTTCCCCAAAGGCATTGATAAAATGCTTTGTTCGTCCAGAAATTTTAATCCGATAAGGTAAAATAGAGGTGAATTTAATCGTATCGCCAATTTTATATCTCCAAAGTCCTGAATTGGTGGTAATTAAAACCGCATAATTAATCCCCAACCTTACTTGATCCAAAGAAACTACTCGATCTACCTCTTCCCCACCTACACCTAGTGGAATAAATTCATAAAAAATGCCATAATCAAGCATTAAAAGCATTTCATCAGGCAAACTTAAATCGTCCTGTATCGCGAAAAATCCTTCAGAAGCATTGTAAATTTCCAAAAATCGAACCTCTGAGCTTGGGAATACTAAATGCTGAAACATCTCTCGGTACGGACCAAAAGCCACTGCTCCATGTACTAAAAATTCAAAATTGGGCCAAACCTCTAAAATTGATTTCTTGCCCGTTATCTCCAATATTTTTTCAATGAGCACTAAAGTCCAAGTCGGCACCCCTAAAATGCTGGTGACATTTTCTTTGGAAGTTTCAATGGCCATTTTTTCAATTTTCTGGTCCCAATCGTCCATCAATGCAACATCAAGAGATGGAGTGCGAATTATTTGGGCCCAAATGGGCAAATTTTTCATGACCACTGCTGAAACATCCCCCAAAAGAAGACTTGAATTCAATGGGTTATTTGACAAACTTCCTCCAATGGACAAGCCCTTGCCTTCAAAAATCCTGGTCTCTGGTTTATTATTGATCAACAACGTAATCATATCTTTTCCGCCCATCATGTGGCAGTTTTCTAATGATTCTTTTGAAACCGGGATAAATTTGCTTCGCGCATTGGTCGTTCCTGAAGATTTTGAAAACCATGAGATTGGACTCGACCAAAGTACATTTTGTTCCCCATGCATCATTCGATCAATGTATGGAAACATTTCCTCATAGGTTGAAATAGGAACTTTGACTTTGAATTGTTCGTAGGTAGCAATTTCTGAATACCCAAATTTCTTTCCCCATTCCGTATTTCTTCCAGAAAATATCAAATCATTCAGACTGTTGTGTTGAAGTTCCAGCGGATTTTTAAAATGCGCTTCAATTCGAGGCATTCGCCTTTTCATTAACCACAATAAAGTCTCATTGAACAAGGACATTTTATAGGTTTTTTAACATGCGGCTAGGATAATCTGTGATGACCTCATCCACCCCCATTTGAATCATGGCTTGGAAATCTGTCCGTTCGTTAACCGTCCATGGAATCACTTTCATGCCTTTTGAATGACATTCGTCTACCACAGCCTTATTCAAAGATGTGAAGTTGGGGCTATAAATAGCCGGAATAAATCCTAATTCAGCACACGTGTTTTCCGGACCTTTCCTGGTGACCAAAGCCGATAAACGAACCTGAGAGAAGTGGCCAGATTGAATCGATTTATGCCAATATTTTAAGACATTAAAATCAAAACTTTGTAAAATGAGGTATTCAGGAGCAACATGCTTGGCCATCACCGCCCAGACTTTCTCTGAAAACTCTTCCACGGTAGCCGGTTGGGACACACCGTATTCCTTAGGATCCGATTTGATTTCAATATTGTAATATATATGTTTCCCCGTTTTTTGACGAAAATCTTCGGCCAATTGAAATACTTCTTGCAGCAAAGGCTTATGGGCAAAAACTTTTTTCTGTTCTGGGAATAATGCATTTCCACGCGATCCCACATCAAATTTTCGGACCGCATCATAAGTCATTTTATACACATTAAAGGCCTTTTCCTCTGATTTTAAAACGGGTGTTCCATCTGGCTTTAACGCATATAATGCATTCATATAAGGTTCATGCGAAACAAGTACTTGGCCATCTGCAGAAATACAAACATCCATTTCTAGAACTGTAATGCCTAGCTCTAACGCATGCTGAAAAGCAGGCAAAGTGTTTTCTGGAAACTCCCCCCGACAACCCCTATGACCTTGAATAATTGGCTTTTGAGCCATAAGCGAAATTTGAATGAGTAGAACTAAAATGCTAACTATGAACTTCATCGATGAGAGTTTTCATTTAATTTTTTTCGATCCCTCATGATTTCATTTACCCGTTCATACAAATCGATAAAATCCTTAGGCTCTCTAACATATGAAATAAAGCTCTTAACAAAAGTCGCTGAATCGATCGCATGTTTTTTGAAAGTCGCTTTTTCCAATTGGTGATAAAGTAATAAATTGGTGTCAGGACTAATGATTTCCATGCTACTAATTTTAACTTCATCCAAATGAATGTCAACCAAAATTTCAGCCATTTTCTCTTGATCTAAACGATTTCGATGTTGATCATTTTGACAAGAAAAAATAAGCAAAGGAAGGAAGGCAAAAAGGTATTTCATGAACCAAATTTACGCACAAATTAGAAAGCTTTTGTGGGATTTCGCATAGATTGCTCAAAAAATAGGTAATTTAGCGAGCATATACCTAATAAATATCTCATTTAGAAATGGATATTCGTGCATTTCTTTCCCATATTGTACAGTTGGACATTCGCATCAGAAAAGCGATTAATACTCAAATGCACGGGAATTTTTCATCCGTTTTCAAGGGATCTGGTTTGGAATTTAGTGATTTAAGGCAATATCAATACGGAGATGATGTCCGACATATTGATTGGAATTCAACCGCAAAAGGACACGGTACGTTCATTAAATTATTTAAAGAAGAAAAAGAGCAAACTGTTTTTTTCTTATTGGATGTCAGTGCATCACAAAACATTCGTTCCGGTGACGATTCAAAGCTGGAAACGCTGAAAGAAGTAGCAGGTGTATTAACATTTTCTGCAATGCAAGAAGCTGGAAATATTGGTCTTTGCTGTTATTCAGATAAAAATGAAAAATTTATTGCCCCTGGTGCTGGAAAAAAACATGGGTATCAAGTCATCAATGAACTGTTCAAATTAACCCCAGAAAATACAGGCACCGATTTAAAACAAGCATTAAAATTCACCCTTCAAGTATTAAAAAGAAAGAGTCTAATTTTTGTTTTATCTGATTTTATCGACTCGGACTATCATGACTTATTACGTGCCATGTCAAAAAAGCATGATTTAGTCATCATTCAAATTAATTCAAACATAGAATTAAAGTTGCCCGCTATGGGCATAATCCCCATTTATGATCCAGAAAAAAGAAAGACTACTTGGGTGAATACCTCAACGAAGTCCTTTAAAACTTTTTTAACTGATGAAATACAGACTAATTCTCAAAACCTAAACGACCTATGTAAGCAATGGAAGGCTAATTACATGCAAATAAAAGCAGGAGATGATTTTGTGCCTAGTTTGATCAAACTTTTCAGAATCAGAAAATAATGCAAGAGAAACCCATTCAAATATATGGTTCATTTATTGAGGATTCAGCAAAAATTGGCCAACCGGTTCGCTATGTTCTAAAAGCGCTGCATTCAAAAAATCAAGAACTTTTTTTCCCAGGTAACAATACTAAGATTGGCCATTTTGAACCTATAAAAAAAGAATATTTCTCCACTCAAACCACTGAAAAAGGAAGTTTAGATTCTGCAATCTATACGTTTAAATTTTTTGATATCGCAGATTATCAAACCCTTAGTTTGCCCATTTATGTCATCAATGCGTCAGATTGCACACAAATTTATCCTAAAGTCGATACTATATTTCTAAAAAGATTAGTACCACATCCAGAATTAATTAACGTAGACACTCTTATAGGCAACGTCGAAATCCCCTTGATCAAACCAAAAGCAAATATTAAAAATTTGTTTATTGGAGGAGTTGAAATTCTACTCATTACTGGAATCATTTATTGGGTTTTTGGGGCCAACATTAGCAGGGCTTTTCGTTATTATAAGCTATGGAGGAAAAATCTCGAATTTAGGCGGGCTTTTCAAAGGCAATCTAGGTCGATCTCCCAAGATCCTAAGGGTATTCAACGACTTGAAAATGCAACCTTGGTTTGGAAAAAATATATTGAGAAATTAACGAAAACCCCCTTTTCAACTTTCACGACTACCGAGATGGTGGACAATTTAAAGGACAGGAGACTTGCAAAAGCTTTAAAAGCGATTGACTCAGCTATTTATGGAGGAAACTTTTCTGAAAAAACAATGGATTCTGTGAACATCATGGTAGAAATTGCTAATGCTGCATATCAAACTGAGAGAAGAAAAATAAAACTTGAGCGAAAGAAAAAATGAAATTTGACCTTTATTATTCTTGGCTGAAACTAAAAACAATCTTGACCTATGATTGGGAAAATCCTTTTTTCCTATATTTGATCCCATTGCCTTTAGTCATTATCTTAATTTCATCCCTACTCAATAGAAAAAGAAGGTCCCAAATATCTTTGTCCTTTTCGGTTCCTTTAGAACAAAACAAATGGTCCTTATTCATTAGTTACATTCCTAAAACAGTCGAATTCATTTGCCTTTTATGTATTATTTTAGCTATTGCCAGCCCATATAAAAAAATTATACGTACGGAAATTAAGCAAGGGGGAGTCGATATGGTGATAGCACTCGACTTGTCAAGTTCCATGCTGACCCAAGATGTTTTACCTTCGCGCCTTGAGGTTGCTAAAAAATTAGCCATTTCATTTGCTAAAAATAGAATCCAAGACCAAATATCCATCGTCGCATTCGCAGGTGCACCCTATTTAGCAAGTCCGTTAACCAGCGATTTAACTTATGTAACCAAGTCACTTTCTTTACTAGAAACGAAGCAAATAAAAGAGGAAGGTACCGCATTAGGTGACGCATTAGGCATGTCCATTAATCAAATAAGAGAAGAGAAAAATCCCAAAAAAGTAGCCATTGTCATTAGCGATGGAAATAATACGACAGGTAATTTAGATCCTATCACTGCGGCTACTTTAGCTAAATCCTTTGGGATAAAGGTTTACACCATTGCAGTGGGAAGCAATAAACCTTCACTTGACCCTGTTGACGAATCAACCCTGCGTTTAATGGCTGAAAAATCCAATGGCCAATTTTACAGAGCCACTGATACAAAAACGCTTAATGCCATATTTAAAGAGATTGATTTTCTAGAAAAATCCCGCACCTTGCAAGTGAGTACTGAAATACATGAAGACGTAAAACCCATTTTTATTAAGCTTGCTTTCCTGTTTTTTTGCATCAGTATTTTGCTCAAATTAACCCCTATTTCAAATATTTTAGAAGATTGATATGGTCCTATTTCCAAACGCTAAAATTAATTTGGGCTTATTCATTACTAAAAAAAGAATGGATGGCTTTCATGAATTAGAAACCTGCTTTTTCCATATTCCTTGGTCTGATGTTTTAGAGATTACGCCTGCTGAATCGTTCCAATTTAGCTCGAGTGGCTTGCCGATTTCAGGCGAAATTCAAGATAATTTATGCTATAAAGCCTTTGTCATTTTATCCAAAGATTATAAAATCCCAAATGTTCACATACACCTACATAAAATAATTCCTATGGGTGCAGGAATGGGTGGTGGGTCTTCAGATGCTGCATTTACATTAATGGGCTTAAGGGATTTATTCGAATTGCCCTTGACAAATCACGAATTAATCCCATATGCACAAAAATTAGGAAGCGACTGTGCTTTTTTTCTTCACAAACATGCCCAATTTGGGACAGGCAAAGGAGATGTGCTGACACCCATAGAAACTAGTTTAAGTGGCTTATATGCCATTATTTTATATCCCAATTTTGGTATATCAACCCAAAAGGCTTACGCGGGAATTCAGCCTAATCCTGCTCCAGGATTTCTACCTGATTTATTAGAAATGCCTCTATCTACATGGAAGGATACGATAAAAAACGATTTTGAGAAAAACTTATTTATTGAATTTCCTTTGCTGGCTGAAATTAAGCAAAATATGTACGATTTAGGAGCCGTTTATGCTGCGATGAGCGGATCTGGATCGACTATATTTGGCCTATTCGAAAACGAAGTTAGTCCAAAAGATTCATGGACCAACTTCGTTACGTGGGAAGGATTAATTCCTTAATCTTTCGCAAAAATAGCTTCTAACGCTGATGCACCACTGATAACTAATTTGCCCTCGGGTAATTGAACGAGCGGCTTAATGCCTACAAATTCTTTTGTCGAACTTAAAATTTCCACCGGTATTTGTTTCATCATTCCCGTTGGACTTTCAATATAAATAAATCCAGCCCTGCCTACGCGCGCTAAAGCGGATTGAGGAACAGCGGAAACTAATTGGGAGCCCACAGTGACTTTTGCATTAATAAACTGGCCCACAGTAAATAATTTTTCATCTGATAACTTCTCGAAATGTCCGTGGACGGAAGTCGTCCTTGTCTCCAAATTAACTTGTTGGCCAATCAAAAATATTTTTGCTTTTGCCGTTAATCCTTCTGATTCAACTAAAATGGTTTGACCCAATTTTAATCTAGGTAAATCTTTCTCAAATACTTTTATTTCAACATGCTTATCTAGCGTACCTACAATTTTTACTAAGATATCAGCAGGTGTTACGTACTTTCCAATAGCCAAATATTGCTCTTCAATGTAACCGTCAATGGGTGATTTGACTACTAATACAGCGCTCATATTGCCCTTGGCTAATGCCTTCAAATCACACCCTATCACCTCAAGTTTTAACCTCAGCGAATTGACCTGAGTCTGTAAATTAACCTGATCTGCCTCCGCCTGCTGGAATTTTTTCTTGGAACCAACCTCCTCATCACTTAAAACTTGTTGGCGTGATTTTTCTAAATTTGACAAGCCTAATGCACTCAGGGCTTGCAAATATTCTTGCTGCATCTGAATGTAATCCAAACTATTAATGGTCGCTAATGCTTGGCCTTTACTAACCTTTTTGCCTGGCAAAAGTTCAAATGTAGACTTCACATAGCCGGCGATAGGTAGGGAAACTGAGGCGATGGAGACGGGAGGCACGTCAACTAATCCGGCACATTTGATTTCCTCCCCCATCTCGTGTTGGATTATTTCGCCTAAATTAATTCCTGCGTTTTGTATTTGCTCAACTGTTAATTTAATTTCTTGGGCAGCTGTTGCAGCAGGCTGCTCATTTGATTCACTTTTTTTTGAATCACACGCACTTAAAAGGATGATCCCCAATACGAGTATTTTTATTTGATTATTCATTGCCTAAGATTGTTTCGATTTGAATGACTGTTTGATTGTAAGCCAGAATCTCTTGTACATATTGTTCTCTAATCTGCCACGCTTGTTGGGCATTTTGCAACATTTCAACGTACTCAATTTCCCCCGCCTTATAGCTTTTTAATGCCGTAGATTCCAACCAATTTGCCTGAGGCAAAGCAGTTTCTTGAAAATAGGTGAGTGAGTTGGAGTACTTGTTTAACTGAGCCAAATAGGAAGTATATTCCCTAGATAATTGATCTAAATTTTGATCTTTCTGGCTTTCCAACACTTGAACTTGTTTCTCGGATGCGGTAACTCTGGCCTTTTGCCCCTTAGCAAAAATTGGAATTCCGATACCTGCTTGCACATAATTTTGGCCCCCAAAATTTTCAATACTTTGAGACACCACACCAAAACGTAAATCAGGCTTTAATTTTTCGCGCTCCACCTGCACTTGCAATTTTCCCGCGTCAATTTGTTGGTCAATCAATTGCATTTGAGGGTTATTAGAAACCTGATGGGCCAATAAGTTAATCTCGCGATTTAATTTTTCATTAGCCAATATCTCAAATGCTTGTGGATAATTCATCCAATACGCTAGATTTTGAAGGCTAATTTTCATGTCAGATTCCAAGGCGATTCGTTTCTGTTGGAACTCGCGCAACCTCGATTCCGCAGCAACCATTTCCAATCGATTGGTTTCCCCCTCCTTAAATTTTAAGGCCGCAGCTTTTTTCATTTGCGAATAAATACTATCCTGCTTTTGAAGAAATTCGTGGTTTTTTTGTTGGCCCATCAATAAATAATAATACCATTTTACGGAAGAAGCGACTAAATTTTGAGTGATCTTGAGTCTTTTTTCAGCCACTATTTTTTGGGAACTAAGCGCTTTAACTTGGGCTTTTAAAATGCTAGGCCATGGGATATTTTGATTAGCTATGATGGTATAGTCTTGGCTAAAGTAGGTCTGGGTTTTACCATATTGAAAATCAACGGATCCTTTGGGTAATTCGCGACCGGTGCCAATTAATGCCTCCGCTGCTTGCACCTCTATATTTCCTGTCTGAATTAACTTATTGTTTTTTTGAGCGTAATCAAGGCAATTTTGGAGACTCAATTTTGTTGGATTTTGAGCGATCATGTTAAAGCTAAAACAAAACAGTAATGCAATAAGTCCCAAAGACTTTTCCTTCAATTTCCGTTCTTTTCTTGTCATAATGATTGAATAAACAACGGGAATTACAACTAATGTTAAAAAAGTAGCTGTAATTAACCCTCCTATAACCACGGTCGCTAATGGCCTTTGGACTTCAGCACCTGGTGATTGGCTGAGGGCCATCGGCAGAAAACCTAAAGAAGCAACAGAAGCTGTCATGATCACGGGTCTGAATCGCAACTCAAGTCCTTTGGCCAATCGTTCTTTGACACTTAATCCTTCGTTTGCTAGCGTTTTAAAGAACGAAAGCAATACGATTCCATTCAGCACGGCTACTCCAAAGAGTGCAATAAATCCAATGCCGGCGGAAACAGAAAATGGCATATCTCGTATCCAAAGAGCCCAAATCCCTCCAATGGCAGAAAGCGGTATGGCTAAATATATGATGGAAGCTTCTACAAAAGATTGAAATGTAAAAAAGAGCAAAATAAAAATAAGCGCTAATGCGACGGGAACTACCAATGAAAGTCGGGACTTTGCAGCAACTAAATTTTCAAAAGTACCTCCATAAGTCACATAATAACCGGCAGGTAAAACTACCTTATTTTTCATCACGGTTTGGATATCGGAAACTACGCTTTCCACATCCCGATTTCGGACATTGATCCCAATGGTAATTCTACGGTGCGTGTTATCACGGGCAATTTCAACAGGCGCATTTTCATAATCTACTTCAGCTACTTCCTGCAAGGGAATGTGAGAGCCATTCGGTAAATCGATATACAGTTCCCTCAGATTTTGAATATCTGTTCGATGCGCAGAATCCATTCTAACAACTAGATCAAAACGTTTTTCCCCTTCCATGACAATTCCTGCCGTCTCCCCAGCAAATGTCATTTTAATCATTCGATTGACGTCCTGAATTTGAAGTCCATATTGCGCCATTTTGTTGCGATTAAACTTAACAAGAAGCTGAGGAATCCCATCAATTTGTTGCACCTTAATATCTCCGACTCCGTCAATTTTTCGAATGTACCTAGCCGCTTCTGTCGCGTGAGAAAAAAGCTCATCTAGGTCTTCCCCAAATATTTTTACGGCAATGTCGGACTTAACTCCGGCAATCAATTCATTAAATCGCATTTGAATAGGCTGCGTAAATTCGAAATTAACTTCTGGAAAAACATCTAATGCGCGGTCCATTTTTTCTTCTAATTCTTGAGGTGTCTTTGCAGCCTTCCACTCGGAGGGTTCCTTTAAAATAATTAGAAGATCACATGCATTAATTCCCATAGGATCTGTAGGGATTTCGGAAGCACCAATACGAGATACCACTTGCTTTATTTCATTTGGAAACTTTTTCATCAATAGTTTTTGTGCCTCCGTATTCATGTGAATACTTTGAGATAAGCTGGCGTTTGTGGGCAAAATCGCCTCCACCGCAAAATCACCTTCATTTAATTCGGGGATAAACTCCCCACCTAAGGTTGTGAAAAGCCAAATACTACCAAAAAATAAAATCCCCGAACTTAAAATCACCCATCTTCTCGACTTCAAGGCCCAATCAACTATGGGTTTATAGCCCCGGTACAACAAGTGCATGATTCGATCCGCAATGGTCAATTTATGACTTATTTTTTTATTCAAAAACAAGGCTGACATCATTGGAACGTAGGTCAAAGAAAGTAATAAGGCTCCAAAAATGGCAAAGCTCACTGTTTGTGCCATAGGCCTAAACATCTTACCTTCAATCCCCCCTAGGGCCATAATGGGCAAATAAACAATTAAAATGATGATGACGCCAAAAGCCGCCGACTTAAAAATGGATTGTGATGAGACGGTCACTTCTTCATCCATGGCATGTTGGCTCAATACCTCTCCCTTCCGATGCAGATGCAATCGATGGATAATGGACTCGACAATGATGACTGCACCGTCCACAATTAAGCCGAAATCTATCGCTCCAAGGCTCATCAAATTAGCGGATACGCCGAATAAATGCATCATCGCAAATGCAAAAAGAAGACAGAGTGGAATCACAGAAGCGACAATTAGACCCGCCCTAAGATTTCCAAGAAGCAATACCAAAATAAAAACGACAATCAATCCCCCTTCCAACAAATTCTTTTCTACGGTAGAGTTGGATTTCCCAATTAAGACACTTCGATCTAAGTAAGGCACGATTTTAATCCCTTGAGGCATTGTTTTTTGGATCGATTCCAATCTCAACTTCACATCTTTAACGACATTATTAGCATTGGCCCCTTTCAATAAAAGCATCACGGCGCCGACCACCTCTCCTTTCCCATTTCTGGTCATTGCCCCATAGCGTACGGCCTTACCAAACTGAACGGTTGCAACATCTTTGACTAAAATAGGTAAACCGCCAGGACCCCTTTGCGCTACAACTGTATTTTCAATGTCATCTAAAGAGTTCAACATCCCCTCTGACCTAATGAAATATACATCGGTCCCTTTTTCCAAATAACTTCCACCAGAATTTGAATTATTATTTTCGAGTGCTGAAAAAATCTGATTCATGGACACATGAGCAGCGCTTATCCTTTCAGGATTGATGGCAACCTCATATTGTTTTAAATTCCCCCCAAAAGAACTTACTTCAACAACCCCTTTAATTCCTAATAATTGGCGCTTAACGATCCAATCTTGGTAGGTTCTTAAATCAGCTAATGAATATTGATTTTCAAAAGCAGGGTCAACTTCCAAGGTATATTGATAAAATTCTCCAAGGCCGGTGGTAATAGGAGCCATTTCAGGCACTCCAGCACCCTTCAATAAATATGGCTCAGCTCCCTTTAACTTTTCGGAAACTTGTTGGCGCGCCACTTCCATCGCCACCTCATCCTCAAAGACGACAGTAATGATAGAAAGTCCCATCCGTGAAATTGAACGTATATCACGTACATTAGGAATCGTTCGTAATGAAATTTCTAAAGGATAGGTGACAAATTTTTCCACTTCGGCCGCTGCCAATGCTGGCGACTGAGTGATTACCTGTACTTGATTCGATGTAATATCGGGCAAGGCGTCGATGGGCAATTGGCTTAAAGAATAACTTCCCCAAGCAATTAAGCCGATCATAAAAATTCCCACAACTAATTTATTGCGGATGCTAAATGAAATTATTGAATTGATCATATGTCTTTAAATTTACTTAAAAAATGCTTTAGCAATTTTTTAAGCTCTAGGAGGCGCGATCAAAACGCGAGATAAAGAAAAATGATACAGATTTGTTCGTTGAAGATCTTTCCTTCGCGACATCAAGACTAAGATAGGCCACAAACACAAAAAGTATAAACTAGGTAGTACATAGCCTATAATTCCATTAAAATCTAGGGAAGGAAGACTTGGATGCTGACTTGTTTTACTATGTTTTGAATCTGCAGCATAATGAAGCCAAAGAAAATCTGCAAAATTGAAATTTGATTTTTCGATCTTCTTGTGGTCTTGAAAATGTTTTAATAGTTCGTTTGCCTTAAAAGATTGTTCCAAACCCACTTTAGGAAGAAGACTGCCAAAAATAAATAAAACAAAAAGAAAAGTGACCGCTACATTTTTCATTCCCTAAATGTACAGAAATTTCGAAAATTAAATGGATATTTATGCTTTGAAAAAATAATAGATTGAGACAAAAGCATCATTATACACGATTATTATAAGGGATCTACCGCCTATTTATGGATGAAATAAATCTTTTATGGCACCATTTGACTGATTCGGAAACCATCATCCGTTCGGGCTTATTAGTTATCACCTTAATCGTATTTGCTGAGAATGGTCTGTTTTTCGCCTTTTTCTTGCCAGGCGATTACTTGCTTTTCTTAACCGGTGTTTTCGGAGGTACAGGAGTTTTAAAAGAACCCTTGTCAACAATCTTAGTCACCATATTTCTAGCGGCAGTCATCGGTTCATTATGTGGTTATTTACTCGGCCGATTTTTCGGCAATTCACTTCAAAAGAGACCCGATAGCCTATTTTTTAAGAAAAAGCATTTAGAATCGACAAGAGATTTCTTTGAAAAATATGGGTTTGGTGCATTGGTTCTTAGCCGATTTTTACCCGTAGTACGAACCTTCACACCCATCCTTGCTGGCATAAGTAAAATGTCTTGGTATAGTTTTTTATTTTTAAATATTTTGGGTGGGGCTATGTGGGTAGGAATTTTAGTCGCAGGCGGATATTACATGGGGCAACATTTTCCATGGATTATTAACTATGTTCAATACATTATTTTGTTTTTTTTAGGAGTCACTACATATACCGTAATCAAAGGATATTTGAAGTTCAAACAATGATCGAGCAATTTACATATGTCATCGCTTTTTTAGTGGCAGGGATACTATTTATTGCCTTGATTCTATTTTTGTCCCGAACGCTACGGCCATTTAGGCCAAACCCTGAAAAGCTAAGTACCTATGAATCTGGGGAAGAGCCTATGGGAAATGCTAATATTCGCTTCAACCCAAGGTTTTATGTGATTGCGCTTTTATTTGTTTTGTTTGAAGTAGAATTGATCTTTTTATTTCCTTGGGCAGTGGTTTTTGGCAATGAACAATTAGCCTCAGCGGCTCCGAATTGGCCCATTTATGCCTTAGTGGAAATGTTTATTTTTGTAGGAATATTGGCATTAGGATTAGCCTTTGCTTGGATTAAGGGGTATTTAACGTGGGAGAAGCCTTCGACTGAGCCAGAAAAAATGAATAGCCCTGTTCCAATAGACGCATACAAAAAGTATTTACCTAACTCGAAATAGTTACCACCTTGGATTGGTGGAGTATACTTTATTCTTCATTTTGATGGCAAACATTATTTCATGAGACCCTAATGAGGTCCGAGCCAAGCCTAAGCTATGGTTTTCGTACAGGTAGGTCATGTGTAAATTTTGATTTAAATGCACGCCAAACATCGCTCCGATAGCTTCTTTATGTCTATAGGACGCCCCCATCCAAAACAAATCATCAAAATTAACTTTAAAATTCCCTTCTACACCTAACACGGCACTTTTCATGTATTTGGCCAATACCGATGGTGAAAAAGTCCAATATCGACCCACTTTAATATCTCTTCCCAACTGAAAAAACAGATTGGGATTTGTTTGGCCTAGCCAAAGAATTCGAACCGTGTCATCTTCAGCTATATTAGTACGCATTAAACTAAAATTGTCCATGACAATTTGATTAGCGGATAAGCCAATGTGAAATTTTCGATTGTAATATAGGAATCCCACGTTGACCAGGGGTTGGATTCCATTCAGTTTTGACTGGGTCATGTAAGGGTCTCCCTCATCTTTGACGGTAAATCCACCGATGTTAAGGCTTCGTTGGTATGCGCCGATCGTTGCGCCCACGGCTAATTTTTCTTCCCCACCTAAGGAAAGGTGATACCCGTAAGAAGCCCCTAAGGAAATACTTGACAGCGGCCCAAAGTTATCGGACATGGCCTGCAGGCCTACTCCTTGATGAAAATTAGCTCGGTAGGTTTTTTTTCGAATTCTTGTTGGCGTAAATGTCCTTCTGATCGTTTTTGACATAAATGGCGTTTTGCCTGAAGAGGTCCGATCCGTTTTATCAAATGCCATATTGACTGTTGCGTAAAAGCTAGACATATTGGTGTTAAATCCGGTCCATTGTTGGCGATAACCCGTTTTTATATCCCAATAATCCTCATATCCCGTAAAGGCGGGATTATATAGATATCGATTCATCATGTAGAGACCAAATTGGGGTGTTTGTTGGGCTAGGCCAACAAATGACATCAATAAGATAAAAAGAAGAATTAAAAATCTCATTACTGGGGGTTCGAACCACAAAAATCGGTTAAATATATTTAATTTCGTAAGATATTTTTGGAAAAAAAATTGGTATTAAATATTCTACCCAAGATGTCCATTGATCCATGCAAGTCAAAAGCTACCCATTAGAAAGTCTACATTCATTCTCAAAACTGCTCATTGATTACTTAACGGGCAATCCCGCCGTATCCCCATTTTACGAGAATGCCCCTGATTTAGATAGTTTTGATAACCAAATAGCGAAAAAAAAATCATTTAGTTCTTCCAATAGAGTCATTCTACAGGAGGTGATTAAGAGTCAATATGAAGAAATCGGTCATGAGGTGGCCATCGATTCAATATTAGAAGAACATACATATACGGTTACGACTGGACACCAATTAAATATATGTACGGGGCCACTTTATGTGATTTACAAAATCGTGTCAACGATCAATCTAGCCAAGAAATTAAAAGAAAAATATCCCAAAGCCAATTTTATCCCGGTTTATTGGTTAGCATCCGAAGATCATGATTGGGATGAAATCAATCACTTTTATTGGCTAGGCAAAAAATTCGAATTAAGTACAAGCCAAAAAGGCGCAGTAGGAAGGTTTACAATAAGCGATTTTGAATCATTTTTTAAAGATCTACCTAGCACGATTCCGGTCTTCCAGAAGGCATATTCTCAGGCAAAAAACTTAAGTCAAGCGGTGCGAATGTACATGCATGAGCTGTTTGGAGAACAGGGTTTAATCTGTCTTGATGCGGATGATGCAAGATTAAAATCCATTTTTACTCCGATTATTTCGGCTGACTTATTTGAAAATTCACATCTGGGACCTGTGGAAAGCGCGACTACGTCACTCAGTGATATGGGGTATAAAACACACATTAATGCCCGAGAAATTAATCTGTTTTATTTAATGGATGGAATCCGTGAGCGCATTGAAAAAAGAGGAGATCTTTATCAAGTAGTAAACACAGCCATCACTTTTTCTGCGGAAGAATTACAAAAAGAAGTGGCTGGGTTTCCTGAAAGATTTAGCCCCAACGTCGTTTTAAGGCCCTTATATCAAGAGGTGATTCTGCCAAATTTGGCCTACATAGGTGGTCCGGCCGAGGTGGGTTACTGGCTCCAATTGAAAGGAATTTTTGATTTACATCATATCCCTTTTCCTATTGTATTGCCACGTAATTTTGCATTACTCTTGAGCGAAAAAAACCAACAAAAATTAAGTAAGTTAGGTGTTGGCCTAAGCGATTTATTTTTAGAAGACTTTCAATTAAAACGCAAATTTGTGGCGGGTCAAAGTGTGCATGTGCTGGACTGTCAAACTGAATTAAATTTGCTTAGTCCCATTTTCACTGAATTGGCGAGCCGAGTGAAATTAATTGATTCTACCTTGGAAGCTAGTGTAAAAGCTGAGTTTAAGCGATTAGAAAATGGCCTTGAGCGGGTAGGCAAAAAGCTAAAAAGAGCTGAAGAAAGAAATCATGAGGCGTCGATTCGCCAACTATCAAATCTAAAAGCTGAATTGTTTCCGGAGGGTCAATGGCAAGAAAGGCATGAGAATTTTTTAAATTATTATATAGAGCATCCGACTTTCATACAACGATTATTAGACACATTTGATCCACTTCTTTTTGAGATGTATGCGATCAATTTGACATAAATATGCCCGAAAAACTAGATGTTATATCATTTTTGGCGCAAGCCGATCAATATCCGCTCATCGATGTTCGGTCACCCGGTGAATTTGAAAGAGCACATATTCCAGGAGCGATCTCATTTCCTATTTTTAGCAATGAAGAACGAGCTCAGGTAGGAACGACCTATAAGCAAAAAGGTAAGGAGGAAGCGATAGAATTAGGATTGGAAATCGTAGGACCACAATTGGCCCGATGGGTAAAAGAAGTTAAAAAATTAGCCCCTAACGGGGTTATTTTGGTACATTGTTGGCGTGGCGGCATGCGCTCAGGGAGCATGGCCTGGCTTTTTGAAACAGCAGGATTGGAAGTTAAAATTTTAGTTGGCGGTTATAAAGCCTACCGAAAAACCGTTTTAACTGAATTAGAAAAAGAGATTCCACTACAAGTATTGGGTGGAAAAACGGGAAGTGGCAAGACAGAAATTTTGATTGAGATGAAAAAAAGAGGAATTCAAGTCATTGATTTGGAAGGACTTGCGCATCATCGAGGTTCAGCTTTTGGGCATTTAGGTTTAGAAGAGCAACCTAGTAGTGAGTACTTTGAAAATTTATTGCATCGTGAATTGCGTCAAATGGATTTCAATAAACCGATTTGGGTTGAAGATGAAAGTAGGCATATCGGCAAGGTGTTTATGACGGAATCGTTTTATCTGAGATTGAGAAAATCTCCTTGTTTATTTTTGGATATAGACGCCAAATACCGACTTCCACATTTGGTCAATGTGTATGCGCAATATCCAAAAGCAGACTTATTAAGAGCCTTGGAAAAAATCAAGAAACGTTTAGGGGGCCAACATTTTCAAAAAGCGGTAGAGAGCCTAGAGGTAGATGATTTTAGCGAAGTGGCAGATATAACCTTAAATTATTATGACAAAGCATATCTACATGGGTTAAAGCAGAGGGATGAAGCTCAAATTGAACGTTTAGAAATGGATACCTTAGACACAAACTTGCAAGTAAATTCGGTTTTAGCTTATGAACTAGCTAAATTTAAAAGTTAAAAAATATGTATATGCTGCCTGAGTCCTTCATTACAAACATTTTGGAAAAACACATTCAGACGCAAGCGTTCCCAGCCACGTCTGAAATCAAAAATCTATTTACTAAAATAGTTTTAACCCTATTCCCTGAGCAATCAAAAGTGCATTGTAAAACTAAGGCAGAATTAAAATCCATTTTTGATAGTTTAGAAACTGGCCTCGAGAGTATTTTACATTCCATGAAAGGAGAGTTGAAAGAATCTCCTGAAAAATTGGCCCAAAAATACTTTCATAAAATTCCAGAAATCCACGAATTATTATTGACTGATGTGGAGGCTATGGTGCAAGGTGACCCCGCAGCAAGTACTGATTATGAAGTAATTAGAACCTATCCTGGATTTTATGCCATGGCTTTTTACCGGTTGGCTCATGGGCTGCACCAACTATCAATCCCGTTGATTCCAAGGATATTAACAGAATATGCCCACTCAAAAACGGGCATCGATATTCATCCGGGGGCAAAAATTGGACGTTATTTTTTCATGGATCATGGGACTGGAATTGTGATAGGAGAAACGTGTATGATAGGTGAGCGAGTTAAAATATATCAAGGTGTAACCCTGGGTGCACTTTCGGTGGATAAGAAAATGGCCTCTATAAAAAGGCATCCAAGTATTGAAGATGGCGTGGTGATTTACTCAGGAGCAACCATCCTAGGGGGAGAAACGATTGTGGGAAAAGAGTCTATCATAGGAGGAAATGTTTGGTTGACACACAGCGTGCCTGCACATACAAAAATTTACCATCAAGCAAATTCAAAATTAATCAAAGGCTAAGATGAGCAACTTGTTAGATTTGGTTGGCAATACCCCATTAGTCGAACTCACTCGTTTACATAATAATCCTAAAGTTAAAATTTTTGGGAAATTAGAGGGAGATAATCCCGGTGGTTCCGTCAAAGATCGCGCGGCAAAAAGCATGATTCAGGGAGCATTAGCGCGAGGCGACATAAAAGCGGGAACTAAGCTAATCGAAGCTACTTCAGGAAATACAGGAATTGCTTTGGCGATGATTGCGCGTTTATATGGGATTGAAATAGAGTTAGCTATGCCATCCAATTCGACTAAAGAACGAATTCTAACGATGGAGGCTTTTGGAGCAAAGGTAACTTTAACTGAAACCATAGAATCTGCCCGAGACTATGCCATAGAAAAGGCTGCATCAGGCGAATTCATCTTACTAAATCAATTTGAAAATCCTGATAATTATTTAGCCCATTACCGAACAACAGGTCCGGAAATTTATCGAGATACGCATGGGAAAATAACTCATTTTGTCAGCTCCATGGGTACCACGGGAACGATTATGGGCACTTCCATGTATTTAAAAGAGCAAAATCCTGCTATTCAAATTGTAGGTTGCCAACCAACGGAGGGCTCTAAAATACCCGGAATTAGGCGTTGGCCCATCGAATATAGACCCAAAATTTTTGATCCCCAAAGAGTCGATCGCGTGATGGATGTATCCGAACAGGAGGCTGTCGAGATGACGAGAAAACTAGCCAAGGTGGAAGGTGTTTTTGGAGGAATGAGTAGTGGAGGAGGCGTCTCAGCAAGCATTCGACTTGCAAATGAATTGGAGGAAGGCTTGATTGTTTGTATTATCTGTGATCGTGGAGATCGGTATTTATCGAGCGGATTATTTGGCGATTAACACGCCTAATATTTTATAGGAAGTCGGTTCTGCTAAAAAAAACTGCTGCATCCCTTCAATGTAATAGGTTTGAATGCGACCCTCCGAAAAATTCATAAATAGCTTTTTACGCGTCTCAAATAAAAAGTTTTTTTGAGCAATTTCTATTTCCACTTTGGAAGGACGCTCCTCAGCATCTAAGTGAACAATCATCTTTTTAACGGGTAAATTTTCGTCTTTTTTCAAGGAGTACCAATAAAATCCAGGCTCCGAAAGATTATCATAACTCTTTTCATAAGCTGGTTTATTTAGATCCGCCTCTAAGTATAAAGCAAATTCCTTTTCCCAATCTAAATTGGATACCAGTTTTACTTCTTTTTTCCCGTCCAACACTGCTGTCTTGTGAACCCTTTGATTTGAATTGGCTAACCCATTAATTTGCTGTTTCAAGAAAGTCGACCATCCAAAATAAGTATTCTTCTGTAGCGATTCCTCAGAGCTGCTGCAACTTAACAGCAATCCTAAAACAAAAACAAAACTTGTTAATTTTCTCAGATCATTCATCATCAATCAAAGGTAATCATATTAAGCAAAGGAATAAAAAAATCCCTGGAGTTTAAGTCCAAGGATTATTTCGTTAACCGCCTATCATTTCTTCAATGGGAATACTTAAAACCCGCGTCAGTGAAAAAATCTTTTGGACGTTTGGATAATGTTTTCCAGATTCCCAATAATTGTAGGCACTTTGGCTTACTCCAACGGCCGTCGCCACCTGACGTTGGGTTAATCGTTTCGTTCTGCGGGATTTAATTAAAAGTACCGAGAAATTCAATTTGGTTTTCATGGTCTTAAAAGTTTAGTGGTTAATAATGAATACATATTTCAAATACTTATTGAAATAAACAACAAAATGGTACAATAAAGTGATTTTTAATAACTATACTGATTTAGATAAGGCCAACGAAGCACTTTTATGTATTTAAAATCCATAAATGTCATTATAAGACATTCTCGCTGTATAAAAAAAGGAGTAGAATTTAGATTCTACTCCTTTCATTTATTAAAGGGATTCCAACGTTATTTAATCGAATACTTATATTTATATCTTTCAAATAATTGGCTATGCTTATTATCTAAATTTATGGACCTCCCTTGAATAAAGGCATGAGTGACAATACTTGATTTCATGTCTAATAAGTCGCCACTAGAGATGACAATATTCGCATCTTTCCCATTTTCAAGACTACCAGTCCGAGCATCAATACCCAATATTTTAGCCGCATTTAAGGTAATTGCTTGCAATGCTTCTTCTTTAGTTAAGCCATAAGCCGCCATGGTTCCTGCCTGAAAAACGAGGTTACGTTGTTGGCTATGTCCATCAGTTCCATCTTGACAAATCGTAAACAAGACCCCCGCTTTTTGCAACATCGCTCCCGTTTTATACGGTTGGTCTACCGCATCATCATCCGTAGCAGGTAGGCTATGGGGCTCAGCTAATATGACTGCGACCTTATTCTCCTTCAAAATATCCCCAATCATCCAAGCATCCGTACCACCGACAATGACTAATTTAAAATTAAATTCAGCAGCTAAATGTATGGCGGCCAACATCTCCTTCACGAGATCGCAGTTGACATACAAAGATTTAGATCGGTCAAACAATCCTTTGCAAGCTTCGTATTTCAAATTTGTCGCCGTATGCGTTTTTTCGTTTAAATATGCTTGCGCTTCTTTGAAAAAACTTCTGGCTAAATCGATGCGCTCGAGTCCCAATTTAACTTGGTCAACATCTCCGTCTCTTCGACGAGAACCCCAAAAAGATGGCCGATTAATTAGTGCAGGCATCGTCAAATGTACGCCATTATCCAAAGCATAAACTGCGTCTTCCCAATTCCATGCATCTAATTGGACCACGGTTGAAGTGCCAGGCATTAAGCCTCCACTCGGCACAATTTGGGCCAACAAAATTCCGTTTGAGCGCAGCGTATTAATCACTTTACTGTCAGTATTGTAGGCGACAATCGATCGAATATTAGGATGAATATCACCTATTTCTACATTATCAACGGTTGATTTTGTAGAGCTTACTTCCACCAAACCTAGGTTGGTATTAGGCGCAATAATGCCCGGATAAATATGTTTTCCAGTGGCATCAATGTGCTCAATATCACCTGTTAAAGAAGGTGCGCTCATTTCAATCTTCAATTTTCCTTTCTCAATAATGATATTGCCTGGGGTAACTTGTCCATTGCCTATGTGTAAGGTACCCCCAGTAATCACGATTTTTTTGGATTGTACAGGCGAAGGATGCATGGTTTCTTGTGAAAACAAAGGAAATGAAACCAAGCATATTGCGATATATAATATATTTTTCATGTGATGTATCAATTTTAGTTTTCTGTTAAAATCATTCGTTGGGAAATGCGATCCCAAAGACTTTTTCCATGTCCGTGATCATCTTCGCACATATTTTCTTCTCTAAACGATGGGGCCATAGGCCTCGTAGAGGCACCTCCTTTTTTCGCCAAAATCATTTTCTGAATCAATCTTTGTTTTTCTTTTTTCAATTCAGTTTGCAATTTGGCATCCACTTCTCGATCAAAAACGACCGCTCCATCTACAATCGTCTTTTCTGTTTTTGCATAAATACTTAAGGGATGATCGGACCAAATAACTAAGTCGGCATCTTTCCCTTCTTTAATGCTACCCACTCGATCAGCGACATGAAGCATTTTTGCTGGATTCAAAGTCACCATTTTAAGTGCATCTTCCTCTGACATCCCTGCATACTTAATGGATTTAGCTGCTTCGTGATTTAAGTGACGTGCCATCTCTGCATCATCAGAATTGATAGCAACATTTACTCCATTTTTCTGCATCAAAAAGGCGTTTTGAGGAATCGCATCGACTACTTCCATTTTGTAATTCCACCAGTCTGAGAATGTTGATGCATGAGCACCATGTGCATTCATCTTATCGGCGACTTTATAGCCTTCCAAAATATGTGTAAACGTGTTTACGGTGAATCCAAATTTATCTGCCACTTTCATCATGGCATTAATTTCGCTTTGCACGTAGGAGTGGCAAGTAATAAACCTTTTATGATTTAAGATTTCGACCAAAGCCTCTAATTCTAAATCGATGCGTTTTCCGGGTCCCTGCTTTTCATAATCTCGGGCGCGCGTAAATGCATCGGTTAATACCTGCTCGACTCCCATTCTACTATCTGGGAACCTTTGGTTTGATGGATTGTATGATCGTTTCACATTTTCCCCTAAAGCAAACTTGATGAATGGATCCCAATTAGCAAACTTCAAGCCCTCGGCTGTTTGGCCCCAGCGAAATTTCAACAATTGAGTTTGACCTCCGACTGTATTACAACTACCGTGCAAAATATGGCTCGATGTTACTCCTCCGCTTAACTGGCGATACATGTCTACATCTTCAGGGTCTATTACATCCGTAATTCGTACTTCTGCAGTAACAGATTGAGAGCATTCGTTAATTCCACCACTCGCGGCCACGTGAGAATGCTCGTCGATAATTCCTGCTGTCACGTGTTTCCCTGCACCATTCACCACACGGGCTGTTGGATCTTTCAAGCCTTTCCCAATGGAGGCAATTTTCCCATTTTTAATTAAAACGTCTGAATCTTTTAAAATGCCTGATTTCTCATTAGTCCAAACCGTGGTGTTTTTGATCAAAATTGTTTCTGATTTTGGAATCGATTTTTGTCCATATCCATTAAAAGGAAACACGACTGAACCTACTTCTTCTGATTTTAAGGAACGCTTTTTGTTGCTTGCTGTATCTGGATTAGCTTCTCGAGTGGCATTCCAAGAAACCCACTCTCCGTTAGCTAATTGGCCCGTACCCAAAATCGCGTTGCCATAAAAATCACCAGACAAGCGTGTTTTTTTTCCTTGATCAGCTTTAGAAGTATAGGCTAAATTGACCAATTGGTCTTTATGACTAAATTCCACCGCTAACGTATCTTTTCCGATGAATTGAGCTTTGTAGCTTCCCGATTCTCCTGTTACGGATAATTGAGCACTTTGACTTCCCATCGAAAATTTATATTTCCCAGCCAAGTCCAATTTAGCTTCTGTAGAGATACCATAGGCTGAACCTTGAATCCAGTTTTCAATGATTACTGTTTTGTCGGCAAAGATCGGTCCATTGGTTATTAGAAAATTGGCCCACTTACCTACTTCTAGACTGCCAACGGTGCTTGACACGCCCAAAAGTGAGGCTGGAATAGTTGTTAAAGCTTCTAACGCTTTTTCCTCCGACAAACCATTTTGAATAGCCTTTTTTAGATTAGGAAGAAATTGGCCTATGTCTTTAAGCCCATTGGCCGTTAAAGCAAAAGGAATCCCTGCTTTTTCAAAAGCTGCTGGGTTGGTCGGTGCCAGCTCCCAATGTTTTAAATCTGAAACGTTGACAAATCGAGCGTCATTGGGGTCTTCCACATCCATCGCTTGCGGAAAATTTAAAGGCAAAATAAAGGATCCTTTTAATGCCTTAACTTCTTCAATTCTTTGATATTCATTTCCTCCCGCTTTGTAGATGTATTGAATACCAAATTCATTCGCAATTTTATTTGCCCGAAAAATGGACCATTTGTCTGACACTTCAAAAATTTGTGGTAGCCCCGCATGATCATTAAATGATTGAAGGGTAAGATTTAATCCTTCTTGGCTTGGTTTGGTTTTATACCATTGGGCATCTAAAAAATGCTGGCGTAAAAGAGCGATACTCCCCATCAAAGAATTGGGGTATTCTTGCGTCGAAGAGCCCTTGTCGAAAGAAAAGTGAGCCGATGCTTTTTCTTTAAGTATCACCATGTTTTCTTTTTCTCTGGCAAGGGTTGCTAGTAAACCAGCGCCCCGTGAAATCCCATCCATTTGATGTGTGAGCACGGAACCAAATCCCAATCTTCTGTACTCTTTGGCTCTAGCATCATTCACGTTAAAGTTTTTAACATGTAAAACCTCTGATTTTAAAGCTTGATTCCAAGCATAGGGGCCTTTGGTATTTGAAAGCATTTGGGAAGGAGACCGATAGTTAGTCGTGGAAGACTGCGCTGGGTTCATCCCATAATCACTGTAGATGTCAATAAAAGAGGGATAAATAGATTTCCCTTTACAATCAATAAGGATGGCATCTTTGGGTATAGGTAAATTAGCCCCCACAGCTTCTATTTTACCTTGTTTGATAATCAAAGTGGCTGAATTAAGACTCGTTTTTGCGTCTTTATAAATTTTTGCATTGATCAATGCATAGTGCCCAGAACGAGGGGCAGCCACATCGTTGGTGGGATAAGTCGTTTGAGCGAAAAGTGAGTTAGCTAAAAACAGAGAAATAAGTGATAGCGCCCAGAAGGATTTTAAATTCATTGTTGATTTATTAAAATAAAATTAGTTAGACAAATGTATGTCTGCTTTGCCATAATAATTAGCAATACATTTACACCAAAGATGAGAAGGGTCAGTTGACAATTCTTCCATAAAAAATAGGGTATTCTTATTTTTTATCGCTGGAATTATTATATGTTTTTCCTGTGATTTTAACACCTGATCAAACCTATCTGTATTTTCTTTAGCATAATTTTTTGCTTTGTCGAAACGCCATTCCTCATAAAATTGTTTTGAATTTTTATTGAAAAACAAGCATACTATGAAAGTAATAAGTAGGGTGATTTGAGGAATTGTTCTATTAATTTGATTTAATGGTGCAAAACTAAACGTAAACCTTACAATTATGTAACTCATGCCTAGGATTAAATACATGATAATTAAACTCTGAACTCTTTCTGGGATAAATTTTTCTCCAAGCCCAAAAGCAATGGGGATAAATGCCATAAAATAACTAAAAATGAACATTGAAAAAATGAGTCCAAACTCCTTGAAAGAGAATAAAAGTTTCTTTTTGGGGTTCTCAATAGTGAAAAAAAGCAACAAGTTGAAAATCCAAATTAAAGGTGATTTTAAATAAATTTTGAAGAGGATTCCAAAATTAAATATGGACTCCGTCAAGCCTTTTATGTAATCAATGTTTTTGGGGGCACGAATTTTATTCCCAGGCGAAAATAGAACTAAGCCAATGGAAATGCTCCAAACGATAAAAAGAATAATGGTCTCTGAATTAATTTTTTTATGCTTCCAATAAATATAGCATTGAAAAGGCCAAAAAATTCCAGAAAACATAATCATAGTTATTTCACTGGAACCGATTAGGCAAAAAAGAAGACTAGAGAGTAATGATAGCCTTAATATAGGTCTTGAACAGTAAAAATAAATGTTTATGAATAAGAGGACAAAATGAAAAGATAGGTAATAATAATGCCCAGTAAACCAAAAAAATAATTGAAAAAGACCTGGGATGGTATACCAGCAAACCGCTTGGCCAACTAATGAAAGAATCCAGAGATTAGGGTCATTATGTGAAAGTTGGAGTACATTTTTAAAAAAATAATATCCATTTAGAAAACCCAAAACTATCAAAATGGTGGTAACCCACTTGAAATGCTCAAAGGAATTGCTAAATACTAAAGGGTTGAGATGAAGTAAAAGATCTGCGAAATAACGGTCGCTCCACCCCATGTAATATTGGTATGCCCCGTGAAAAATACCAAAATCCCTTCCCATTAAACCAAAGCAAAAGTCATCCGTGATACTAGGCTGATTGTAAAAAGATAGGGTGATTAAGAGAAATGCCATAAAACCCCAAACGACCAAACTAAGAAATAATGGAATTTTTGAGAACATGGTTTTATAAGTAAACTTATTAAAAAATGACTCTATTTTTTTTCAGGTATTGGGTCAAAAATAAATATACAATATATAAAAAACGATTTTTAGCTCGTTTAATTTCACTAGAAATATTTCTTTTTCTTGCTTCGGCTACTCGACAAGTTACTGGGGTTTCAATCCACTTAGCAGAGGAGTTTAATAATTTACCTGTATGGTCCAATGAATAATTCATGTATCTCGCATCCAGCATAAGCGATTGTAGCAAAGAGGTTTTGACTAATTTAAATGCGCAAGAAAAATCTTGAAGCTGGGATTTAAAGATTGAGTTGCAAAGCTGATTGGATACTTTTTGCCCAAAGCGATTAAACTCATTGTCGTACTTTCTATTTCTGTGTGTAAAAACAATGGCTGCGTCTTGGTTTTCTAATGCTTGAAGCATTTGATTTACATTATCAATGGGAAATTGGCCATCCGAATCGGTGATTAAAGTCCACGCGTATTTTGCTTGTTTAATTGCTTTTTGTAACGAAAAACCAGGTCCTTCATTTACATCATTACGGAGAATGATTACTCGATGATTTTCTTTGAATGCATCGCGCAAAGATTCATATTGATCTAATGAACTATGATCATCGCATATCACTACTTCCCCTTCTGATATATCAGGATGCTGATCAAAAAAAGCTAGCCATTCGTTTGCCAGCTGGATGATTCCGGGGCATTCATTAAAGGCTGCAGTGACGATGCTAATGGATTTCATTCTTCGATGAGTTGGCTTATTCCTTGTTCAAGCGATATTTCAGGATTCCAATCTAAGTATTTTTGTGCTTTTGATATATCGGCTAATGTTTCTTCGGCATCCCCAGATCTTCTTTCAGTATGGTAATTTTCGATGGGGAAAAAATTAGCTAATTCTTTAATGGAATAATTGATCCCCGAACCTACATTGAAAATTTCACCTACGGTCTCGGAATTCATTGCGGCAACATTTGCTTTCACAATATCTTGGACATGGATAAAATCACGTCTTTGTTCCCCCGAACCATGTATTTC
>Ga0214163_1000023_pt1 | contig 61415 bp, 42 predicted proteins | sample LakMenepilimnion_2_FD_153001 | JGI IMG/M metagenome (GOLD analysis project Ga0214163, IMG submission 153001) | Freshwater microbial communities from Lake Mendota, WI - Practice 15JUN2010 epilimnion v4 | ecosystem: Environmental > Aquatic > Freshwater > Lake > Epilimnion/Euphotic zone | place... | reverse complement strand
TCGGTTATTCGCTTGTTTCCAGTCGTGAGAGATTTGGAATCGATGGGATACCGGCGTGCAGGATTTTCAACTGGATGTTGAGTTTGAGATTATCGCAGCGTTCGTGAATGACTTCTGTTTGATTGTTGAACAACAGTGAGGAGTTTTCTTGGGTGTAGTAGCCGTTGATGGCGCTGATTAGCCCGAGGATGTCGCTGACGGTTGAGAGATACAGGAGGTTTTCTTGCCGTATCTGCGGGTCAGACTCACCGAGAATATCTTTGTTGCTTTGCAGCATACTGAGCAAGCTGACCAGAGAGTTCAGTTCGTGGAAGCGTTTGCGGTACATCCACATTTCCAAACCGAGAAGGGCCAGGAAGGCGAGGATGATGTTGATTAGGATTCCGAGGAATGCATCGACACCTTGGAAGACTTCGCTCGCATCCCGAGCATTGAATTGATATTCCGAGGAGCGGAGGGGGGCGACGGCGTTTTCGTATTCAGAAGCGACGGTTGCGAGTGTCGATGTGCTGGTTCCTTGTCGACCTACGAGGTAAATCGGTATCCGGTAGGTAGGGACATCTCGGTTTGGTATCGGGGGATTTTGGCAGATGAAGCCATGTTGGATGGTGGTCGGTTCAGGGTAGCCAAGTTTCATCGCATGCACACCGAGGTAAGGCGATTGAAACGTGAAGCCTTGGTTGAGCAGAAACTCGATACGGCTTAAATGTTTTGGGTCAGCGAGATTGATCACCATGAAGACTGCATCGTAGTTTGATTTAGCGATGCTTGCGTCGAATTCGCTCGAATCGATTTCATTCCATTCGTGCAGGAACTGCACCGAGTCGAGGCAGTTCCATTTCTTGAAGAAGTCTTGGGCAACGCAGTGGCTCCCTTCACCTTTCGGGCCGGTGAGGACACGATGGAATTCACCGGGCTTTTCAATGCCAGGTTTTGTCATCCAGATCAACCATTCGTCGCTTGGTGTACGCAGTGTGACCCATTGCGGAGAGAGCGGTATGCCTGCTTGGATGAGTGCAAAGTCCACTTTGCCGTTACCGAGTTGCGAGATGGCTTGAGACGAATCCTCGACGATCAATGGGTGGAGCGTATTCTTTCGAAGTGATCTTAGATTCGCTTCTGTAAAGTCACTCGATGGAATCGCGATCGAGATCGAGGGAGTGTGGAGAAAGTGCCAGTAGGCCCAGAAGAGGAATGAGAGGAGAGCGAGGGCGAGAAAGAGGGCAGGCAGTTTATTGATCGACCAAGGGTTGCGAGCTTTTTCTGAAACAGTCTTTGCGTGGTTGGCTGCATGGATGACTTCTTTGACAGCTACAGAGAGTCCGCTGTGAGAGGGAAGTTCCTCTGCGATTCTTGATTCGATACGGCAGGCGCTTTGAAGGATGCCTTCGATTTGAAGTTTCATTGAAAAGATTTCCGAATTAGATCTCTCCCGGCAAGAAGGAGATGCGATTGCTCGGAGAGACGATGTGTGTAGGGTTCAGCTACGTGTTCTTTGCATTAGGTTTTCTATGGTTATTGGCTGAAGTCAAGCGGAATGTTGGCGCTCGGAACTCGGGATTTCCTATTTTCGCTATTCAGCTCAACTTTCGAGTGATGGCAAATTTTCAGCGATGCTCTTCAGGAGTTTCGATTCGTTTATTTGAATCGACGGGGATTTCGCCGTACGTAGCTTGATCTGCATCGAGCGATTCGGCTATAGACGAGCGTTGTCGGTTTAGTGTGGAGGTGACGAGTGCGTTCCGAGTGCTTTCCTTTGGAAAACAGTGATCGATGTTTTACTTCAATCAATACACATCGGCTTGTAGAAGGCTTTTGGTATTTGGTCTGTTGTTCGGTTGCGGGATGGGATTCGCTCTAACGCGGGCTAGTGGGCAAGGCGTCGTAGTGGCTCAGGATCCTGTGTGGGTGCCTGGGAATGCGTTGCCGGGCGAAGGTGCTTTGAGTTCCGAAGAGTTTAGAAGAGCCACCGCCGCGCCTGGACAATCGTCGCAGGTGCAGAACCAAGAATTGCCTGGAGATATCTTCCGGGATTACCGGATTCCTTCCGAGCTGCCAAGAGAATCCTTGAGGACGATCGACGGCGCGGAGATTGGGGCACCTGCAAGTGAGCACAACATGGCTCCGAAGCGGAAACGCTACGAAGTGTATCGGCAGAGGGAATCGACGTTAGGTTTCATGCCTGGAGACGGTCAGCAGTTCGGTTGGTTGGATTTCGATAACACTCCGTATTTGGGGGAGCATGAATCCGGAGGGTTCGCCGCATCGATTGGATTGCATTTGCTCTCCGGGCCGGAGCAAGCCCCATTGCCGCCGAGATTGTGGGATTTCGCGATTGGTTACCAGAATCGATCGACACTCTCTGAATTGTTCAGTTATGACATCGCATCAAATATTGGGGTGTATAGCGATTTCGAAGACAGTGCGCGCGACGGGGTCCGAGTTCTGGGGCATGCGGTCGGCATACTGCATGCAAACGATAACCTAGATTGGGTCTTCGGGGTCGATTACTTAGACCGTGACGACTATCGAATGCTTCCGGTGTTCGGGTATTCGTGGAGAGATGCTCAAAACCCGACTTGGATGTTCGACATGGTTTTTCCACGTCCGAAAGTTCAAGTCGCTCTGCCGGATTGCCAAACACTTTATGTGGCAGGATTGCTCGGCGGCGGGACTTGGGACATAGAAATGCCTTACGAAGTCAACGACGTGATGACCTATCGCGATTTTCGTTTGATGGTGGGATTGGAAAATCTACTTCCGTCTAGAGCTCGCTCAAGCGTAGAGCTTGGGTGGGCCTTTGGCCGCAAGCTGACCTTTAGGGATCGCTTGGGGGCGGTAGATTTTGGTGATGCGTTTTTGGTTCAGTGGGTCACGCGGCATTAGTCACGGCACTGGTCACAGTAGTCGTATCCGGTGGGGCCGCAAGGCGGGTCGCGAGAAGTTCGCGTAAACCCTTGTAGTAGAAACCTTTATTGCATTTCCAATCAAAAAATCGAAAACTGGACGATGACAAATCGTCGCAAACTTCTACAATATCCAAATGGGTTTGTGAAAGTTTTCACAAAGTCGGTCGGCCGCATCGATTGCCGCAGGATTCTTGCGATGAAACACTCGCATGGAGATTCCGCGTGGGACAGGTGCGAACGAGTTTAAAGTTTGAAATTAGATTCCTCGAAGGCTCGTTACGAGCGAGTAAGCGAAAGGTGCCTTGTGATAGCACACCTTCCGATCTTGATCTACCTGATTGCGGTGATTGGGTTTGCGGCGGTTTCGTTGATATTGCCTCACTTAGTCGCACCTCGTCGTCCGACGCGGGTCAAGGACATGCCTTACGAATCTGGCATGGATCCTGTCGGGGATGCGAGGAAGCCTTTTGATATCAAGTTTTACTTGACAGCGATCCTGTTCTTGGTGTTCGACATTGAGTTGTTGTTTCTCTACCCTTGGGCGGTTTCGTTGTTGGCTCCGGATGGAGTGCCCGAGGCGTTTCGACCGGCAGTGTTGGCCGTGCTGATGGTTTTGCTCATTACGCTTGCCCTGGCATATTGGGTGGCTTACCGCAAAGGAGTATTCGATTGGCGACGCAAATAAACAAGCAGCTGGGTGATAACATTTTTTTGACCACGCTCGACGCGGCGGCATCGTGGGCGCGGGCTAATAGCCTTTGGCCTATGCCTTTCGCGACGGCTTGCTGTGGCATTGAATTGATGAGTACGGCAGCGTCTCGTCACGATTTGTCCCGGTTCGGTAGCGAGGTGATGCGGTTCACTCCACGGCAGTGCGATTTGATGATCGTTGCGGGCCGAGTGGTGATGAAGATGATTCCGGTTCTGCAGCGGATTTGGATGCAAATGCCTGAGCCGAAGTGGTGCATCTCGATGGGTGCTTGCGCGTGCTCTGGTGGTGTGTTCGACACCTATGCAGTGGTGCAAGGGATCGACCGGTTTATCCCAGTCGATGTTTACGTTCCAGGTTGTCCTCCGCGCCCCGAGCAGTTGATCCGTGCGATCATGGATTTGCAGGACAAGATCAAGAAGACCGGTACGTACAACGCCAGAGAGTTTCAATTGCGAATCTTGCCGGATGGTCCGAAGAGGTTCGATGAAGACGAGTTGATGCGGATTCGCGAGCGGAATGGTCTGAAGCTCGATGATCACAAGTACGATCCGATTCACTAGGATAAAGTTTTAGGGTTCGGGTTCCTGAGTTTGTTGTCAAGCTTGGGGTTTGTTGGGAATTCACTGCTGATCGATAAGGTGGGGGAAAACAATGACAGAGTCTGCGGAGAGCGATTGGAAACAAGTGCTTGAGAAGGCTTTGCCATCGGCAAATCTTCGGTTCTCAGAGTTTCGCAATCAGCAGCGGGTCGACGTTCCTGCTTCTGGGATTGTGGCTGCGTTGACGGCCTTGCGAGATGCTGGAATGGATCAGTTGTGCGATTTAACGGCGGTGGACTTGTTGGAGTATCCAGGAGCCACGGATCGATTCGAAGTCGTTTACTTGTTGCTCAATACAACGAGCGGACAGCGGCTTACCGTTCGTACTCACTTGAACGAACCGGATTTGAAGATTCCATCGGCGGTTCCGATTTGGTTTGGTGCTGACTGGTTAGAGCGAGAAGTCTACGACATGTATGGGATCGTCTTTGAGGGGCACCCGAACTTCAAGCGTTTGTTGTTGCCGGATGCGTTTGAGTCGTTCCCGATGCGGAAGGATTATCCGGTCAAGGGTCGAGGCGAGCGTCACAATTTCCCGATTATCACCCGAGCGGAGAGCTAAATCAGATGCCACTGGAACTGATCGATTCGCCTGGAGCGGATTCCAATCAACGAGAAGGTCTTTGGACCTTGAATTTCGGCCCGCAGCACCCCGCGACGCACACGACGTTGCGGTTGGTATTGCAACTTGACGGTGAGATGGTGGTTGATGCGGAACCCGACATCGGATTCTTGCATAGTGGTTTTGAGAAACTCGCTGAAGTTCTCGATTACAACCAATACGTCACGATTGTCGATCGGATGAACTACATCTCTCCGATGGCAAATGAGATTGCTTGGCACCATGCAGTCGAAGGTCTTTTGGGGATCGAGCTAACTCCTCGATGCAAGTACATTCGTACGATCTTCGCTGAGCTGATGCGGATTCATGACCACTTGCTGTGCACTGGCACTTGTGTGTTGGATTTAGGTGGTGCGACGGCGTTCATGTATGCGTTCAATGAGCGCGAGAAGATCTATGAGATTTGTGAGCGAGCCAGCGGCCAGCGTTTCCATACTGGGTACACGCGGGTCGGCGGTCTGCTTTATGACGTGACCGATGACTGGGTGCAGATGGTTCGGGAGTTCTGCAAAACCTTCCCGAAGGCTTACCGGGACTTTGCCGGCTTGGTGATGAAGAACCGGATTTTCGTCGAGAGGACTCGCGGTGTAGGAGTCTTGACGAAAGCTGATGCGATTGCCGGTGGTGCAACGGGGCCTGTAGCGCGTGCGAGTGGAGTCGAGCGCGATCTGCGACGCGATGAGCCTTATCTCGCTTATGATGATCTAGATTTCGACGTTTGCTGTGCCGAAGGTGGCGACTGCTACGCGCGGTTCCAAGTGCGGATGATGGAGATGCTCGAGAGTTTGAAGATCATCGAGCAAGCTCTGGATCGGTTGCCATCGGGGCCTGTGTTCATTTCCGGGACTGGTAAAGAAGGTTTACCGGATAAGCGTGAGGTGTACCGAAGTATTGAAGGTTTGATTCACCACTTCGAGAACATCATGCCGAACCGTCAGATGCCTTCACCGAAGGAATCTTATTACGGAGCAACAGAATCTCCGAACGGAGAGTTGGGGTATTACATTGTCTCCGACGGTGACTTCCGTGCCTATCGTGCGAGGACTCGTCCCCCTTCCTTACTACACTTCTCCCTGTTCAGCCGCATGATTCGCGGTTGCATGCTCAGCGACGTTGCTGCTGTGCTTGGGAGTATCAACATCATCGCTGCGGAGTTGGATCGATGAGTGAATTGAGTCAGAACGCCAAGCAAGTCATCGCCGAGCATTTGCCTCGGTATCCGAACAAGCAAGCTGTGACGCTTCCTGCTTTGCACGTTGTGCAGCAAGAGAAGGGTTGCGTGAGCAACAAAGCGATGAAGGAGATAGCTGAGATACTCGAACTCTCTCCGGCGCAGATTCTCGACACGGCGACCTTCTACGGTTTCTTTCGAACCGAAGACAATCCGCTTGGTCAAAAACGGATTTGGGTTTGCAGGTCGATCTCTTGCATGTTGCGTGGTGGCGAGGAATTGCTTGCCGCATTGTGTGAGAAGTACGGGATCGCTCCAGGGGAGACCACGCCGGATGGTAAGTTGACCATCGAGCTTGCGGAGTGCTTGGGTGCCTGCGATGGTGCGCCATGTGTTCTGTTGGAAGACGAATTGCATCTGCGTTGCTCGGTAGAGGACGTAGAGCGATTGGCCAATGAGCCCGTTAAGAAATAATTCCCAAGAACGAACTGCGTAAACAGTTAGCCTGCGACGAGGACTACAGTGAGTCAAACCGAATTCAAACCTGTTTTGCTTGGGCGTGTCGGAAAGCCGGATAGTCAATCCCTTGCGAGCTACCGTGCAGACGGTGGTTACGAAGCGTTGGCCAAAGCGCTGAAGATGACGAACACAGAAGTCATTGATGTGGTCAAGAATTCCGGGCTACGAGGGCGCGGTGGGGCAGGTTTTCCCACCGGCTTGAAGTGGACGTTTCTTCCCAAGGACATCACCGGGCCTGTTTATCTTTGCGTCAACGGCGACGAGAGCGAACCTGGGACCTTCAACAATCGAGTATTGATTGAAGAGGATCCGCATCAAGTTCTCGAAGGGATCGTCATCAGCAGCTTTGCCACGCGAACGACAACCGCTTATTTCTATCTTCGTTACGAGTACGGCAAGTGCTATCGAGCGTTGAAGAAGGCCATCGACGAGATGTACGCCAACAATCTGTTGGGCAAGAACATTCTCGGCTCCGGGTACGACTTGGATATCTACTTGCACCGTGGTGCATGTGCATACATCTGCGGCGAAGAGACCGGACTGATCGAAAGCCTTGAAGGCAAGCGAGCTTGGCCTCGTATCAAGCCACCGTTTCCCGCAATCGAAGGTGCGTTTCGTCGTCCTACCGTTGTGAACAACGTTGAGACGATGGCGTGCATTCCGCATATTCTCAAGCATGGGCCTGAATGGTTTCAGTCGATGGGGATCCCCAAGGATCCGAACAATCCTCGGGATGCAGGGTCGTATGGACCGAAGCTTTATTGCATCAGTGGGCATGTGAACAAGCCGGGCTTGGTCGAGTTGCCGATGGGTGTGACGGCTCGCGAATTGATCGACAAGCACGCGGGAGGAGTTTGGAAGGGGCGAACTGCGAAAGCGGTTATTCCCGGCGGTTTGAGCATGGGGTTCATGACCAATGCAGAATTGGATACGCCATTGGATTTCAATGGTCCTGGCCGTGTAGGTTGTCTTGGACTCGGGACAGCGGCTGTTGTCGTGATCGACGATCAGACGAGCATGGTAGATGTTCTGTATAACTCATGCCGTTTCTATGCTCACGAGTCGTGTGGTCAGTGCACACCTTGTCGCGAAGGAACTGCTTGGTCAACAAAAATTCTCGAACGGATTCGTCAAGGGAAGGGCAAGTTGAGTGATATCGATTTGCTGATGGAGATTGCGAATTCGATTGGGGTCATGCCTGGTACGACGATTTGCGGTTTGGCAGACGGTGCGGCTTGGCCGATCAAGACAGCGATTAACAAGTACCGAAGTGAGTTCGAAGAGTACATCAAGAGTGGTCGACGCAGCGAAAGCGCCGCGTTGGCACACGCACACTAATTTCCACTCCCTATTGCTGGATTAACATTCACCTTTTTTCGGAAGTGACACCCGTGGTCAAGGTAAAAGTCAACGACATTGAGATCGACGCGGATCCCAAGGATAATTGTATCTTGGCAGCCCGAAAGGCTGGCGTAGAGATTCCTCATTATTGCTGGCATGAGTGTTTATCAGTCGTTGCATCTTGCCGGATGTGTTTGGTGGAAGTCGGAGAGACGAAGCCTGACGGGTCTGTGGCGATGGGGCCGAAGTTGGTGCCTGGTTGTCAAACACCGATCAAGGAAGGTACGGTGATCCGTACCGATACTTCGAAGGTAAAGACATCTCAGCAGATGACGCTTGAGCTATTGCTTCTGAACCATCCTTTGGATTGCTCGATCTGCGATCAAGCGGGCGAATGCTACTTGCAGGACTACACCTACAAGTACGGCAAGGCTCAGAGTCGGTTGGACGAACCGAAGCTCCAGCGGATGGACAAGTACCACATTGGAGATCAAATTGCGTTGTTCACCGACCGTTGCGTGATGTGCACGCGATGCGTTCGATTTACGCGCGAGATCAGTGGAACGGCAGAATTGCAAGTCGTCTCGCGAGGATCGCACGAAGAGATCGACGTGTTCCCAGATGAGCCTTGCAACAACAAGCTAGCGGGGAACGTTGTCGACCTGTGTCCAGTAGGGGCGTTGTGCAGCAAAGACTTTTTGTACAAGAAGCGTGTTTGGTGGCTCAAGCACGGTGAGAGCGTTTGTACTGGTTGCTCGACTGGTTGCAGCATTCACGTCGATCAGAATGAAAACAAAGTTTATCGCGTCAGACCTCGCGAGAATCCGGAAGCCCAAGGGCACTTCATGTGCGATGATGGTCGGTTTGGGTTCAAGTACATTCATGATGAGCGTCGGCTTAAGTACCCGAAGGTGCTCAAAGGTCCAGAATCGGCAAGTAACAAGGGAGCGAAAGCTGGGATTCCCGAAGATTTGTCGTTCGGTGATGCTTGGCCATCGGTTTTGTCGGAGACACGCAAACGCATTCAGAATGCGATTCAAAATGACCCGTCCGGGTTTGTCGCAGTATTCTCCCCGTTCATGACCGTTGAAGAAGCGTATTTGTTGGCTTCTACCATCAAGGGTTTCGATGCGAGAACCAGGTTGGTGCTTGGGCCTGTTCCGGTGGTTGGTCAAGACGATATGTATCCGAAGGGGCCCAAGGGTGAGTCCCCGGCTGCGGGTAAGACGAAGTTTACGATTCGTGCAGAGAAGTGTCCGAATCGGCTTGGAGTCGAAGCGGTTCTCAAGCACTTCGAAGGTTCTGTGATTCGAGTGGAATCGCTTCCTGCATCGGCCGCTAGCGCTTGGTATGTTGTCGGCGGTTATGGTTCAGGTTGGGTTACGGAAGCCGTTGATCGAGCGATTGGCACACCATCGCTGTTGATCGTACAAGACATGTTCCCTTCGCCGTTGAGCGAGAGGGCCGATATTGTGTTGGCGTCGGGTTCGTTTGCTGAGCGAGATGGAACGTATGTCAATCATGCGGGGCTTGCTCAAGCAGCGCATGCAGCGATTCGTCCACCGGAGGAAGCGCGTGCTGACGGTCGGATTCTGATGGAGTTGGCAGGTCGAACTGGACTGTTCAACGCCATGGCGCTTCGAAAGGAAATTGGGGCAGCGGTTGGCGAGTTATCTGCGATAGGAATCGGAGATCTCGGAGAGCATGGGGTTCGACTGACGAAGTTCGCTCTCGCAGCGGGACGTTAAGAACTTCGGATTGAGACTCTAGGAGCTTTGGAACTCAAGGAAAACGTTGATGATTCAGTTACTTAAAGATGCTTGGCCAATCCTGTGGCCCATACTAGCGGCGATCGCGATTATTTTGGCGGTCGTGCCGTTTCTTGGGCTCTACATGACGTTTATTGAGCGCAAGATCGCAGCTTATGTACAAGACCGCGTCGGGCCGAACCGCGTTGGGCCTTTTGGATTGTTTCAAGCGGTGGCGGACGGGATCAAGATCTTCTTGAAGGAGCAGATCATCCCGGATCACGTGTACACGGTTTTGTATTTCATCGCACCGACGTTTAGTTTGATGACAGCGATGTTCGCGTTGGTAGTCATGCCCTTTGGGCCGGTTGCGACCGATTACAAAGAGGGCTTCCGATTCATCGTCGCCCCTGGGATCGATATCGGTATTTTGATGATGGTGGCGATTAGTTCCCTGTCTGCTTATGGGATCATTGTTGGGGGATGGGCGTCGAACAACAAGTACTCCGTTTACGGTGCGATTCGATCGTGTGCTCAGTTCATCAGCTATGAAATTCCTTTGGGTTTGTCATTGTTGGGAGTCATCGCGATCACTGGTTCGCTCAACATCGAGAAGATCGTCGCGGTTCAGTCTGCAAGTTTGCTCGACTGGAACGTGTTCTGGCAGCCACTAGCGTTGTTGGTGTTCTTCACCAGTGCGTTGGCTGAGACGAATCGTTTGCCGTTCGACCTTCCTGAGTGCGAGCAAGAGTTGGTTGGGGGATTCCACACCGAGTACAGCGGTATCAAATTCGTGTTGTTCTTCTTGGCAGAGTACACCCACATTGTCACCGTTTCATTCTTGACGGTACTGCTTTTCTTTGGTGGGTGGCACTTCCCAGGATTGCCTGGGCCTTCCGGAGCCTCCTTAGTCGTTTTGCTCCTTGGGCTGGGCGTGCTGTTGATCAAGGTATCGTTGGTAGTTGGTTTGATCATGCTACTGCGATGGGCTTTGCCAAGATTCCGATTTGACCAGTTGATGGGATTGGCTTGGAAGGGCTTGATACCGCTCGCGTTGGCGAATTTGGTTGGCGTGGCGGTTGTATTGACGTTGGGGTTGCCCAAGCATTTGTTGTTGATCACGGCAGCGTTGCCGGTTGCAGCGGCTTACTACAGCGCTGCAAAGTTCAATCAAACGGTTTCCACAGAGAGTTCTCTGCGAGCGGCTTTGGCGCGAAAGCAAGCGGTGTCATATGAGTGAGACCAAGAAAAAGAAGTCGGTTAAGTGGGGCGAAGAGCCCAAGTTAAGCGTTCTCGATGCGCTGTACTTACCAGCGATTGCTTCGGGACTAGCGACGGCGATGCGGCATGCGGTTTCCGGCAAGCCGATGACGCGTCAATATCCTGAAGTCGAACCGGAGATTCCGCCAAACTACCGCGGTGTGCATCGGTTGAATCGTGACGAGGAAGGCCGAGTCAAATGTGTAGCTTGCTATATGTGCCAGACGGCATGTCCGGCGAACTGCATCGAGATCATCGCAGCACCTGCACCTAAAGACGACCCGCACTGGAAAGACCGAGACAAGTTTCCGGCGACTTTCACCATTGATGAACTGCGTTGCATCTATTGTGGAATGTGTGAAGAAGCTTGCCCGGTCGATGCGATCGAACTGACGAGTGTGTACGACCTTACGGGGATGACACGCCAAGAAATGATTTTCGACAAAGAGAAACTCTTGTCGGTGTTTGATCAGACGGTGGATTCAGGAAACGATCCGGTTCGCACGAATCGAGGGATCCTTGGTCCAGCATCCGAAGCTTCGCAGAAAGCCAAGGATGCACCACCTCCTCCGGGACGTGGGCGGCGAGGTTAGGACACGAGCTTAGAATGAATCCAAGAGGCCAAATGTGAATCCCTTTACCATCGATCCGAATCGACTACCGCTGGTTACCGGCGAGCAGATTCCGGGAACTATGTCGCAGCTGATGTTGCTGGTGATACTGCTCGGGGCGGTGTCCTATTTGTTGTTGCAGCATGGTGTTTTGAAGTCGAAGTTGATAGCAGCAGCGGGCATGGGAGTCTTCGCACTAGCCGCAGCATTGGCTGTAAGCTTGGTGCCAGGCCAACTCGATGCGGTGGTGCGGATGTGTTTTAGTCTGCTCGCTGTCGGTGGTGGTTTAGCGTTCATCACTGCAAGAGAGCCTGTCCATGCGGCCTTGGGATTCGCAACGGCGGTACTCTCGACGTGCGGTGTGTTGTTTATGCAATCCGCTTACTTCATCGCCGCAGCAACGATGATTGTTTATGCCGGTGCGACCATCATCATCTTCTTGTTCGTGCTGATGTTCGCACAGAAGTCAAAGCTTAGGACTTACGACGTTGAATTGTCCCATCCGATTGTGGCGACCGTCGTTGCAACTGCATTGATGTTCGCGATCGCTTGGAGCGTTGCATCCCCTGGGGAGATCCTGCCGATCAAACTGGATTTAACTCGTCCATATAGCTTGGCGGTTCCAGGTGATGATCCCGGAAAACAAATGCCGCCGATGCCTAGCACCGCGACTTCTACGGAAGAGTATGCTGCGTTTGTTCCATCGAAAACTTCTGGGTTAGGGCGTTCGATGTTTACTGATTACCTGCTTGCGATCGAACTGGCAGGTACCGTGTTGTTGGTTGCCACAATCGGAGCGATTGTTTTGGCACAGAGAACGGAAAGGGACGCAACATGAACTATTCCGAAGTTCAGAATTTACTGTTGCTCGGTGGGATAATGTTCGCGATTGGATTGATTGGTTTTCTAACCCGTCGATCTTTGATCCTGATGTTTCTGTCGTTGGAGACAATGCTCTCCGGCGTGAGTTTGAATTTGATTGTGTTTTCAAAAGTTCATCACAACTACCAAGGGCAGATATTGGCGGTGATGGTCTTGACGATCGCAGCTTGCGAAGCTGCCATTGCGTTGGCGATGGTTGTGTCGCTGTTCCGACGCAAGCCGACCTTGGATGTTCAAGCTTGGGATGAACTTAGCGAAACGATTATGCCCAAGTCGCTCGATGAAGATTACGAGGGATTGGAGCAAGAGGAACACTATCCGCCTCTTACCCCTGCGGGTCTCGATCCTTTAAATCGTCCGGTCTCCGGAGGGTTGCAAACGAGTGCAGGGATTTCGTCAGAGAAAATGTCCGGGGCGGGTGCCGGTACTGCGGAGGTGAAATAACGTGTCGAATTTTGAATTGTTTGCTTGGTTAGTCCCTATCGCTCCGCTTATTGGATGTTTGGTTTGTGCTGTCTTGTCGTTTCGCGGGGATACCCGAATCGCTCATGTTCCAGCGATTGCGTCCCTTTTGATTTCAGCATTAGCTGCCGTAGCAATGTTGTTTCAATGGAACGCAGAGTCGAGCGATACAGGTTTTGCGCTCGCCCAAGGTTATCGCTATTTGGAAATAGGTGGTGTGAACCTGAACCTTACGTTGCGAATCGATACGCTCTGCTTGACATTGCTGTCGGTAGTTACGTCGATCTCAGCGATGATTGCGATTTATTCGAAGGGTTACATGCACTCAGATCCAGGGTACGCAAGGTACTTTGCCGTATTCTGCGGGTTCGTCTTTTCGATGACGATGTTGGTGCTCTCCCACAACTTGTTGATGATGTATGCGTTTTGGGAAGGTGTAGGAACTTGTAGCTATCTGTTGATTGGCTTTTGGTTTCGCAAGCCTTCGGCAGCACGAGCTGCGACCAAGGCTTTCTTGGTCAATAGAATTGCGGATACCGCGTTCCTGTTTGGCATTATGCTTTTGAGCTACGCAATCGGATTCACGGACGTCGGTGCCGGTAAGGATTGGTTCGCTCGATTGGATTTTCAAACGATCTTCGATGCGGTACCAGTGATCGCCTCGAAGCACGGCGAATTGCTGACTCTGGTCGGGTTTCTCCTGATGATTGGTGCGATTGGAAAATCAGCTCAGTTTCCATTCCATGTGTGGTTGCCCGATGCGATGGAGGGTCCAACGCCGGTATCTGCATTGATTCACGCGGCGACGATGGTGACCGCTGGTGTTTACCTGATGGCCCGCTTGGCACCGCTTACTACATTGACTCCCTCGGTTTTGATCACAGTCGCTTGGTTAGGGGGCATTACGTCGTTGATCGCTGCCATCATGGCGTTGTATCAAGATGATTTGAAACGAGTGCTGGCTTACTCCACAGTAAGTCAACTCGGTTATCTCTTTATGGCACTTGGGACTGGTGCGGTGAAGGACTTGATGACGGTTGCTGTCGTCGCTGCAATGTTTCACTTGGTCACGCATGCGTTCTTCAAAGCATTGTTGTTCCTTTCGGCTGGGAATGTGATGCATGCGATGGGTGATGTAATCGACATGCGTGAGTTTTCTGGACTCAAGCGGGTTTTGCCCAAGACGAACATTTTGTTTGCGATTGGAGCCGCAGCCTTGGCCGGTGTGCCGTTGCTCTCAGGGTTCTTCAGCAAGGACGGCGTGTTGGGTGTGATTGCCGACGCGAGTTCAGACACGATGGTTGGCAGCCACTTCACGATGCTTCTTGGAGTAGGTTTTGTTACCGCATTGCTGACGGCTACTTACACATCGAAAGCGTACTTTAAGACGTTCCATGGAGTTGAAAAGATTCCAGCGGCCGCTGGTCATCATGCCCACGAAGCAAGTGCGGTGATGTTGGCCCCGATGGCTGTGTTGGCTGTTGGTGCGGTAGTTGTCGGTGGATTGCTTGGGCCGACCGGAAGAATTTCGGAGTATGTTTCCAAGACTCCTTTGTTGCATCATCATGAGCATCACGAACCGATGTGGTTGTTGGTGACTTCTTCGTTGATCGCGATTGCTGGTGTGGTCGCTGGATACGGTTTATCTCGACGAACGCCATCTTCGGATGGTCTGCTCAAAGCTGTTGCAGAGTTCGGGAAGAATAGGCTTTACATCGATTGGCTATATGGACGTCTCATCGTCGAACCGATGCTTTGGGTGAGTCGTTTGCTGGAGTGGTTTGACACTCAAGTGGTAGGTGCGATCACCGAAGCTGTAGCTGGATTGCCAAGAGTATTAGGATTGGCTGGGCAAAGGGTGCAGACCGGGCGGATCCCGTCTTACAGTTTCCTTACTGCGGTTGGTATTGCTGCGGTAGCGATTTGGATTGTTACGAGAGCGAATTGGTAACCATGAATATCTTGATCCCACTTCTCGTCTTGGTTCCTTTTGCTGCGTCACTTGTGATATTCAGCTCGGGAGTTCGTGCCAAGGCTATGGTTCCCTTCGGGGTTTTTGCTGCGTTGCTGACCCTCTTGCTGAGCATTGGGTTGGTGGTGCAAGTCCATCAGTCACCGCTGGTCGATAATGGAGCAGGTTCGATTGCCCCGCGAGTGGAGTTTGCCCCAGAGGCACTTCGCATCGCGTTGCCTGTGTCGGTTGGCGGGCAAGCCATTGAGTGGCGGTTGATGTTTGGAGCCGATGGAATTTCGGCTCTTATGGTCTTGCTGACTGGCGTAGTTGGCTTCTTTACCATCTTGCTCGCTAGCCATCAGATCACCGAGCGTACATCGAACTACATTGCCTTGATGCTCGCGTCGATAGCGATGTTGATGGGCGTGTTTCTCGCTATGGACTTGTTGTCGTTCTATTTGTTTTTTGAAGCGGTTTTGATCCCGTTGATCTTGTTGATTCAAGGTTGGGGGAACGGGCCAGCTCCTGCGGCGGCGGCTCGAAGGTTCTTGTTATTTACATTGGCTGGTAGCATTCCGATGGTGATCGGATTGATCTCATTGGCGGTCTCACCCGTTGGCTACGGTCATGCTTCGACGGTCTCATTGCCCGACCTTTCGGTGATCGCCTCTACAGCCATGAAGTCCTCGACGGCGGTGACTACCCATGATTCGTGGACTGTGTGGTTGCTCCTTCTTGGATTCGGTATCAAGCTTGCGGTATTGCCATTGCATACATGGTTGCCGATGACTTATGCCGCAGCCCATCCGAACACAACGTCGCTGATTGCCTCTGTTGTTGCGAAACTTGGTTTGTATGGGATTCTCAGAATTGTCATTCCGTTGACGCCGGCTGCACTCTCGCATGAGGCACAGATCGTAATCGGCACCCTTGGGGCTATTGCGATCGTCTACGGTGCGCTGATTGCCTTGAGCAAGGATAACTTGCGACATGTGTTGGCTTACAGTTCGCTCTCGCACGTTGGATTCATCACCTTGGGATTGATGAGTTTGACCAAAGAGGGTTTGGGCGGTGCTGCTTTGCAAATGTTCAATCACGGTTTGATCACAGCCGCGATGTTCTGGATTCTTTCGATGCTGGAAGCAAGACGAGGTACGATCTCGTTGGCGACAGAAGATCGTGGAATGGCAGCACAGTATCCCAAGTTAGCCGTGCTTTTAGTGTTCTTCACGCTTGCGGGAGCCGGCTTGCCTGGTCTGAATGGATTTGTCGGTGAATTACTGACGATGTCCGGAATGATGAGAGTCTGTGGCACTTTGGTAGCGATCGCTGTACTCGGAACGGTGCTTGGGGCATGGTATGGACTAAAGATCGTTCAGCGTTTGTTGTTCGGTAGCAATGGCCAAGCGGTTGATTTGCATCAGTATCCCCTTGGATCAAAGGATTTATCTCAGCGAGAGTGGATGCCACTTGTCGCTGTAGGTGTCTTGTGTCTCTACATCGGGTTGTTTCCGATGAGGACGATGAAGTTGTTTCAGCCAGACACGGATCGTTTAGCGACGTGGGTAGAACCGGTTTCTAAGCAAGCTCATCCGAAGATGGACGAGTTGGCCGTGAGTTCCGTTGCTCCGTAGTTTTTCGACTGCTACATAGTTTTTCGACTATGGGTGATTCAGAGTTAGGTTAGCGAGAGAGTAAGAAGAGAGCGAGAGAATACCGTGGATGCCATACAAAGCATAAAGGCTGCTGCCGGCCACTTGACCCCCGAGATCGTGTTATTGCTGGGTGGTTCGCTGGTGATGAGTGCATCGGTATTTGGTCGAAGTGGAGAACGACATGACGTTCATTCGCAAAGATCGTCGTTCGCTGCTGCCTCTTTGATCTGCTTGATGCTCGCGATGCTTTGCAGTTTTTGGCGGGGTGTTCCGCAATTGGCTCCGGATGACTTCGGGCTGTTCCGCTTTGATGCCACCGCGTTAGCTTCGGAGAGGCTATCGTTTCTTGGTGGATTGATTTTGATTTTGATGTCTTGGTCGACCGCGCCTAAGGGACGATTGGCCGAATACTACGGGTCTTTGTTGATTATCCTTGCTGCAATCCCGATAGTCGGTGCGTCGAACGACTTAGTGTCGTTGTTCTTGGGACTGGAGTTGGTGAGCATTCCGACCTATGTGTTGCTAGGTATTGTCAAAGCGGACAACGTCGGGATGGAAGCGGCTTTGAAGTACTTTATGTTGTCGGCCTTTGCATCCTGCTTTTTCTTGCTTGGTGCAAGCTACCTCTACGGATTTTGTGGTTCGACGAATCTGATGGTGATTCAAGCTGGTTTTGGGGAAGGCAAACGCCTGATGGCCCTTGGACTCCTTCTTGCAATGTGTGGCCTGGCATTCCGTATTACCGCCGTCCCTTTTCACTTCTATGCACCGGATGTGTTTGATGGGACGAGCGTTACATTGGCGGGAGCAATGAGTTACTTGCCCAAAGTTGCTGGGTTCGTTGCATTGATCCGATTGGTTGGATCCGGAACTTTGAACCAAGGGGCTACCGGGGTTATTATCCCTGTGCTGTTGGCTTGTGCTGCATTGACGATGTGCATCGGTAACGTCCTTGCGGTTGCTCAGAACAACCTCAGGCGGATGATGGCTTACTCCAGCATTGCTCATACCGGCTACCTGCTCTTGGCTTTGGTGGCATTGATTCGACAAGACGCGAGTGCGAACGTGTTGTTTTCGTATTTGGCTGCTTATGCTGCGATGACATTAGGTTTGTTCGCTTGTTTGGGAGAGATCGAGGCGGCAGGTGGCAAGTCGCATTTGGTTGGTGATCTTGCAGGAATGTTTTATCGACGACCTGCGGCATCGATCGGTCTTACCGTCTCCTTGATCAGTTTGATTGGACTACCCCTGACTGCCGGATTCTGGGCGAAGTTCATGGTGTTTGTGGGAGTTGTTTCCGATCGTCGCGTGGATTCAATAAGTCTCGTGATGGGCGTTCTTATGGCCTTTAATGCTGTAATCGCTGCTGGATATTACTGGCGAGTGCTAAGTACTCTGTACTCAAAGAGTGCCTCAAATGTGCCATTGAGAGTGTTTCGCCCAAGCCTTTTCGTTGCGTACACGATCTGCACAGTGCTTACCATCCTTTGGTTCTTCGTACCGGCATCGATGTAATGAAGTGGGCTTTCCTCGGTATAGGGCGTGTCACCCATCGCATGGTCGAAGCGGTTCGGGCCGCAGGTCATGAAGTAGCGGTGGGTGCAGGCCGGGATCCGAGTAAGCTTCAGGACTGGCAAGATCGGTTCGGTGTACCGGATGGTACGACCGATTTCTATGAGGCGATCGATCGCTCCGATGTCGATGCCGTTTATGTTGCTTTCCCACCCTCGATGCACAGCCATTGGGCGATTGCTGCACTGCGAGCCGGAAAGAAAGTGTTGTGCGAGAAGGCTTTGGCAATTGGGCCTGAGGAAGCGGACGAGATCCTTGCGGTTGTGAAGGAAACCGGAAATGTTCTGGTCGACGCGACTGCTTTTCCACATCATCCACGGTCTGCGCAGATGCGAGCTGTGATCGATGGGGGTGAGCTCGGTGAGATTTGCCGCGTGAGTGTTGCTTGTAGCGTCGGCGGTATCCTTGAACGCCAAGACCATCGTTCTTCTTCAGCGATGGGTGGAGGATGTTTACTGGACCTGGGCTGGTACTGTGTGTACTCAACGGCTTGGTTAACGGGATTTGAAATCGACACCGTGCTGTCCGATGGCACGCGCGTGACGGACTCGCGTGAGTCCGCTTGGTATCAAGTTCAGTCGATCGCTCGATTAAAGCGATCCAAACTTGCGGCGTTAGCATCACGAGAGAGCGTGGCTCACCGTAGTCTCATTGCGAGTTGGGACTGCGGATATGAAGCGACGGGACGCAAATGGATCGAGATCGCAGGGACGAAGGCCTCTCTTATTTGCGACGATTTTCTAAGGCCTTGGGATATTGAGAAACCAAGGTTTTGGGTGCACGGATTCGATGGCAAGGCGAGGGCGGAACTCGGAGGTGTTGGGGTCTTCCAGGAATCCGAGTTAGTCAAACACGTTGCCTCAGTTGGTCTGCAGAAGAGCATCGAGGATTTGGAACTAGCAGTGACGGTTCAGCGAAGTCTCGCTGCAATCGAGGGTTCGCTCGATCGCGTGTAGTATCGTCACTTTGGTATCGTACTGCGTATCAAGGGGCGAGCCATTGCAAGCTACCGGTGTACTTCTCAACGGCATCGAGATTTAGTCGAAGCCCTAGTCCGGGCAGTTTGGGGATGATCAAGTATCCTTTGTCATCGATACTCCAAGGGGTCTCGACGATTTCATCGATGAAGGGTGACCCGGTGAGGTATTCAACAAATCGGGTGTTTGGAATAGCCGAAGCGAGTTGTAGGTCGGCGGCTAGTCCGACTGCGGTGTTCCATCCGTGAGGAACGAATTCGACCCCGTAATCTTGTGCCATCCAAGCGATACGTCTTTCTTCGCTCAGCCCGCCCACTTTGGTGACATCGGGTTGAATGATGTCGAAGGCGCGTTGAGATAGCCAGGGTAGGAATGCTTGGCGACGGGTCAGAACTTCACCGCCGGAGATGGGAACTGGGGAGTGTTCCCGAAGTTTAATGAAGTCGTCGATTGAATCGGGAGTTAAGGCTTCTTCAAACCAAGTGACATTGTAATTTTGAAGCATGCGAGCGGTTTGAATTGCCCACTTGTAGGATCGGTGCCAATAGGCATCGGATCCACCTGCGTCGACCATCAGTTGGCAATCCGGGCCGATCGCCTCCCGGGCCGCTGCGACGATCGCTTCGTCTATTTGTGCATTGTGACGGCCGAATGGGCCCCAGCCGATTTTGAATGCACGGAAGCCTTGTTGTTTGACTTGTGCCAAGCTGTCTTTCATCTTCGATGGTTCCTGCATGAGCAAGGAAGCATACGGTTGGATTCGATCGATGTATTGCCCGCCGAGGAGTCGACCAACGGGTTGTCCGGTAGCTTGGCCAAGCAGATCCCACAATGCGATATCGATACCGCTAATTGCGTGAGTGATAGAACCACCTCGACCGAGCCAGAACATGTGTTGGTGAAGTTTCTCGCTGACTCGTTCGGGTTCTAAAGCGTTTTCTCCTTCGTACAGTGGACGAAGAACATCAAGGGAAGCTTGGACCAAGCGATCGTTGGTAAAAACGCTTCCGATGCCGATAAGTTTTGAGTCTGTATGAACTGCGATGAGAGTATGGACGCAGTCTTCTGGTTGGAGTTCGTTGCTCCAGCCACCTTCGGGGGTTGCGCCACGTAGTCCAGCACATGTGATTTTCGTGATTTTCATGATCGTTAGTTATCAGGAGAATGAAGTGAGGTGTTGTAAGTTTGTGTTGTTCATTATGTAACTGAAGATCGTTTCCTACGATAGATCTCCACGTTCGGAACAAACGCGACATTGTTATCGAGTGGAAAGATCGGGCGCGCGCATCGTTGGTGTCCGAGGCTTTTGAGGTTGGCGCTCGAAGAGCCGGGCGCATCGATCAAGAGCATGTGGCTGCACCAAGCGGCATACATCGCGTGTTGGCAATGGGGGGACTTGATTACGACTGCATCGAAGTTCTTTGGGTTTTGGCCATTAGCGAAATAGAAAGAACGGTCGTAAAGATTTACAGCTCGGCTTGATACGACAATGGTGAAGTTGCGAGATTCAAGCACAACTGTTTTTCCAGCGTCCCATAATTCTCCGAAGGATTCGCTTCGAAAGAGCCCATCGCTGATCGATTTCACCCGTGCTTCGATGGCGATCGGTTTGAATCGTGATGGGTCTAGGGTTCCACCGAGGGTAAGAGATACAGTGTTTCCGATCCCAGCTTGGGAAGCATGTTTGACCGCTGTTTGGTCGACGATGGGTAGTAACGTTCGTCCAGAGTAACCGCATTCGAGTAGGGCTTTGAGGATCGCGTTGCTATCGCCGGAGGCACCTGAGCTTGTGGCGTCCGCTGCATCGACAAGTCCGATTGTGCTTTGCGGTTGGCTAGCTTTGGAGGTTTGGATTTGCAGGACGAGTTTCTGCATCTCGTTGAGAGAAATAAGGGGGACTTGCATTTGCTCTCGGTAGGACCAGAACTCGTGAGCAATAGCGAGAGCGGTTTGTTCTGCGAGCGATTCCTTGTCGTCGGTGACGACGAAGACCGCAGAGCCGAGTTCAGGCACATCTGTAAAAGGGTTGCCGATAAACATTCCAGCGCTGAGTCCGTGAGGACCTTGCTCGACCAACTTAGCTTGATCGATACACCTTCCAAATAAGCCTGTTTCGGTGATCAGTTCGTCACCTCGGACGAGAGCCGGGATTGGAACGCGAACGGTGAGTGGACGAACATTATCACGCAGGATTCTCAACAACAGATTTGCGGATCGGACACCGGTTTGAAAGAAATCAACGTGTGGATAGGTGTGGTAGGCGACGATCGCATCCGCGTGTTGAAACATTTTCTTCGTTGCGATGCCGTGCAGGTCTAAGGACAGGACGATTGGAATATCTTCACCGAAGATGGCCCGTGTGTGTTCGAGCAGATAGCCTTCCGGATCAAGTTCGTTTTCTGCGCACATTGCCCCGTGCATGCAGAAATAGATCGCATCGATCGAACCGGACTTCGAAGCGAGTTTTAATTCTGCCAAAAAGTCTTGCTGGATGGTTGTCCAAGCATGTGCGTCGAGGGTACCACCTGAGGTGATGAAAAATGCACTATAGGCTGGAACAAGTTCGACTTGAGGATCGTTGTCGAAGACGCTTAGCGCTCCACCGATCTCGTTGCGCACGGTGCGATGATACTCCAGGAGTTGAGCTCCTCGCCGAATACCAAAATCGCTTGTGTGGCTTTTATTGGGATTAAACGTTGAGACTTCTTGTTTACATTCAGCGATTAGAATTCGGTAGTTCATATTCTTCAAGAATGGATGATTCTAGGTCTCGGCGTAGTAGGTCATAGGGGAAGAAAACAAAGATAGTAAGAAGTAGTAGAATTGCAGCGGCTGAGTAGGCAATTGCAGCAATTACAAGCATGCCTGGCAAGCCGAGGGATAGCTTCCAAGCACCGACGAGCAAGGGTGCGAAACCAGAGAGGATCGCACCAAACAAATTGAGGATTCCCACCGCGGTCGCACGTGATTCCTTCGCGATGACTTCAAAGGCGGCTGGGAAAATATTGCCCATCATCCATCCTGACAGAAAACCAAATGCGACGAGTAAGATCTTCAAATTTTCAAGCCGATCAACTTGACCAATGGCAACGAGGATCGGCGCACAACCGATAAGGCTTACAAGTAGCGCGGCGAATCGTCCGGATTGAAATTTCGATCGCCAATAGTCTGCAACGAAACCTCCGACGAATAATCCCACGAGTGTTGCGGACTGCAGGTATGCGGTCGACGTCCAACCGGCTTGAGCCATCGTTAGGCCAAATTTCTCTTGGATGTAGCTCGCAAGCCAACTGTAGATCATCCATAGACCGAAGACGAATAAGGGGAAGATCAAACAGAGTAGACAAAAGGTTGGTGTGCAAAAAAGGGCTAGTATGCGGCGACTCCACGATTGATTCGTTATTGACGGCTCATATGGGTTTGCATCGTCGTCTGTGGGTTGGGAATAACTACGAATTACTTCTTGTCGAGGAAGGTGACTTAAGAAGAACCATGCGTAGGGGAGTGCGTAGAGCAAGCCGATTGATCCCAGAAGAAAAAACGCTTGCCGCCAAAGGCCTGATTGAGCCATCGCTCCGCCGATGGACGCGCCTGCGACGATTCCTACGATTTGTGCAGTGGTCAAACTTGCTACTGCCTTGGATCTCCATTTCTGCGGGGTGGCTTCGGATGTCAGCGCTATGGCGGCTGGCATAAAGAGTGCTTCGGAGATTCCCATCGCGGCACGCAACCCAAGAAGCATGGTTGCAGATGTCGATAAGCCGGTGAGGATAGTCACTAGGCTCCAGAGCACCAAGCTAATGACAACCATGTTGCCTTTGGGGAATCGATCGGCCAGGATTCCGGCGATCGGACAGCCTAAACCGTAGACCCAGAGGAAAACTGTTCCGGTGAGTCCGAGTTGAAGATCTGTCATTTGCAGGTCGGTTTTCAGAACCGGGAACATTGCAAAGATAGCTTGTCGATCGCAGTAATTCAGGAGGTATGCGAACCACATCCAGACAACAACAGCTATGGTGGATAAAGCAGTATTGGAATGTTCTTTTTGCGGGAACGAAGACTGCATTTCCAAAAAATCCTACTTGTGTTAATGACCAAGACTTAAGTGTCTAGTGTATCAGTTGAAGATAGTGGCTGCATGCGATCAAGGTGGAGCTTATGGGTAAAACTACACGTTTGTCGCATCGGCTGATCTGGGATGGAAATCATTCTCTTAGACGGGAATTGCTTCCATATAGTCCGCTGTTCTGGTAGCGTAGAAGTGCTTGAGCAGGGGTTCGAGCAATGGGAAGGATGCTTCTGGACGTTTCCCATTAGAATAAAAGGGTACACGCGGACATTGATTAGGGAAAAGAATGCGTACAACAATGGTAAAGCTACGGAGTTGGCAACTCTTGATGGCAGCAGCGGTCGGTGCAATATCGAATTCGATGGTTTACGCGGTAGTGGAGGAGGATACTTCGGTGGATCGCACCGTATTGCCGATCCATGAGCCGCTGCGTCCGACGTATGAAAACTTGGATGCACGTGATGCGAAGCCGCCGAAGCGGTGGAATTTGCAAGCACCGGCGGGGGCACCGAACGTTGTTATTGTGTTGATTGATGACATTGGGTTTGGACATTCGAGCGCATTTGGTGGTCCGTGCAAGATGCCGACGCTCGAGCGATTGGCGTCGGCGGGTTTGAAATACAATCGATTTCACACGACAGCATTATGCAGTCCTACAAGAACTGCGTTGTTGACGGGGTATAACCATCACAGCAACAATGCAGGGGCCATCATGGAGGTGGCGACAGCTTTTCCGGGGAACACGGGAATTCGTCCGCAATCGATTACTCCGATGGCCGAGGTTTTGCGACTCAACGGATACTCCACTTCTGCGTGGGGAAAGTACCACGAGACACCACCGTGGGAAGTCAGCGTAAGTGGTCCGTTTGATCGGTGGCCGACACGATCTGGATTTGAAGAGTTCTATGGTTTCATCGGTGGCGAGACGAATCAGTGGGATCCAATGATTGCGCATGGGACGACATTCAAACGCAAGCCGGAGCATGAGGAGGATTATCACTTCACGACGGACATGACGAATCAAGCTATCTCGTGGATGCGATCGCAGCAGTCGCTCACACCGGATAAGCCATTCTTTATGTATTTTGCGACGGGTGGAACGCATGCCCCGCATCATGCGCCCAAGGAGTGGATTGAGAAATACCGTGGAGCCTTCGATGGAGGCTGGGATCGATTGCGGGAGGAAACCTTGGCCCGTCAGATTGAACTTGGGGTCGTCCCACGCGGCACGAAGTTAGCGGACAAACCTAAGGACATCAAGGATTGGGATTCGCTCAGTGCTGATGAAAAGAGATTGTTTGCAAGGCAGATGGAAGTCTTTGCAGGGTTCGCTTCGCATACCGATCATGAGATTGGTCGGCTAGTCGAGAGCATTGAGCAGATGGGTGAGCTCGATAACACATTGATCATCTATGTTGTTGGAGATAACGGCGCGAGTGCCGAAGGTGGTATGCTCGGTATGTACAACGAGATGACCTATTTCAATGGTGTTGCTGAATCGACCGAGTTCATGCTCAAGAAGATCGATCAGTGGGGGGGACCCGAGTGCTTTAACCACTTCGCTGCTGGTTGGGCTGTTGCTGGGAACACACCGTTTACTTGGACTAAGCAAGTAGCGAGTAATTTCGGCGGAACGCGAAACGGGATGGTGTGTCATTGGCCGAAGGGTATTAAGTCCAAGGGCGAAGTTCGCAGCCAGTTTCACCATGTAGTGGATTTGGCTCCAACCGTTTTCGAAGCAGCCGGGGTACCAGCTCCGAAAGAAGTCAACGGCATTGCTCAGCAACCGATTGAAGGTGTTAGCATGGCTTACAGCTTTGATGCACCGAAAGCGGCGAGCACTAGGCACACACAGTACTTTGAGATTGCGGGGAATCGGGCTATATACCACGATGGTTGGTTCGCCGGCACTGTGCATAAAGCACCGTGGGAAGCAGCTCCTCGCAGGCCGCTAGCTGATGATCTCTGGGAGCTATATCACGTCGATGAAGACTTCAGCATGTCACGTAACTTGGCTTCGGAGAATGCAGCTAAGCTCAAGGAGTTGCAAGCCTTGTTTACCAAGGAAGCAATCGATCATCATGTGTTGCCGATCGACGATCGAACGATCGAACGCTTTGATCCAAAGGTTGCAGGACGTCCAGACTTGATGGATGGTCGAACGGAATTGACGGTTTTCCCAGGAATGGTTTTCATGCCAGAAAATGCGTTTATCAACGTAAAGAATACTTCCTTTGAGATGGTGGCAGATGTTGAAGTCAAGGAAGGGAAGGACCATGGTGTTCTTCTTGCTCAAGGTGGGAAATTTGGCGGATGGGCTTTCTGGGTCAATCACGGCAAGCCTGTCTTTTCCTACAACTTCCTGGGATTAGAAATGTTCCAAGTTCAAAGTACTCGGTCGATCGGAGAGGGCAAGCACAGCGTAAAGGTTGTCTTTGACTACGACGGGAAGGACGGGGCACGGGGAGCCGGTGGAATCGTACGTCTCTTCAGCGACGATCAAGAAATCGGCGAGGGACGAATCGGGAAGACGCAACCGAATGTCTTCTCGCTCGATGATACAGCTGACACCGGAGTTGATACCGGAACGGCAGTTGATGATGCTTACGGAGAAGGTTCCAAAAACACGTTCTCCGGGGAATTACACAAGGTCAAGATTAACGTTCGCTAGTTGCGAACGCGATTATTTGTGTCATTGAGGATTACTGGGAATCGCGTCGATCCATGACTTGATCAGATCCACAGCGTTCTGATCGACGATGTTCGACGCGATTGGGGGCATTTGTCCATTGCCCCGTTTTGCAATGCGTTGCAATAAGATGCTCTGTTCGGGATGGCCAGGGGTGATGAGCTTGGCCGATTGAATACCGAAGTCTTGGTGTTTTGGAGCGATATCGATCAGGCCCATTTTCTCGAATGGGGTTGGGAACTGCAAGTCGATCGCTGAATTTCCACCGCCGGCGGGTGCATGGCAAGATGCGCAGTTCGCATGTAGGTACGATTGGACTCGTAAGTCGAGCGACTCATTTGCATCGTACGGATTGGCCAATTTGGGCAAGTGCTGCGGGGATGCAGGAAGTAGGGATGTCTCACTGGGTATCGGTCTTTGGCTGAGTTTGGACGCTTTTATCGCATCAGGGTCTTCGAGCGAATTATCCTGTGAGCCTTTAGTGTCGGAAGAATCCGTTGTTGCAGGTGGCGGATTGAAGGCTTTTGGATTCAAGCGGAATAGGCCGAGTTGTTCGAATACAGCTAATTGGTTTGCGGAGAAGGTTCCGTAGTCGTGTACCCGGTTTATCTGTGCCGTTTGCAGGCCAAGGGTGTAATTCGCGGCGCGACTGTGACAAACCATGCATTCCGCTCTACTGGGGTAGTGCCACACTTGTTCACGCTTGCCATTTGGAGCATTTGGATCGGCAACGACGAAGGAAACATCGTCTCCATCGGCATCTACGAGATACGCGTCGGTGCCTTCGTCGTTCCAGCGGTAGGAATATCCAACCCACTCATTTTGTTGGCGGACCATCAGTCGGGTTTCGATCCATTGAGTCGTCGGCTTTGATGAGGTGCTATCGCGATGTTCGAGTCCAAAGCTTTTGATCAGGACCGTTTCGTTGGGGAAGGTCCAACCGAATTGGTTTTGGAATTCGATACGGCGATCTTGATCAACAGATGGGCTAGGATCTTTTTCACCCTTAAGGTCGGGGGCTTGGCCGCTGAGGGGATCAGCAGTTCGATCGGGAATCGCAAATGCGCGCAGTTTGATAGCCCCGTCGCTCCAGAGAGGTGAGTTCACTGAATAGGGAATAATGCCTGGAGCGAAATCATGTTTCACTACATTGTCAAAGAGCCCAGTTTGACTGAGGAGTTTTGGGAATGCTGCTGAGTTGTCGAGCTGATCATTCGGAATCATTTCGACGATGGATTTACCAAGGTGATCCGCGATCCAGATGCGGCCGTCGGGCAATTGTTCGAAAGCCGTGATGGAATGGGGAGTGTCAGCGATTTCGCGAGCTTTCGAGGGTTGGCTTCCATCGTGAGAGATGGCCCATATTTTCCCCGTCGAGTAGTCTCCGTAAATGTAATCTCCTAGGAGGGATTGATTCTCGGGTTTGTTTGTTCGGTAGACAATTCCCCCTGTAAGTGAGCGGGCTTGGCTGTGGTGGTGATCCATTACCGGAGGTACAAAGGGGTCTGGACCCGGTGTGCGGTTTGCATAGAAGACCGATGCGCCTTCCATTACACTCCAGCCATAGTTCGCACCGCGTTGGAGCAAGTAGACTTGTTCCCACAGGTCTTGTCCGTTTTGTCCGATCCAAATGCGTCCTGATTGTGAATCGGTGGTAATACGCCATGGATTGCGAAGGCCGTATGCCCAGGTTTCCGGGCGAACATTTTCACGTTCGAGGAACGGATTATCAGGGGGAATCGAATACGATTTGTTGTCGGAAGGTTGATCGACGTCGATACGGAGAACTTTAGCGGTCAATTCCGAAAGGTCTTGGCCTCGAAGATTGGTATCGGAATCGGTGGTCCCGTCGCCGCTGGTGATATAGAGCAATCCGTCGAGTCCGAAAGTGAGTGCTGCTCCGTTATGCCCATCGCTAGGCCATTCGAGGATCACTTTCTCCTCGGTAATTACTTCTGTCCCAACGTTTAATCCTTTCTCAGGGCTCAAGCCCGCTTCGTCGGGCACGTTGAGTTTGAGCCGAAGGACTCGAGAGTGCTTTACTCCGTTGACGGGTTCATTCAGGCCTACGAACAAATAGGGTTTGGCGGGGTAGTCAGGGTGAAAGCATAGGTCGTAGTGAACTCGATCGTCGGAGGATGGTTGAATGCAATCCGGACGAAAAGAATCATTCTCCATTGGGGTTAGTCGATAGATCGCCGATGGTCCATAGGAGTTCTTTTGTGTAATGATCCACAGCGGGTTAGTGTTGTTGGGTTTAGTGCTTTGTGATGTAGGCTCGACCCGCAACTGGATAGGATGGTCGATTGGAAATCCTAGGTCGACAGCTCGGGTCGTGAACGGGAGCGGAGGGGTTGGGGAACCAACGACTCGCGACGTTTTCATGGGGATGCGAACGAATTTCCCGTCGGAGGATTGCTGGTTCAAGTTTTCCAACTCGGAGTACTCAGGACCGAGAAATTGCAATTTGGCGAATTCCTCGTAGCGGTGAAAAGATGGTTTGCTCAGTGGTGAGATGGTTGTCAGGGTAGGTTTGTTTAGGGATTGATCGTAATCGTATCGGCAAAGGGAGTAGCTCCAGATTTCATCTTGGACGGGGCGTCCACCTGTTCGCCAAAAGTCTTTCCAAGCGATTTTAAATTCGACTTGCCAAGCTGTATCGACATCGGTGCGAGGCTCGATGGAACCATCGAGATGAACGGCGCTTTGGAATTCGAAGTCATGAGCTGACTTGTAAATTGCGTAAGCTCGTTGATGCCGTTCGGGGATGTAGAGATCCATCTGCGTGTTAGCGGGAGTAACATGGAACTCGTAATAACCCTTTTTTCGTTCCGTGGGCTTGAGGAAAACTTCGAAGCAATCATCGAGCCATGTCTGAGCGTCACGTTCGGTAACGTATGCTTGAAAATCCCTGTCTTCAAGCTTGGCCCAGACATACAAGTATTCGTTGTCCCACAGAAGTTTCGCTTGCGTTTTGCTGTCGGGGTTGGAAGTATTGGTAGCGGGGAGCCAAGGAGTTCGGAAGTTGGTGATCAGTGGTGCTGACTTCCAGCCTTCGTCATCTGCTAGCCCATCGATGACAGGGGGAGTATGCGTCCAATGGCATGGTGTTGGGGGTTGCCTTGATGAAGCTTGACGATAGGGTGCTCGCGGAATAACTGAAATCACGAACAGGAAAAACGAAATAACTATTAAAACGTTTTTCAGTGCCGTCACTCGGTTCCAAACTGACGCGAAGGGTGTTCGTTTCATAGGGCAGCGTTTTACGAGAGAAGAGTTTCTTGCGGTAGTTAAGTGAGGATGTCGTGAATCACTCGCCCGTGCACATCGGTCAGCCGGAAATCGCGGCCTGAATAGCGATAGGTAAGTTTCTCGTGATCGATTCCCATCAGGTGCAGGAGGGTTGCATGCAGGTCGTGAACGTGGACTTTGTTTTCGATTGCGGCGAAGCCGAATTCATCGGTTGCACCGTAGGCCATTCCTCCTTTGACCCCGCCACCTGCGAGCCAAACGGAGAATCCGTGGTTATTGTGGTCGCGTCCTTTTGCACCTTCCGAGACGGGGGTTCGGCCGAATTCACCACCCCAGAGGATCAAGGTGTCTTCGAAGAGTCCGCGAGCTTTTAGATCTTTGATCAACGCTGCGATGGGTTGGTCGACCGCTTGAGCTTTCTTGGCATGATCTGCAATGTTCTCGTGGTCGTCCCAAGGCTGTCCGTTTCCGTAGAAGACTTGAACCATTCGGACTCCTCGTTCGACGAGTCGCCGCGCGGCGAGACAGCCTTCGGCGAATTCCCCTTTTCCATAAGCATCGCGAGTAGCTTGAGTTTCTTGGTTCAAATCAAAAACATCTTGGGCTTCGGTCTGCATGCGAAATGCCATTTCAAGAGATTGGATTCGAGCCTCGAGTGGATTGTCTTGGCCTCCGCGTTGTTCTAGATGGTGTTCGTTGATCTCTTTCAGTAGATCTAACTGTTCTCGTTGCGAGGATCGGGCGACTGCGGCATTGTTGATGTCCCGGATGACATTTTGGGGATCCATCTTTGCATTGTTGATTTGTGCTCCTTGGTAGATCCCAGGCAGAAAGCGGTTCCCCCACAGGGCAGGGCCGACGACAGGTTTGCCGGGGCACAATACTACGAATCCGGGGAGATTCTCATTTTCTGTACCTAGCCCGTAGAGCAACCAAGATCCCATCGATGGTCTTGTCGGCTGTGTCTCGCCGCTTGTCATCATCAATAACGATGGTTCGTGATTGGGGATATTGGTGTGCATGGATCTAATGACGCACAAGTCATCCGCGCAGGTGCTTAAGTGTGGAAAGATCTCGCTGATCTCGAGTCCTGATTGCCCATGTCGCGCGAACTGAAACGGGGATTTCATCAACCCGCCAGTTTGTCTCTCTGTTTTTAGGTTCGCTCCTGGTGGACGTTGCCCATCGTATTTGGTCAAAGCAGGTTTTGGGTCGAAAGTGTCGACCTGAGAAGGTCCACCATTCATGAATAGGTGGATGATCCGTTTCGCTCTCGGTTGAAACATTGGCGGTTTAGGAGCCAATGGATTGTTGCTGCTTGTGGTTGGAACAGGTTCGGTTCCCAGGAGTTGTTGGGAATGTAGGATTCCAGCTAGTCCTAGGGTGCCCAATCCAGTTCCGAACTTTTGGAGCAATTCGCGACGGGAGGAAGTTGTCATGTTTTGAGCTTTGCGAAGGAGTTCCAAGTGCGAAGGTTGTGTATTCAATGTGATGCCTGTGCCTTTATCTCTTGTTTCTTGTCTCTTCTGGTGGGCTTCGGATCGAATTAATCCAGATACATAAATTCATTGCTTGCGAGCAGAACTTGAGCGTATCGTTCCCAGCGATTGAGTTTGTTCTTGGATTGGACTTCTTCGGCATCTTGAATTTGCAAGTACCTCAGGGCGATATTCAGTTCCCGTTCATTTGGGGGGCGACCAAACGCAGTCATGTAAGCATATTGGATTTGATCTTCCGGTTTCGGGCCACCCTGATTCTGGATCCGATTCGCAAAGGCTTTCGCTTGCTCGATCATGAATGGGCTGTTGAGTACAAAGAGTTGCTGTTGAGGAACGGTTGTTTCGGAGCGAGTTGATGCGGTGATATTCGCGTCTGGAAAATCGAAGAGTCGCAGCATGTTATCTAGTTCGTGGCGAGAGATGAATGCGTAGATGGTTCGACGATTATTCGCAGCGTCAGCTAAATTCGTTGATGGTCCATGAAGCGTTCGATCCAAGCGTCCGGAGATCGCCAGCAATGCATCGCGCCAAGCTTCGACGTCTAATCGTTGTCGATTCATTCGCCAAAGATATCGGTTATCTGCGTCGATTTGTAAGTTGGAATCATCTCGGTCGGTGCTGAGTTGATAGGTAGCCGAGAGCATGATTTCGCGGTGCAAGGATTTCAGTGACCAACCTTGTTCTATGAATTTCAGAGTCAGATAATCGAGGAGTTCGGGATGCGTAGGTGCTTCACCTAGTTTTCCAAAATTATCGGGGGTTCCGACCAAGCCACGGCCGAAATGGTGTTGCCAAAGGCGATTGACAATGACACGAGCGGTAAGTGGGTTGTCTGGTGATGTGATGGCTTGAGCCAATTCCAATCGCCCACTTCCCTTGGTGAAAGGTGTCGGTGTCTGGCCACTTAGGATTTTGAGGAATCGCCGAGGTGCAAGTTCACCTTGTTTGGCGGGATTTCCGCGAACCATAACCTTGAGATCAGCCGGTGCGGCGTCTGCTATCACGTGCGCGATTGGGTACATGCTCGGCGCGTCGCGACGGGTTTGCTCAAGCTCCGTTCGCAGCGATGACAGGTTGGTGCGGGATTCCTCTGGGAGCTGGTTCTCTATCTCCTTGCTATCCATGGCGAATACACCTTTTTCGCCAAAGACTTCGGCGAGTAAGTCCCCCTTGCCAACATCGATGTCAGTTGGTTTTTCTGTATAGACTCGGAATTGAACCGTTGCATTTGCACCGCAATCACCACCTTGATCGCTTCCGCTGTTATCGAGTCCTCCAAATGCGGTAAATCGGGTAGTACCTTCTGGAAGGTCGTATGTGATCACCGAGGTCGAGTGAGTTCCGAGTCCATTGCTGTAGAGTTGACCCGCAACTCTCAATGGTTGCCCGCTTACGTTCGCGTTGATGTTGACCTTACCGAATGACGTAGAAACTTCGCGCCATTTTAGTTCGGTCAGTGCAAGTTCACCGGAGTTGGTAATCAGTTTCGGTTCAAGCCAGTCTGCATGATCGCAGCTTGCACCGTTCCCGCCGTCATTAACGACCAAAAAGAGTTCTTTTGCACCTGTGACATCCACATCGATAGCGACCTTTGGATTGGACTTCGTGACCTTGGGACTTGCGTACCGAGCATTTCCTGTTTCGGTGTGCTTGGCGAGTTCGGTTTGCTCCTCAGGGGTAAGGTTTCCGTCGCGTTGTCGCAAAAGCAATTCAAGATGGTGTTGGAAGTCCGCCGCAATGCTTCGAGGCAGATCATCCGACGAAGTCGATTCAACGGCGGTAAACCAAGCCTTTAGAATTAGTGGAGGTGCGTTCGATTTAGACTTCAGGAAGTCTACCCATCTTTTCAATACAGCTTCATCGAGTGAATGCTCTTTAGCGAACTCGGCGATTTGAAGGGAGGGAGTGCTTACCTGCGCCAGAGCTAGCTTGTTCGTCGCTAGTAGATATTCCGACACCTCGGTGATTCTGCTTTCACGCAGTTTGGGTGAATTCTCCGCGATGATCCGGCCAATGGATTCTTCAAGTTTCTTTATCGCTTGTTGCGACTTGTTGTATCGATCGACTTCGGTGCTTGGAACCAAAGGTGCATTATGAAGTCTTGAACTGTGAAAGACTCCTGCGAGAGAGTAGTAGTCTTGTTGTGGAATAGGGTCGAATTTGTGGTCGTGGCAACGAGCACATGAGACGGTTAGTCCAAGGAACCCTCGAGTAAGAGTATCAATACGATCATCGAGTTCATCCGCAGCGGCCTTCGCTGCATCGGTGTTCTTGTAGTACTGTGCACCGAGACCAAAGTACCCCAAGGCCGCAAGATGTTTGAGTTTCTCTGATTCATCGATGTCCATCAAATCGGCAGCGATTTGGTATTGAATAAAGCGATCGAAGGGTAGGTCTTCATTGAAAGCGTCGATAACCCAATCACGAAAGCGGTATCCGTTTGTGTTTGGCTGGACGCTGAATGTATGCGCTTGATCTTCGGAGTAACGAGCCACATCAAGCCAATAGCGTCCCCAGCGTTCGCCGTAAGCTTGAGACTGCAAGAGACGTTCGACGACTCTTGCGAAAGCGTCTGAGGATTCATCGGCTAAGAAGTTCTCAATTTCATCAGGGCTTGGGGGGAGTCCAGTCAGGTCAAATGTGGCTCGTCTTATGAGTTGCCGCTTGGTCGCTTTCCCGACGGGACGAAGGTTGCGGGCTTGCATCGCCGCGAGGGTGAAGTGGTCGATCGATGATTCCGGCCAGGTTGAATTACCGCAATCAGGGATAGCTGGCATGTTGGGCGGGACGAACGACCAAAACTTTTTTGCTTCGTCGAAGTCGAACTCTTTTTTGATCGGGGTCGAGTCCGATGTGCGTGGATCGTAGGCACCGGAATCTATCCAATGAACAAAGTCAGCGATGACTTGATCAGGAAGCTTGCCGCTAGGTGGCATTTGATTCGAGCTGTCTCGGAGAACTTGGATGATCAAGCTCGAGGCACTTTTGTTGGGCTCGATGGCGGGGCCGGAATCACCACCTCGCAGGAGACCTTGTGCGGAATCGAGTGTCAGTCCGGCTTGAATGGGGGCGGCTTGGGCCGAGTGGCATTCGTAGCAATGCTCGATAAGTACAGGTCGTATTTTGTTTTCGAAGAAATCGATTTGTTCTGCGGTAGCTTGAGGGCCATCAGGGGCTTGGGGGGCGGCAGGCTGTTGTAGGGCGTATGAAGACGGACCGGCAATCAGATTCAGGCAGATTACGGCGAAGAAGGTCAGGGGTACGCAAGTTGGCATCACGCATCGCGGTTGCAACATGAAGCGGATGGAGTATCGGGTTGGTAGCATGCGGTTATATCTGAAGTGAGGGATGGCTGGATGGTGAGGTTTTGAAGGCTTCGGAATCGAAGCGGTTGGTAAGACCGAGCCGGGGTAAGTGGGGAGGGTGATTTGATGAATCGGACGCGGTGGAGAGGACCGCTTTGGAGGGACTATTATTCTAGCTCATAGACGGCGGGAAATCTACTCAACGGATAATGGTAGTTCCGGCTTCAATTTGGTTGCAGGTGCTGTAACGGATTTCAAAGGAAGGGGATTTTGGGGGCATTGCCTGGGGTTATTCGCAAAATTGGAAAATTGTTGGCTCGATAAGGCTTCTCCATTCGCTTGAAGGGAGGTGTGTTATACTTCGTGCGCACTTGAACCTCTCTTCCTAGATGCATGTTGGCGAAGGCGCTATGGATCCGGCTTCTCTCAAGAAACTCTACCAGTGGTTTGATCGGCTTATTGAGTTACCGATTGAAGAGGAAGCCAAGGAGTTGCGAAAACTTCGCGAAGAGCATGAACCGATCGTGCTTCATCTCGAGTGTCTGCTAGCGAGTGCAAGAAAGCATACGAACACTTCAACTGCCTTTGGCATTGATGATTTGATTGATGCTGCCCAGCAATCTGACCAAAGCGATTCGCTCTCCGACGGTATTGATCAACTCTCTAAGGAGTTGCGCTTCGATCCTGTCCATCAGATGAATCGGGTGGGTGATTTTCTGTTAATTCGATGTTTGTCGGTATCGAAGCTGGGGATCACTTACTATGCTCACGACTCGGTTCTCGATCGAGAGGTGGCGCTTCTACTAGCGATGCCGAAATGGAGAGCCACACCCCTGCTTCGCAGTCGGCTTGTGGAATCCGCACGGATCGTAGCCAAGCTGTTTCATCCGAATGTCGCGTCGATTCTTGGGACGATGGATGTTGATCAGCAATTCATTATTCTCAGGCAGTGGATACCAGGGATCAGTTTGCAAGAAGCCTTGATGCAGAATGGCCCCATGACACCCAAGCAGTCCGTGGAGCTTGCGATTGGAATATGCGAAGGGTTACAGGCGTTGCATCAAGCCGAGGTGTTGCATGGTGATTTGAAGCCAGCAAACATTATCTTGCGCGAACCGTCTCGCACGCCGGTCATTACCGATTTTGGGACAAGTTTATGGCTTGGATCTTCGCACAATCCTTCGTGGAAAGGGGGGACTCCTGGATATATCGCACCGGAGATACTTCGTGGGGAAGAGTCCACCAAAGGGGCAGACTTGTTCAGTTTAGGAGTCGTGCTTTATCAGTTGATTCATCCTGAAGCATTGTCTTACGAGTCTATTCCCTCGCAATCTGGCCCTTCGCATTCAGGCCCTTCGCAATCTAGATCGTCTCATTCTGGCCGCTGGAAAAGGTCTACTGGTGACGTCGATCCGATGCGAGAGCGGTATGAGCAGCTTGTCGATTCCCTTGTAGCGGAGAATGTATCAAGTCGTCCGGCGGGGATCGAAGTTGTATTGAAGGAGTTGCGAGAGATAAGTTCGTTGTATTCGAAGCCGAGTGGGGCGGTTGGAGTTACTGAGTTCGAGTCCGTACCGACACAGGAATCCCGTTTGAATCGTTCGACCCGAAGAGCTTGGATTGGAAGAACGATGCAGTATGGGTTGATGGGAGCAAGTTCCACAGCGCTTGGTTATTTGGCAACGAAAGTTTGGAATTCCGAGTCGACGGTCGTCTCACCTTATGTTCCTGGGATTGAGACGAAGCACAAGTTGTTTTTTCCTTGGGATGATAATGGATCGATGGTTGATCAAGCGAAACGATACGAGTTTGCTTCCTCGGAGTTGTTCGACATCAATTACTTGGGGGTTGCGCCGACGAGTTCAAAGCGTTGGCTGCATCTTGATACGACTCCTCTGACTTTGCCTTCGTTTGAAGTCAAAGCGAACCTTGTAATGATCGTTGTTCGATTTGATTTACCACCTCGTCAAGGGATGGTTCGATTGGCATACAGCTATGAAGGGGAGACGCGGTGGACGCAAATACTTCAGGCGACGAATGCCTTTGGGGGGCTTTACTACAAGGCATACCATCTTTCGATTCCTAATGCCAAATACCGTCCATCCGCATCGATTCGGTACCGTGTATCGCTTTACGATCAATCAGATGCAAGTAAGCGAAATGGGGTCGTACCACTTTGCGTCAACACCGACCAGAAGCAGACGCAGGGTGCGATGGTGCAACTCAGGCTATGGGATCGACTCATGTACAAGACGGATAGAAGCGATCAGGTCAATGTTTAAGTACTCATTGAAATCAATTTGGTTACCGAGCCTTACGGTATTCCTTGGCGGATCACTTGGGATTTGGCTTGGTTCAACCTCGGAGAGATCTGAGGATCTGTATTTTGCGAACGTACCTGATAGTCCGCCGGCTATCACGCTGGGGGAAAATCTCTTTGACGAAAAATCACGTTTTATCGAATCGTCAGAAAAGATACAGCGAGTAGGTGAGCGTGACGGAGAGACCGAAGCGGTCTCATTGAAGTTTTATTGCCCGCAGGAAGCGTTGCAGTGGGGAGAGTTGGTGGTGCGTTGGGAGTGGGATGCGGATTGGATACCTAGCTTGGGGATACTCGAACCGAACTTGATGATCGTCCCCGCGTTTGACCCAGCGGCAAGGGCTGAGATTTATGTCTCGTCGGAGGGGACACAGGGGCGTTGGATTCTGCTAACACGCTTGGAGAAGAGGCTTGACAACAGCGAGTTAAATCGGGCGATCGATGTCACACAATGGGTACAGAAAGGGAACTATCTGAGAGTCAAATATCGTGTTAAGGCTGAAAAGTTCATGACCCATCCGACGCCTGATGACCCGATCGGATTTGCTGGGGCGCAGTGTTTGCGTCAATTGAAGGTCAAGTCAACTTCGACACGACTGATGTTATGGCGGTAAGGTTGAGTTCACTTGCGAGTTCGATTTAGAGGTTTCTTGAAAGAGTACCCGTTCTTTCAGGAATGCTTTTGCGAAGCTCCAACGTCGGATTGCCGTGCGTCGAGAGAGTCCGAGTTTATCGGCGGCTGCATCGATATCCAAACCTTCGAAGAATCGAAGCACGACCAGGTCACCTAGGATGGGATCGATAGATCGGAGGCGATCAACTGCATCCATGATTTCCAATACACGCGTTCCGCGCGACTGGGCTCGTTCATCCATCAGCTCTTGAACTTGAGAGTAAGCCTGTTTCTGGATGTAGCGACGTTTAGCGCATTGTTTCCTCCCTCGATCAGTGAGCATCTGGCGTGCGACTTTGGAAGCGACACGTTTGAGCCCGGTTGTGGAGTCACCGGTAAGCGTGCCGTCCCAAGAGAGGAGTCTCAGGATCACTTCGTTAGCAAGTGCGGTTGGTTGCAACGTCACGGAATTTTCTGAGGCGAGCAATTTGGAGGATAATTTTTTGAGCCAGGGATAAAACCAATTCACGTTGGTTGACACGAGCGCCTGGGATGAGAGAAGCGGTTTCATAGGATTACCTGGATGTACAAATACATCGCAGAGTTGATTGTGAAGTGCAGGGGCGGCGTGACGTAGAAGTGTACCGCAATTGAATCAGGGAAAGCATTAGCGAATATTCAAGTTGAGCGATTTTTCGCAGTTTCTTGTCACTCCCATGGGGTGGCATTTCGCTTGTTACGCCCGAACGAACCACCGCAGTGCGAGTCGTGGTGTGGAATGGCAACGGCGAACCACTCATTGCGGGTAATTCAACGGAAAAAGCGAGGTTGGGGGGGTTTTGCGCATTTTTCCGCCGTCAACCGAGGGTTTTGTCGTTAGAAAACCCTAACAGAAGCGATTCTCTGTGGTAATCTAGAGCGGAAGAATAGAGATGAGGGATTTTCGCAGACCGACGGGTATGAGCGAAGAGACTTCACTCGTGTGAAACTGTAGTTCGCTAGAAGGAATCGAAGCATGAGAGCATCGCTGAAATCCCACATGAACCAAACCGGCCGGATTCAAAGCACTGGTACGACGATGAATAAGAGAATTTCGGTTGCCAATCTGCGAATGTTGCGCAGCTTGATCACCTCAAAGCTCTTGGTTTCTGGCTTCTCGCTTGTCCTGGTAGGGCAAGGGTTGGTTTCGCAGTCGTATTCTCAAGAGGCCCCGGCGGCGGCTTTTAGGACGAAGTCGATTGACGCGAGCGTTTGCAATGATGCCAAGACGAAAGAAAAGAACGAGCGGCTGAAACCCGAAGCCTTCGACATAGCAGCCATCGAAGCCTATTACAAAGACTGTTTGTTCGCACGGTTGTCACAGCCTAACGCAGACCAGATGAACAAGGCGCGTGCTGAGATTTTCGCCGATATTGAACTTATTGAACGCCGTGCCAAGCAGAATCCGGAGATGCTTGTTGAGTACAACAAGATGATCTTGCGGCAGGTCAAGGAGATTCTGTCGAAGGACGCTGAGGGCAAGGGCTATCATCCAACAACCCGAGTGCTTGGAGTCGTTGTTGCAGGACGGGTGAACCGTCAGCCAGCTTCCAACGCTGGACCAGGTCTTGGTGATCCTTCGGCAACGAAGTTGCTTTTGGATTTATTGGATCCGAAAGAAAATGAAAGCGACGGGATGGTCGCTGCTGCGTTGTCTTATCTGCAACGTCATTGGACAAGTCCAGGTCTTGATGCGGCCGGGCTCGAGCGAGCTCAGGCTCAGTTTCTCAGTCACATTCAAGCTCACATGTCGAAACCCAAACCGACCAATCGGGCTAAGAAGGAAGACGAGTACATCAAGGAATTGATGATTGAGAATCTGACTGCAGTGGCAACTGGTAAAGGGGATGCGGCTAAGCAAGCTGCGCCGATGTTGATTGCCTTGACATTACCCGCGATGAAAGAGCCCAAGAAGACTTCGGAGTGGCTCATTGAGAAGGCTTTGTGGAGTTTTGGTCAGGTAAAGCATTCGGACTTGAAGCCGGAGGATATACAAACCATTCAAAAGGGTGCGTTAGAGTACACCAAAGCGAGTCTTGATGGTTGGTCCGCAAGGTGCGATAAGACTTCGGCTGCTTCCGGCGGTGGTTACATGGGGATGGGCGGGGGTGGATCCATGGGCGGGCCTGGCGGAGGAGCCGGCGGACTGGGGCTCTCCGGGGGACCTGGCTTAGGCAGTGAAGACGGTGGCGGTGGAGCGGGTGGACCTCCAGGGCTGGGGGGTGGAGCAGGTGGACCTCCGGGATTCGGTGGGACTACTTCCAAGAAGAGCAACGTTTTTGAGGATCAGCCGAAGGAAGTTCGCAACGCTCGACGTCTTCTTCAGCAACGGCTTGAGCGAATCCACTACGGCTTAACCGGAACTGGGCGGAAAGGCACTTCTGATCCAGCGGAGGCGAAGGGGCTTACTTCGCTTTCAGATGAAGCTTCGAAGACAAAGTTGCTTGAAGTTGTCGCAAAGGTTGAAGCTTTGCAGGATGAGTTAAACAAGGACACACTGACGAGTTTGGATGTTGTAAAGTCGAGCACTCGTCGTCCGATATTTGATCTCAAGCAAGCGATTGCTTCGATTATTGGCGATGACGGAACGAACAAGCCACCAACGGATGAACCGGCTGGAAAAGACCCGGTGGATGACGGATTCGGTGGTGGGGGAAATCAATAACGAATCGAATCCCTTAGGGGAGCAACACCTCGAACCCAATATGTTTTGGCGATGGCTGATCCTCTAGTTCCTCAAAGTGATAATGCGTTCGAGGACCTCGATAAAACCGAGGTTCGTGCGATTTCCGATTCACCTAAGGTAGTCGTTGAGCCTCGAGTTGCGTCGCTTCGTGAGCTTGAGTCCCTAGCTGGCTCATCGCTGGATCATTACTTGATCGAGTCCTTGGTTGGCCAAGGAGGCATGGGGGCGGTGTACCGCGGTCGCGACCAACGATTAGATCGTATCGTTGCGATTAAAGTCGTTCCGATTACCAATCGGAAAGCGGATGCGATGCGTCGCTTCCGTATTGAAGCTCAAAGTGCTGCGAAGCTTGATCATCCCAACATTGCACGCGTCTATTACGTTGGCGAGACAGATCGTTGGAGCTACATCGTCTTCGAGTTTATTGAAGGGATAAACCTTCGGCAGTTGGTGTTAGATCGCGGTCTGTTGAGTGTTGATGACGCAACGCACTTTACTTGCCAAGTTGCGGAGGCGTTGCAACATGCGAGCGATCGCGGTGTGGTGCACCGAGACATTAAGCCCTCCAATATCTTGCTTGGTACCGATGGATTGGCCAAGATCGTTGATATGGGGCTGGCTCGAACCACGGCTTTGGATCGATCGTCGGGGGATCAGACGGCAAGTGGAACAACGCTCGGTACGTTTGACTATATTTCACCGGAACAAGCGCATGATCCACGAGAAGCGGACGTCAGGAGTGACATCTATTCTCTTGGGTGCACTCTTTATTTTCTCTTGACGGGGCAGCCTCCGTTTCCGGATGGAACCGCATTGCAGAAGCTGCTCATGCATGGCACGAAGATGCCGGAAGATCCTCGCATCTATCGAGATGACTTGAGCGATGCGTTGATTGCGATCCTTCGCAAGATGATGGCGAAGAAGCCCAGGGATCGGTATCAGTCGCCAGCGGACCTCGCTAGTGATTTGCGGATGCTAGCCAAGCACGATCGGCTTGCATGGGGATCGGCTTTAGCAGACGCGACGTTTCGGGGGCCTCAAGCGAATCGATCATGGTTTGAGACTTTGTTACCTGCGTTGCTTTCCATTCTTTTGATTGGAGCGGTGACTTTATGGTTGTTTAACTCCAACCAGGTTGATGCTGTTTTCCCGATCCCGCGTGTGGAAGTTGCCAGCATGTCGCTTGATGCAAGCAGTAGTGGGGAGACGCAAATTGCATCGCAGCAGTCGACCGGCAAGAATTTGTCGGAGAGTGGCAGTTTAGTGGTAAGCGAGGGTGGGAAGACCAATCCGGATAGTGCGATTGGTGGCAATCCCGCGATTGTCGATGGTGATTGGGCTTACCTGGTAGTAAGCGAATTTGGGTTAAGCGACGAGGAGAAGTCTCGCATTTTTCCTGATCGATCCTTTGAAGAGTACCGCACCCTCGATGATGCTTTGGCGAAAGCGAGCGCTTATGGAGGAGACTGCAAGATATTGATTTCGGGTAGTTGCGTTATGAAGAAGCCTTGGCGAGCGAATGGAGCGAGCAAGGCAACTACGATTGCGATCGAGTCGGTGCCTGGGCAGCGGGCGTTGGTTGTCATCGACGAAGCGTCGATGCCATCGGGTAGCGTGTCAGATGGATTGGTTTGGTTCCAGATTGAAGCGAACCAAGTCTATTTCAGTCATTTAGATGTTTATTTTCGGCCGGTGCACGATGGCTCCGCAGCGCCCGACAAGGGGCTGGTTGGACTTCGGGGCGGCGCGCGATGCTTGATGGATCATTGCACGTTGTCGATTGAGGATTTAGCGAGTCAAGCTTCGTTGGGGAAGAATCAGGTTCCTGTGTTTCAGGTACATCGAGAGATTGCGGAATCAGGTTCAGCGGTGATCGGTCGCATTTCGGAGTTGAGGATTCAGAATTCGGCCATTCGGGGTGGGTGTGATTTCGTTGCGACGGATGCGTTAGACCGATTGGACTTGAATGTTCGAGAGAGTTGGATTGCTGTATCTGGTTCAATGGTTGTTGCAGAGTCTTTGCGAACGGCGAACCGATCTCCGAGAGTTCGCATGGAGCTCGACGATTCGACATTCATCACGCTCAGCCCATGGCTCAAGGTGGTCTTGAGTCCCGCAAATCCGTACCCTATTGCGGTCGTGCGAGTTTCGAATCAGTGCGTTTACGCAGGAGCGAAGTCGTTGGTGGAGTGGGATGCGACAGATTGCAATGATTGGGCTTTTGCGGCCCAAGCGAAGAAACTGGATGATCTCGGTCGCTGGATTGATTTCAGAGGCTTGGATAATGCCTACGACGCATTGACGCTTGAACAATGGTTAAATGTTCGGATGTCGATGTCTAGCGAGGAGCTTGAAATCGATTCTGACTCGACGTTATTGCGCAATGAGTTGGGGATGGAGGTTTTGGGGCTGTGGTCACAGCGTTCGGGTTGGGAATTGGGCAAGATGCATGAGTTATTGCCACAACCTATTTCCCAAGGGACACTTGGATTTCGGGTGGGTGCATCCGTCGAGAGTCTACCCGAGTTTCCACGGCGGCCTACTAAAGCTGCTTCAGCCGGGACCTTCTATCCACCTGGTAAGCTTGCTCCGTAACAAACGGCAAAGTCTTTTTGGATGGAATTTAAAATCTGTGCGCCTTTGTGCATCTTTGGTGTGGCCTAGATACCTTAGTGTATAATCGAAGGTCTTGTCGATTTTGCAGCTGTTGAGCTGTGTGCATTGAACTGCAGGCTTTAAGATTCACGAGCGAATTGATATCGGTCGCAATCGCGAAAGGATGGATAAACATGGCGGGGCTTTTGACGGGCTTGGGAGTGGTTTTCCTTGTTGTTTTGTTTTTGCTGTTTTACGTTGTCAGTTTGTACAACGGTCTTGTGACGCTTAGGAACCGTTTCCAAAACGCGTATGCTCAAATCGATGTTCAGCTTAAACGTCGCTACGATTTGATTCCCAATTTGGTTGAGACTGCAAAAGGGTACATGAAGCATGAGCGAGAGACGCTTGATGCGGTCATTCGTGCTCGCAACACGGCGATGGCAGCGGGTAAGCAAGCGGCGGAGAACCCTGGGGATCCAAAAGCGATTCAGAATCTATCCACAGCCGAAGTGGCCTTGGCCGGTTCGTTGAATCGATTCATCGGATTGTCGGAAGCATACCCGGACTTGAAAGCCAATCAAAACATGTTGGCTTTGCAAGAAGAGCTCACCAGCACGGAGAACAAGATTTCCTTTGCGAGACAAGCATTCAATGATGCGGTGACGGCCTACAACACAGCAACGGAGCTTTTCCCAAACAACATCGTCGCGGGAATGGGGAACTTCCAACGAGCCGCTCTGTGGGAGCTGACCGAACCTGAGCAGAAGGAACCGGTCAAGGTTTCCTTTTAAGTCCTAAAGGTCAAAGTGCTTTACCTATTGACCTTGGATTCATCGCAGACTGATTAGCGAGGGAAGTTGTGGATTTTTTTGCTCATCAAGATCAAGCTCGCCGCAACACTCTATGGTTAATTCTGTATTTTGTTTTGACTGTGATCACCATTATGGCCACAGTCTACTTTGCATCGGTGTTTGTCCTTTTTCTGGCTTCGAAGAAGACAGGGCAACCGATTGATATCCTGACGCTTCATCCTCAAATGTTGATCGGATCGATTGTTTCCGTCGCGTTGGTCATCGGTTTAGGGACGCTCTACAAAACGTGGCAGCTAGGTGGGGATGGTTCATCGGTTGCGTTATCGCTTGGAGGGGTCAAGGTTCAGCCCAATACGGTGGATCTTGAGGAGCGAATATTGTTGAACGTGGTGGAGGAGATGGCACTGGCCTCTGGGACTCCCGTTCCGCCCGTATACGTGATGAATCATGAGAAGGGTATCAATGCTTTTGCAGCGGGTACATCGCCGCAGAATGCGGTTGTGGGAGTAACCCGAGGCTGTTTAGAGACACTCAATAGAGATGAGCTTCAAGGGGTGATCGCCCATGAGTTCAGTCATATTCTCAATGGAGACATGCGACTGAATGTTAGGCTTATAGGTTTGCTGCATGGAATTCTCTTGATTGCCATGATTGGATATACCTTGTTCAGGATCGCATCGAGAATGCCGGTTCGAACTTCGGGCAAGGACGACGAGAAAGGGGCGATGGGGGTAGTGGTAGCGATGTTCGCGATGGGTGCGTTGTTGTTGGGGATAGGATATGCAGGGGTCTTTTTTGCGGGTTTGATTCAAGCGGCGGTGTCGCGTCAAAGAGAATTTCTTGCAGATGCATCTGCGGTGCAGTTCACACGCAATCCGAATGGAATTGCCGGTGCGCTCAAGCGGATCGGTGGCTGGAAAGATCATTCCATCATGCGCAGCGTTTTTGCAAAAGAAGCGAGTCACATGTTTTTCGGGCAGGGTGTTGCATCGCAATGGTTTGCAACGCATCCAGCTTTAGACGTCCGCATTCGAAGGATTGAACCGCAATTTCAAGGTTCCTTTGAGCAAACCAACGTCATCAAGCACAGCGAATCCGATATTGTCGATCCTCGTACGTTGGGCTTTCAGCAAAGCATCGAGCGAGGCCAAGGCCCACAAGCTGACCAGGTTGCAGAAGAGTCAAGTATTCCAGGTCGATCGGCAGCGAAACGTGGAAGCCAGTCGGTAGGCGATGTGGTAAATGGAACTTCACCTCATACGGCGGCTTCAGCTCATACAGCGGCACTAGCCGGTGTCCATCATTTTGAGTCAAACCCACACGATGCAGTCAATCGAATCGGCAATCCCGAAGACGAGCACATTCAGCAAGCGCATCGGTTACTCGGAGAGATACCATCGAGGTTGATAGCAGAAGTCCATGAACCTTTTGGGGCAATGGCAGTGATTTATGCTTTGCTCTGTGCGCCAAATGGGGATCCGGTAAGGACGGAGCAAATTCAAATGCTTGCACGTTCTGCTCCGAAAGGTATTTCCGAGCAGACTATTCGTTTGCTTCAAGACACCGATGTTCTATTGGCTGAGCAGCGGTTACCCCTGGCATGTATGGCTGTGCCTGCACTTGATTTGCTGTCGCATCCACAGACTGGTGCATTTCGTACATTGGTACGTCAGTTGATAGACGCTGATCGCCGTTGGACGATATTTGAATACGCTCTGCAGCGGTTCATAACCAAACGTGTAGTGATGCGGACCGAATCGGAACAAGTTGTGGATGTTTCGGACGAGAAAATCGACAAAGCGTTCCTTCAGGTGTTGTCGAGTCTTGCTCATCTTGGTTCCAATGTTCATGCGAGGGAGGCTTTTGAGGCGGGCTGGCAAGCTTTCACAAGGAGCAATTCGAGGGTAGGGAAGCCAATGCCCTCGATAATCGAATATGACTTGTGCACCCTCAAGCGTTTGGATTTAGCTTTGGATGTACTTGCGAATGCGACTCCAAAAAGAAAAAGAAACATTCTCAACGCGTTTAGTGAATGCATCGTTTATGATCAACGATCGACGATCAACGAAGTCGAGTTGTTGCGAGTGATCTCCGACGCTCTCGGATGCCCGATGCCACCGGTACTCGATCTCGCCCCGATCGAACGTTGAGTACATGTAGTTAGGTGCACGGCAGGTTAGTAGAAGAAACGGAAGAACGATGAATTTCGTTGAGCCAAAATGGATGGTCCTTGCGGGCGTCGTGTTGCACTTTGCTCTTCAGACCGTTCTGATCATCCAAGCCATTTTGAGGCCCCATCGAGATCCTTCGTCTCGAGTCGCATGGATTGTCGTCTTGGTGACAATGCCGATTATAGGAATCATTGCTTATATCTTTTTGGGCTCTGTCAGCATTGGGCGAAGTCGAATTGCGAGAGTCGACTCGGTGCTTAAACGATTACCGAAACCGCAGGATATTCCTGGGATGAGTGTTCGTGAGATTCAGCCCTTGGGGAACAATCGCTTTGACCACATCTTTCGAGTTGGGCTGTCGGTAAACGGCTTTACTCCGATCGGTGGAAATCGTGGCGAGTTGATGGAGAATTCGAACGCCGCAGTGGATGCAATGGTGCGTGATATCGATTCTGCGAAGCACCATGTGCATGTGAATTTCTACATTTGGCTCACCGACCAAAGTGGTTGCAAGATGGTCGATGCGATTTGTAGGGCCGCGAAGCGAGGGGTGACGTGTCGGGTGATGGCAGATGGTTTAGGATCACGTGCCATGGTTCGATCAACGCAATGGCAAGCGATGCAGCAAGCCGGTGCGAAAACTGCGGTAGCATTGCCACTTGGTAATACTCCGCTTGCTCCATTGTTCACCCGTGTTGATTTGCGAAATCACCGGAAGATTTTGGTGATCGACAATCATATAACTTATTGCGGAAGTCAGAACTGTGCGGATCCTGAGTTTCGTGTCAAGCCGAAGTTCGCGCCATGGGTTGATGCAGTGATTCGATTCGATGGCCCCATCGCGAGGCAGAACCAAGTTCTCTTTGCGGCTGATTGGATGTCGCATGTCGAAGAGGATTTGTCCGAAATCATTCTTGAGCAATGGCATGATCATCGATCCGGTTTTGTCGCTCAAGTGGTTGGAACTGGCCCCACGATCCGTTATTCAGCCATGCCCGAGGTTTTCGAGTCGCTGATGTATAGCGCTCGCCATGAGTTGATCATTACCACGCCGTACTATGTTCCAGACGAACCGATGCAGGCTGCACTATGTGCGAGCGGGAGACGTGGTGTTGAGACGACTTTGATCGTTCCGGCAAAGAACGACTCTTGGTTTGTCGCTGCGGCGAGTCACAGTTACTACGCTGCGCTGCTAGATGCGGGGGTGAGGATTTTTGAATACGAAGGTGGTTTGCTGCACACCAAGTCCCTTACGATCGATGAAGAAATGGGACTGGTTGGTTCCGCCAACTTAGATCGCCGTAGTTTTGAGCTCAACTACGAGAACAATATTTTGTTTCACGACATCGAGTTAACGAAGAAGTTCAGGGAAAGGCAACTTTCCTATCAATGGCAATCGCGTGAAGTGACTAAGGAAGAAGTGTCGAGTTGGTCTGTACAACGTCGACTATTCAACAACGCCGTCGCTATGTTTGGTCCGGTCTTGTAAGGGCGTTGTTCCAAGCCAATCTGGGGTGTTCAAAAGAGGTAGCTCGCGTCGAACAAGGATACCCTTTATTCGACTACGTTCTGCGTGATCGCCGGTAGTGGGCAGAAAGGTAACTTCGTTGGGTTTGATTTTTTGCCAAGCTTCATTCCGCAAGATCGATTCGATTTGTTGGCTCATGTCAAGGCTTTCGCTTACTAGCAACACTCCTTCCTTGGACGAGAGTATGTAGACACCTGGCACGGCAAGATGCCAAAGGTTCTCACTCAGCTTGGCTGTGGGTAATTTTTTATTTGCCTTGGTCCAGTCTTGTATGTCTTTTTTGCTAAGAGAGCTGTGCTTGACGGCGATTTGTCTTAGCTTCCAAACAGTTCGCTTCAGATCGACGGTTTGAATGGTCGCATTGAAGTTCCCGTAGAGCCGAGCTATGCGTTCGAATTCTTTGCTTGATTCCGGTGAGCATAGGATGTCATCCAACGATTGGTGGTAGTCGAGCGATAGGAGTCTCCAAGCGACTTCGCATGCATATCCGAGAGAGTCAAAAAGCTCCTCTGTGATCGGTTTGAGTTTTGTCTTAGGTTTCGGAAGTTCATCGGCTTGTTGCATGTCGAGTAGCCGACGATTCCAGCTGAAGGTGCTTCCTTCTTTGCTTTTAGCTGAGCACAATTCGATGTATTCTTGATTGAGTTCTGGGTCGCAAAGAATAGCTTCTACCGAGTGTCCTCCACCCGAGGTGCTCATTAAGGCTTCGCGTGCGACATCGTTGAGTTGTGATTCGACTGGTTTGCGTCGCGTTTTGCCTTCAGCGGTAGTCGGAGCGCTCAGTACCGGATCTTCGGATCCATCGATGCTTTCGCCCACTTCGGTTCGGTCCATGCGTTCGCGAATTCGCTCTGCGTATTCCTCCGATAGTTCGAACCCCATCCATTGCCGTCCGAGTTTCTTAGCCACACAGAGAGTCGTTCCACTTCCGCCAAATGGGTCGAGGACCGTGTCGTTTGGATTACTCGAAGCGCGGATAATGCGGGCAAGCAATTGTTCGGGCATTTGGCATCCGTGAAAACCTTCGCGTTCCTTGAACGTTCCGGCGACACGGCAGAAGTACCACGTGTCATGGCTCGGACTGAAACCCCACGGGGCATCTTGAGGTCGAGTGATCCAGGTATTGTCAGGGAGTCTTCCGATCGGATTCGCACGTGTGTCGGCATATACCAATTGGCGGGCGGACTTCACTCGTATTTGCGGATTGAACCGATTGAATGTGAATCGCTTGGGATCTTTGATGAAGTGAAAAAGATGCGTATGCGATCGGCTAAATCCATTCGTGCAGTTGACACCGAAGGTGTAATACCAAATCACCCAGCTACGGCAGGTGAACCCGGCTCGCTTCGCTTCTATTTTCAACTCGGCTGCGTACTCGTCTCCGATTGCTAACCAGAAAGTACCATCTTTTTTGAGTGCCTTATAAATCCCATCGATCCATTTTCGGCACCACGATAAATAGTCGTCTTCTTCGCGACGATCTTCATAGACATCGTACTTGTAGCCGATGTTGAACGGGGGATCTGCGAAAATCAAATCGATCGATTCAGGAGCTACCTTGCCGAGCAATTCCACACAGTCGCCTTGATGCAATTGGTTTACATTAAGGCCCATGTAACTCTCCGATGAAATGGCTGTGATTGAAGTTTCGCCCTGCAAAATCGATGGGCAAACGAAACGTAGATTTTAATCCAAACAGAGGCGTTTTTTCTTGGTTTGCGATCGTTTTAGTGTGATCGGTTTGGGGAGGGGAAAAGGATACCATAACGGTTCTTAGATGGGTATCCATGCAAGGGGCAAGAGGGGCGTCTTGTGCCGCAACGCTTCCGGGAGCAAGCGGAGCTTGCGCTGTGCGGTTCAAAACCGCATTTCCTAGAAAAAGCTTATTGGTCGAATTAACGGTTTTGACCTTGGCTCCCTACCGGTCGGTCCTGGCAAGCTCAACACCTTTGAGTTCGATGTAGTTCGAATTCTCCAGAGGGTCTACTAAAGCGACTTCGAGGACGCCGGCCCCTTTTTCTAGGGCGATCGATCCGATCGTGATCGAAGCGAATCGCTTCATCAACGATTCTGTTTTTCTCGGCACACGGTCGTTGGAACTGCCATATGGATCGCTAACAAAGGATTCGGATAGAACTCCTGTGCAAGTTTGATCGGCGATTCTCACCTGTACCGATTTACCGAGAGCTTGGGGTGGAACCGTCATTTGCAATCGGACCGTGTAAGTTGCTGGAGTCAATACTTCTACATCCCATCGACATCGATCTTCTGGGGTGAGGATCTTGGTGAAATACGAGCAGTTCGGGGCGGTGTTGCTGCGAACTACAGAGGGGCCAGAGCACTTGCCGTCCTGTGCCGGAAGGATGGTTAGCGTACGAGCTTGGTGGCCGATTAGAAATGGACGGCGCGGTTTCGCCGACTTCAAGACATCGTCTTTCCATTGTTGAACAGCTTCTTTCATCGACTCAGTTTGTCGTTGAAATTGCTGGCTTAAGTCGCGATGTTGTCCGAGGTCGTTGGCGACATCAAAAAGCTTTCCATCCGCATCTAGGAGGTATTGCCCCTCGCGCATGGCGATCCTGCCACCCCAATGACTGAATAGCGTTCGGTTTTCCGTTGGCTCGTTGGTGGAGGTCAAGTGACTAGCAAGACTGATTCCATCGATGCGATGTTCAGAGTCGGTGTCGATCTGGATATCTGCCAAGTCACACAGAGTGGGCATTAGATCGATAGCACCGCTGAGTTGCTCGATGCGTTTGCTGGATTGGATTCGTCGGGGCCAGCGAACAAGCAGGGGTGATCGGACACCACCTTCATCCACGCTTCCCTTGCGTCCTTTCATTCCTGCATTCCAGCGAAAACTGTTTGGGCCATTATCATTGAAATAGACGATGATCGTATCGTCCGCGAGTTCTAATTGAGTCAGTGTGTTGAGCAGTTTGCCGACGTTCTCGTCGATGTTTTCGACCATGGCAATCGCTGAACGGGTCATTTCAAGTTCCTCAGGTTCATTGCCTCGATCTTCGTGCCGCATAGGTAGTGGACGGGTTAGAACATTCTCCATGAATGGGTCTGGGACTTGCATGGGAGTATGTGGGGTATTGAAGGCGATGTAGCAGAAGAAGTTTTCATTTTGATGTGCTTGGATGAACTCAATGGCATGTTCCATGAAATCGTTGGTGACATAGCCATTTCCTGTCATTGGCGTGCCATTCTTCTCAAGCTCAGGTGAGAAGTAATCGCCCCAATGGCCCGAGCAGAAGCCGTAGAATTCTTGGAAGCCTCTACCATTTGGGTGGTATGGGTATTGGGAACCATTGTGCCATTTACCGAATGCCGCTGTTTTGTATCCGGCCGCGACGAATCGTTCGGCAATCGTTATTTCATCAAGATCGAGTCGTTCGTCTCCTTGAGTAACGCCGACGGTGCTTCCTCGAGGATGATATCTTCCAGTGAGGAATTCTGCTCGTGTCGGCGCGCATACGGGGCATACATAGAAGCGGTTGAATAAGGCTCCTGTTTCGCAGAGTTGGTCCAGGTGCGGGGTGTTAAAATTCCGGTTTCCTTGAAATCCGAAGTCGCCCCAACCTTGATCATCCGAGAGCATTACTACGACGTTTGGGCGTCTGACCTTGAGGTTTCCTTCCTCGGAGTATCCCACGATGGCAGATGCGAAGAGCATAAGTAAGCACAGCAATTCTGATACAGGCTCTCTCATCAACGTCATTGATCGTGTCTTCATGGTTCGCCGAAAGTAAGGATATCTAAGGTCTTGGATCATTTCGTAGAATCCAATGTAGCATCACTTGTCAGCAGTATCAGTGGGCATCTTGATTGGGCTCGAGGGTGAAGCTTCCCCCGTCGAGGACTTGTCCATCGAGTCCTCGAAGCTCCACGGTGCATCGATGGCTTTTCGCATCGATTCGGATGGTACCGAAGGATTGTAGTCCATCGCTGGGAGCAAGGGGCAATTTCGAACCTGGAGGAGGAGCCCATTGGAATTTCACTTCTGGGCCAAAGGTACCATCGAGTGCGTTTGGTCCGAAGGAGCCAGCGTGTAGTGGCCCGGCGACGAATTCCCAAAATGGCTTGAATGCATCGGGAACCGCAGAACGCTTCGGGTCGTAGAAGTGTGCTGCTGCGTAGTGTACGTCGGCGGTAATCCAAACAGTATTTGAGACACCTGATTCCTTGATCCACCGCAGTAGGTCGAGGAACTCGAGTTCTCTTCCGAGTGGCTTGCCGTTATCCCCGTTCCCGACGGCTTCGTAGAATCCTTTTCCTTCCATGGAATCACCGACGGGGATTCCAATCGGCATGTCGCAACAGATGATCTTCCAAACAGCGCGGCTTTTATGCAAAGCATTTTTGAGCCAAGCCAACTGCTCTGCCCCAAGTATACTGTTTGATTCGCTTGGTTCCGGTTGTAGATTATTCGAATTCGGACCACGATAAGTGCGAAGGTCTAATACGAACAAGTCGCACAGGGGCCCGCGATGGATCTGTCGATAGATCCTACGTTCGCCGGATGCTTGTGGGAGGAGAGGGGTGTACTCAAAGAAGGCTTGTTTGGCGCGATTTGCAAGTTGTTGCCCGTACTCCATCGCGTCGTATCTGTCTTTGTCCTTGCGGGATTGCAGTCGTTGCTGCGGGTACCAATTGTTTGTGGTTTCGTGATCATCCCATTGGACGATTAGTGGGACGCGCGAGTGGAAGTCTTGGACGTTCGAATCCATAAGGTTGTAGAGGTAGTTTCCACGGAAGTCATCAAGCGAACTTGCAACGTGCGATTTGGCGGGAGTTACCAAGTTCTTCCAGATGGTCCCATCTCTAAGTTTCAATTCCTCTTCGATGATGTTATCTGCATAGATCATGTCTCCGCTGTGGATAAAGAATTGAGGACTGAGGGAAGCGATCGCAGAGTAGATCTTCATGCCTCCCCATTCTAAGTTGATCCCGAAGCCTTGTCCGGCAGTGTCACCGGACCAAGCGAAGAAGACGTCTTCTTGTGCCGAACTCGAAGCCGAGTCTCCTTGGGTCCGAAAGCTACCTTGCAGGCTATCGGAAAGTCCGCCATCGTTTTCAAAGGCTACGCGGTAGTAGATCGTCTCCCCGGCGGGCAGGTCGCTCAGGACGGTTTTAGCTGTGAAATCCGTTAACTGCGTTACCTTGGGCCCCATCACGCTTCGAGGGCTAGTGAAGGATGCTGCGGTATCCCATTGCACAAGCATCCGAGAGTCCACATCGCTTCGTCCCCAAACGACTGCTGACTCGGAGGTCACTTCGCCACTCATTAGCCCAAATATCTGCTTGGGTGTTTGAATCCAGTTTGCGTGTGCGAATCGCATCCAAGCGGATTGGCTCAGCAGCGTCGCGCCGGCGGTTGCGTTAAATCCACGTCGATTCAAAGAATTGGCCATCGTATCGAGCCCTTTTGTTTTTCGTGATGCAAATAGTTGACCGTCTCAATCAGCAGCATAGTGCTCCGTTGGGTTGTAGCTCATGGGGAGGTTGATTTCCAGGTTTCAATCGGGAATTGTTCGTTAAGGATCGCAAGGTTCGGGAAGGATCCTTGGGTGAAACCGCAATCAAGTGCCTATCAGTAGGCCGTTAATGGGGTATCCTATAAATCTATGAATACAGAATCCATTACCGACAAACTACTAGCGTTCGTGGCATCTGCGGAATACCGACCGATGAAGCCACGGATGATACTCAACCATCTCAAGCTTACCGAGGATGAGTACCGGGAGCTTCGCCGATCGATCAAGAAGCTCGTTCGAGAGGGGCGATTGCTTTTCGGAGCAAACCACCTTGTCCTGCCAAGTGTTTACTCATCGCCGGGTTCAGGGAACGCTCAGCGGGTAAAACGAGGGGATTCAAGGAATTCCCAAGGGGATGAGACTCAGCAATCGGAGAGGATGACGGAAGAATCATCCAATGCTGGTTCGTCCAATCCTGGTTTTTCAGCATCAGGGTTATCTGAAGTGGTCGGTGTTTTTCGAAGAGCGTTGTCTGCGGGGTATGGTTTCGTGGAGCTTCCACGTGGGAAGGTTACGACACCCAATGCACCGACGGTAGCGCCCTCACCTGAAGGTGCTATCGTAGGAATGGAGCCGGTTGAATCTGCAACCGTGGAGTCGGCATCCTCGAGATTGCCGGATGTCTTCATCCCAGAAACGAGAACATCGAATGCGATGGATGGGGATACCGTTCGCGTTCGTTTGCGTAAGTCCACATCCCCTTCGCGGCGAAGTGCAGGAGCAAATCTCCGCAACAATCCCGCTCGATTGGAAGGTGAAATCGTCGAAATTGTCGAGCGCAAGAAGCGACAGTTTACCGGTACCTTTCAGACCAATGACAAGAAATCGTTTGTATGGCTCGATGGAGCGAAGCTTGAGCGTCCGGTTTCGATCGGAGATGTGCGAGGGCTGCCGGTTGAAAACAATGACAAAGTCATCGTCGAGTTAGTTCGATTTCCAGATGAGTTTCAGCCTGGAGAAGCTGTTTTGCTGAAGGTGCTGGGAAGTCTCAGGAATCCAGCGGTCGACACGATGGCTGTGATGGTCCAGTTTGGGTTGCCTGAAGAGTTTTCCGAAGCTGTACTTGATAACGCGCGAATTCAAGCGGATCGATTTTCGGAGGAGGTGATTCCTGAGGGGCGAAGGGATCTTACCAAGATCCCGACGATCACCATTGACCCGTTCGATGCTCGTGACTTTGACGATGCGATATCGTTGAGCAAGAACGAGAAGGGGAACTGGGATTTGCTTGTTCACATCGCAGATGTTTCCTTTTTTGTTCCTCAGGGGAGTATTCTCGATGAAGAGGCGCGGGAGCGTGGCAACAGTGTTTACCTTCCGGATCGCGTGATCCCGATGCTTCCGGAAACGATTAGCAATCACTTAGCATCGCTTCAGCCCGATCGGAATCGATTAGCGAAAACGGTAGCGATGGAATACTCCCCCGAAGGGTTGCTATTGCATGCCGAAGTTTACAACAGCGTGATACGCAATGCTTATCGGTTTAACTACGAGCAGATCGATCAGTACCTGGAAGACCCGTCGGTTTGGCAAGAGCGACTAACGCCGGAGATCTTTCAGTTGGTGCGTGATATGCATTCCTTGGCGATGCAATTGCGGTCGTTGCGTAAGGTCAATGGTTCGATAGAGCTGACCCTTCCGGAGGTCAAGGTTGATCTCGACAAGTTGGGGAAGGTTAAGGGTGCTCATGTTGTGCACCATACCCAGAGCCATCAAGTGATCGAAGAGTTTATGTTGGCAGCCAACCAAGCTGTCGCATATTGGCTTGACTCATTGAAGCTACCGTTCCTCAGGCGTGCGCACGCTCCACCAGACCGGTTGAAGATTCGTCGACTGGCCGACTTCATGCGAGCCCTCGGATTGCCTGCGGACGAGATGCAAGACCGTTTTGAGATTCAGCGGGTCATCGATAGCGTGAAGGGGGATACGACGGAATTTGCGGTCAACTACGCGATTCTTAAGAGCATGTCCAAGGCCGTTTATCAGTGTGAGTTCGAGAGGCACTACGCTCTAAACATGTCACACTATTGTCATTTCACCAGTCCGATTCGCCGTTATCCAGATCTTGTCGTACATCGAATCGTCGAGAACTTGATTGAAGGTCGAACGGCAAATGAGAATACAGAAGTTCTGGAGCGATTAGGGCAGCATTGCAGTTCGACGGAGCAGAATGCGGAAGGTGCTGAACGCGAACTGATCCGTGTGAAGCTCCTGCATTTTCTAGAACGGCGAATCGGCGAGATGCTTACCGGTATAGTCTGGGGTGTCAAACCGAACGGGCTTGTAGTTCGTGGGATCGAGATCCCGGTTGACGGTATGGTCACTTTGGAGCGACTCCCGCCAGATCGATATCGTTACGATCGCGATACGCATACGCTTCAAGGATACAAGGATGAGAATCAATTCCGGCTTGGGGATGAATTGGTCGTTCGCATTGAACGAGTAGATCTTGCTCGCCGGCATTTGGAGTTTAGACTCGAGAAAGTAACCCATCACGATCGAGCGGCGGCGGGCACTGCAGGTTCAGCGAAGAGATCGAGAGATTCAAATCCATCGAAGAGGGATCGGTTTAAACCGAAATCGGGTAAGTCGTCGGCGAAGCCTAGTCCGAAGAGTTCCCATCGAAAAAAGAAACGTCGATGATCGCGGTTTTCGCGGGAGTGGAAATTATATGTTTAGCGAACAGAGTACAAAAAGAGAGCGATCGTCGGGCTTAGGTGAGATTCGAACGCTTGGGTTAATGGTTTTCGCTGGGTTGCTATGCATATGGTCGGTGTTGGTTTTTGATCTAGTCGCGTATGCGCAGGATTCGGGATCGGAGGAAGTTTCGAAGACACTGAAGTCTGCATGTGATCAAGCAAGCGAATATTCTGAATCGTTCGATGGTCGAGCTGTCTTAGTGATGCATCGTGGACGAGTCGTTTACGAACGTTACAAAGGCTGGAATAAAGAAACACCACACATGCTTGCCAGTGGGACAAAGAGTTTCACTGGGGTGTTAGCGATGTTTGCGGTCCAAGACAAGTTGCTCAGTCTCGATGAATTGGTCTGCGAAACCATTACTGAATGGAAGAGCGACAAGAGAAAGAATCAGGTTACCGTACGTCATCTTTTGACACTTTCCTCTGGGCTAGAACCTGCGGATGCTGCTTTTCCAACGCGTGGTCAAGGCTTGCAGCAACTTCGCGGTGGATTACTAGCGGAGCGTCAGCAGCGTATTCAAAGGCAAGATGAGGATAAGAAGCTGTCGAGTTTGGCAACGGGAAATTGGTTTGCCGATGCGGTCAATGTTCCCTCCAAGGCGAATGCGGGTGAGATCTTCGATTACGGTCCGAGCCATTTCTATGCGTTTGGTGAATTGCTGAACCGCAAGTTGCTAAGACAGACAGAAATTCCCGCAAGGAGTTTTGAAGAATATGCCAAACTCAAACTATTTGGTCCGATTGGTATATCGATCGGTAGATGGGGAAAAGATTCCGCTGGTAATGTCAACATCCCTGGTGGGCTTTCGCTTACGGCTCGCGAATGGGCGAAGTTTGGTCAGTTCATATTAGATAAGGGGGGCGTGAGGGATTCGAGTGGCAACACCAATCAATTAGTTCCAGAGGAGCTTTTGCAGCAGTGTTTCGTCCCATCGAGTGCAAATCCTCGATACGGGCTTACATGGTGGCTAAGTGGAGTCGAAGGGGTCGCCGATACGGGAGGTACAGTCAAGGGTGGTGCAGTAAAGGGAGGTACAATCCGGGACCGAATCAAGATGGGAATTCTCAATCGGGAAGCCGAGATTGACGATGATTCGGCGGAGCTTGCGCTAAAGATTTATATTGCGGCTGGGTTGGGTAAACAGCGATTGTTCGTAGTGCCTGAAAAGGATTTAGTCATTGTTCGCTTTGCAGAGCCGACGCGTGCGGGGAATCGTTTCGGTAATGCTTCCTTTCTTAAACCAATTCTCGATGCGGTTGCTCAGAGTCATGTTTCTCCAACATCAAATGAAACCGAAGATCGTTAATCCAACAGCGATTGCTGCAGTCGTTGCCTGCCTGTTAAGCGTTGTCTGTTCGATCGCGACGGCACAAGAGGCACAAGGTGCAAACGAAACGGAATACTTCCGCGAGTCGGTGCTGCCTATCCTCAAAAGTCGTTGCTACAGTTGTCATTCGCATCAGTCTGGGCAGATGGAAGGTGGATTGGCACTTGATTGGCGGAGCGGTTGGGAGCAGGGTGGGTCGCGTGGCAAAGCCATTGTGCCAAACGATGCGACTGGAAGCCTTTTGATAAGGGCGGTCGAGCATAAGGACTCGGACTTGAAAATGCCCGAGGAGAAGCTTCCGGATGGGGAGATAGAAGTTCTCCGCAAGTGGATTCAAGAGGGAGCATACGATGATCGGGCAGTGCGGCCAGAAGTCAGTGATCCGCTTGATTGGTGGTCGTTGCGGCCGCTGGTTGCTCCGTTGGTTCCAGTGCTTGCTGCCAATCCGGCGAGTGGAGATCTTGTGGCAACAGAGCATAGGTCTAGCAATCCTATCGATGCATTTCTTCTGGATCGATTGCAGAAAGAAGGTTTGAGTTTTGCTCCTCGTGCATCATCTAGGGAGTTGGTGCGAAGGCTATACGTCGATCTTCATGGGGTACTTCCATCGCCCGAGCAAGTTGCTTCTGTACCCGAGAATCCCAGCGACCAGGAACTCGAGGAATTGGTCGATCGGTTGCTTGCATCTCCACGCTATGCGGAACGTTGGGCAAGACATTGGCTCGATACCATTCATTTTGCCGATTCTCATGGATACGAACATGATGTGGGTCGGGAGAATGCATGGCCTTACCGCGATTATGTAATTGAAGCGTTAGACCGCGATATTTCGTGGTCGGAGTTTATCCGTCAGCAGCTTGCGGTCGATGTCTTTGCGCCTGAGGCTACCGAATTATTACCAGCACTAGGTTTTCTAGGAGCAGGGACGTTTGATCTTAGTACGTATTCGACGGGACCAGTGACTTTTGATTACATGGATCGCGACGATATGTTGACACAGACGATGGCCGCGTTTGTGAGTACGACGGCTAACTGTGCGCGTTGTCATGCGCACAAGTTCGATCCGATTTCGCAGGAGGATTACTATGCATTACAAGCTGTATTTGCTGGGGTAATCAAGGGTGATATCTCTTACGATCCGCTGCGCGAAACAGCCAGCAGGCGCGCGGCGCTAGAGAAGCTCAAACAGGCCGTCATTGCGAGGGATCCGGCGGGGCTTGAGTCAGAGCTTGCTCGATCGCTCGTTGCGCAGTGGAGTCGAGAGCATCGCCAAATTGCAACTTGGAAGAAGCTTGATTCGCACTCCTTTATATCGCTTGAAGGTGCAACGCTTACTAAGGAAGCTGAGGAAGTAATTCTCGCAAGTGGGCATAACCCTGATACAGATACATATGTTTTTACAGGGACTGCGGATTTGCCAAGGGTCACTGCGATTCGGCTTGATCTGTTCCCCCACGATTCGCTGCCTATGAAGGGGCCAGGTCGATGCCAAAACGGAAACTTGCATTTATCCGAGTTCGTTGTGCAAGTCTTTACACCGGGGGCGACGGCTGCGAAGCAACTCAAGATAGCCAGGGTTACGGCGGATTTTAATCAAGCTGGTTGGGGGATCGAGCGAGCAATCGATGGAGATCCGAAAACGGCTTGGGGGATTCATCCTGCGGTAGGTGTTCCGCACCATGCAGTGTTCGTGTTGGAGGAGCCCGTCGAGTGGAGTATCGGGACGGAGTTGACGGTGACCTTAAAGCAGCTTCATGGGGGCTCGCATCTTTTGGGTGCGTTTCGGTTATCGGTAACGGATGCCCCTGGGGGTGATGCCGTGGCGGTACCGGCAGAAGTCGAGACCGTGATGAAGCTTCAGCCGGATGAGAGAAGTGAAGAACAGACGCGATTGCTCGCTTTTCATTTTCTTCAGCAAGCAGTTGATGTGGAGACAAAAAAGCTGCCAGCGGAATCCAAGGTTTACGCGGTTGGTACCAATGTGTCGATACCGACGGGCAATGGTGCGAGGCAACAAGCGAGTGTTGCGAATCCTAAACCGGTTCATTTGCTTCATCGTGGAGAGATCGGTAAGCCAGAGCAATTAGTCCCTCCAGGGGCACTTTCGGTCATGCAGCACTCTCCGGGGCGATTTGTAGATGCTGGGCAAGGTGGCGAGTCCCTGCGTCGTGCGGCTTTGGCCGATTGGATCGCGCATCGAGATAATGTTTTGACTTGGCGAAGTATCGTTAATCGAGTTTGGCATTATCACTTTGGTCGAGGTATTTGCGATACACCGAGCGATTTCGGGCGGATGGGAGGTGTCCCTTCGCATCCGGAGCTACTTGATTGGCTTGCTGTTTGGTTTCGAGATGATGCAGGTGGCTCATTGAAGAAGCTTCATCGATTGATCGTGACGAGCCAAGCGTATCGTCAGCAATGTTTGCACAATGAACAAGCTCATGCGAAGGATGCAGACAATCGCTGGTTGTGGCGACAGAATCGACTTCGTCTCGATGCCGACTCCTATCGAGATTCACTTTTAGCGATCTCAGGAAGGATCGATTGGAAGATGGGTGGACCGGGGGTTGAGCATTTCACCAAGGAGCCAGGGCCACAATCGACGCCCAAGCTTGATTATGCGGCGTTCGATTGGAATCGTCCGGAGGGTAATCGTCGAAGTATCTATAGGGTAGTTTGGCGAGGGATTCCAGATCCGATGATGGCGGCATTGGACTTTCCGGACTTGGGATTGCTCTCACCTGTTCGAGGATTCACAGCATCTCCATTGCAGTCATTGGTGCTAACCAACAACCCTTTTGTTCTGCATCATTGCAAGTTGTTGGAGGATCGAATGATTGCGAGTGGAAAATCGGTTGCCGAGCAGACGCGAGAGTTGTTTCAGTTAGCATTACAGCGTGATCCGACACCGAGTGAAATCGAAGTTTTATTGCCTTATGCACAGAGGCATGGGATTGCTGCGTTAGGTCGAGTGCTGGTCAATACGAATGAGTTTTTATTTATCCCTTAGTTGTCATTTCTTTGTCCATTAGTTGTCATTTCTTTCCCTTCACCGCAAGCAGCGTATCAGCATGGCAGGAATTCGTACTCGGCGCAGGCAGTTGACGGACGGTGGAGTAGTTGCTGGTGCACTAGGTTCTGATTTGCCGTGTTCACATGCGGAGGGGATTCATCGCCGTGAGTGGTTCAGGCAAGGAGGGGGCGGGTTAGCGGCGATTGCGTTGAGCGATCTTTTGGCGCGTGAGGCAGTCGGAGAGCAGCATCATCGAGCCAAAGTCAAACGGGTAATCCAGTTGTTCATGACTGGAGGTGCGAGTCCGATGGACTTGTTTGACTACAAACCGGAGCTTGAGCGATTGCACGGACAGATGCTTGGGCCGAAGGACAAGCCGGAGGGGTTCACGGCTCCGGCTGGTGCGATCATGAAGAGCCCGTTTGCATTTTCGCAACATGGAGAGTCGGGACGCTGGGTTAGTGAGCTGTTTCCTGAGCAAGCGAAGCTGGTTGATGAGATGGCGTTTTTGATGGCTATGACGACCAAGACCAACGTGCATGGTCCTGGAACGTACATGATGAACAGCGGTTTTTTGCTACCGGGGTTTCCTTGCCTAGGGGCTTGGGTGTCTTATGCGTTAGGTAATTTGACCGATAACCTACCGACATTTGTTGTTTTGCCAGATGCGCGGGGGTTGCCGTATAACCAGCAAGGATGTTTCAGTGCCGGATTTCTTCCGGCGGTTCACGAAGGTTTGGTATTAAATGCGACATCGAAGGTACCGATCCCGGATTTGTATCCGGATGCGAAGTATCCATTTGCGCAAGGTGCATCGGATATTGAAGGGCAGTCACTATTGCGGTGGCTTAATGAGCAGTATGGAGAAGGGAAGGTTGGCGATAGCCGACTCGATGCGAGGCTGTCGGGGTATGAGTTAGCTGCGAAGATGCAGTTGTCGGCCCCGGAAGCGTTCGATCTTGGTAGCGAAACGACTCAATGCCATAAAGACTATGGATTAGACAAGCCCGTGACAGAGGATTTTGGTCGAAGGTGTCTTCTGGCAAGGCGTTTAGTCGAGAGGGGTGTACGGTTTTGTCAGGTATGGAGTGGGCCGCAAGGTGCCACGAACAATTGGGATAATCACGGCAATATCCAAACGGAACTTCCCCCGATGACACAGAGTGTGGATCAACCCATTGCGGCTCTGCTCAGGGACTTGAAGGCGCGCGGATTAGATCAAGATACTTTGGTGATTTGGACAACGGAATTCGGCAGGACTCCGTTCGCACAGGGGAGTTTAGGTCGGGATCATAACGGGGGTAGCTTTGTCACTTGGTTGTGGGGAGCGGGGGTGAAGGAAGGAGTGTCGTATGGCAAGAGTGACGATTGGGGATATCAAGCGGTTGAGAACAAGACATGGTGTTATGACTTGCATGCGACGATCCTGCATTTGCTCGGCATTGACCATACGCGATTGGTAGTAAGGCACAACGGGATCGATCGAAGGTTGACCGACGTGCATGGACATGTGATCCAAGAAATACTCAGTTAGGCAGGTGAGACTTCGAGGGTAGCAAGCAGGCTTTGTCAGCCCTCTCGGTTCGTCCTCTCTTCTAGTCTGTCTGCTAGTCCTTTCTGCTAGCGCTTGGTTCTTCGGGGATTTTAGTGGCTGGAATTGATTCGTAAGAGTTTTTTCAGCGCCGTGCTCGTGCTCAGTGAAACGGCGCTCGTGCTCGTAATCGAAAGCAGCCTGTAGTGGTCATAATTTCGTTGAACTCACGACCTACCTTTGAAGCAAACAAAACAGGTCCCATCAACTTAGCACTAGCACTAGCACGATACTGGGCCCGAATTGCAACCAGATTGGCCTTTACTTTTTCCTCAATAGCACGGCACTTTCTGTTAGCACTGTTTATGAGCACTTTCGCGTAAGAAGTGGGCTGTTTTGTAGCAATTCTTGGTTTGCGGCGAAAGCTTGTGAGGCGTGTGGTATCTTTTTGTGGTGCTAATTTTACCGGCGTGTAGAGTTGTCCGGAATTCATAATTGCCATGCGGTGTTTCGATGCTGATCCACATCAGCCGCAGTGTTCTTTTGGCACGTAGTTTGCGTTAGTAAGTTTACGATGGATAGTTTGCGGTGGGTTGATTGCGGAAGAAGAGATCGAAGGATCGGTAGTTTGGATTGGCACGAAGGTGGATACTCGAAGGGGATTCGATAAGCATGGTTGGATATTTGATCGATATGGATGGCGTGATTTATCGCGGGAACGAA
>Ga0214163_1000022_pt1 | contig 61570 bp, 49 predicted proteins | sample LakMenepilimnion_2_FD_153001 | JGI IMG/M metagenome (GOLD analysis project Ga0214163, IMG submission 153001) | Freshwater microbial communities from Lake Mendota, WI - Practice 15JUN2010 epilimnion v4 | ecosystem: Environmental > Aquatic > Freshwater > Lake > Epilimnion/Euphotic zone | place... | reverse complement strand
TAATGTAAATGATGCGCGGCCAACCATCTTTCCGCGTCTAATGCTGCCATGCAACCTGTACCAGCTGCCGTAACAGCCTGCCTGTAAGTAGAATCTTGCACATCTCCACAAGCAAACACTCCTTCCACATTGGTTCTAGTGCTTCCTTTTTCTGTGATTAAATATTCTTGATCGTCCATCGCTAGCACCCCTTTAAAAATGGAGGTATTGGGCTGATGACCAATTGCCACAAAAAAACCTGTTAAGGCTATTTCCTCTGTAGCTCCACTCACTCTATTTTTTAATCGAATACCTGTCACGCCAGTTGCATCTCCTAAAATCTCTTCGGTCTCCGAATTCCAGTGAATTTCAATTTTGGGATTATTTTTAACACGGTCTTGCATGATTAAAGAGGCTCTCATTTCGTCTCTACGTACAATCATGTGAACTTTGGTACATAAATTAGCCAAATAACTCGCTTCTTCTGCTGCCGTATCTCCCGCACCCACTACAGCAACCGTTTGATTTCGGTAAAAGAATCCGTCACAAACAGCACATGCGGATACCCCTAAACCATTGTAGGTTGTTTCTCCCTCTAAACCCAACCATTTAGCGGATGCTCCAGTGGCTATGATGATGGCATCTGCTTCGATCTCATCCCCATTGTCAATCCAAACTTTTTTCGGTTGGGAAGTGAAGTCTACTTTCTCAGCCAAGCCATGTCGAACATCCGTACCAAAGCGTTTCGCTTGATTTTCTAAATCGATCATCATGGTAGGACCATCCACTCCAGTGGGATATCCCGGAAAATTATCTACTTCAGTCGTTGTAGTTAACTGCCCACCTGGTTGGCCTCCCATATACATTACGGGATGCAATCCTGCACGAGAAGCATAGATGGCAGCTGTATAACCTGCTGGACCTGAACCTATAATTAAACACTTGGTTTTTTGTGACATAAACTTTGAATTTGAGGCAAATAAATAGCTTGCAAAATTCGGCAAAACTGAGCAGAATCCCAAACGATGTTTTATTATCAATAATTATTACTTTTGTTTAAACCTCTTTTTAACGAATGAAAACAAATAAAATTACTTCTAGTTTAACATTTTGGGTATTGCTATCCATTTTTATAGGAGTAATTGTTGGTCATTTTAGGCCTGATGTCGCTTTATACCCAGTTTTTGAAAAGAAAATTAATTATTCACTTCTTGGGACTGAAATTAGTTTCGGGCCTACATTAAGTGAAATGTTCAGTGGAATATTCATCAGTTTGGTCAAACTGTTTATTCATCCTATTATCTTCTTGACAATCAGTTTGGGAATTGTCAATATGGGTAATTTGAAAAAAGTAGGTCGAGTGGGAGGGAAGGCATTGCTGTATTTCGAAGTCATAACTACTTTGGCCTTGGTGATAGGTTTAGCAGTTTCTAAACTACTTGAGCCTGGAATAGGTGTCATTCGGGACGATGTCGCTGGAGGTGATATTTCAAAGTATACTCAAAAAGCTGCAGATTTTAGTTGGCTCATGTTTTTAAAAGAAAATTTCACCATTCAGGTATTGATTTTCTCTTTAATTTTTGGAGTGCTTTTAACTTGGATCACCCGAAAGGCTAAAATGATTTCTGGCATGCATCAAGCCTCGGATTGGGTCTTCAAAGGTTTGCATTTAATCATGTATTTAGCTCCTTTAGGGGCATTAGGTGGGATGGCATTTACAATAGGTAAATTTGGGATTCATTCTTTGCTGCCCTTAGCTAAACTAATGATCTCTGTTTATGTCACAATGGGAATCTTTGTTTTCATCATATTGGGATTTGTGATGCGTAGTTGTGGGGAGCGGATTTGGACTTTTTTGAAATTCATTAAAGAAGAATTGTTAATTGTGTTAGGTACTTCATCATCGGAGGCGGCTTTGCCTTCTTTAATGAAAAAGCTAGAGAAAATGGGCTGCTCTAAATCAGTGGTTGGGCTTGTCGTTCCTGCCGGCTATTCGTTTAACCTTGATGGAACCAGTATTTATTTGTCGATGGCCACTTTGTTTTTAGCACAGGTTTATGGCATCGATTTATCCTATGGCCAATTATTAACCATCATCGGAGTTTTAATGGTGACAAGTAAGGGGGCTGCCGGAGTGACTGGCAGCGGTTTTGTGGTATTGGCTTCTACGTTGACTGCGCTTCAAGTGATCCCTTTGGAGGGTTTAGCATTATTATTGGGCGTAGACCGATTTATGTCCGAAGCTCGCGCCATCACTAATTTCATAGGCAATGGGGTCGCTACCGTTTGGATAGCGAAGCATGAAAAAGAATTTGTCTCGCCTCTAGCTGAAATTAAGGAGTAGGTTTCAACCAATCTTCTCTCAATTTAATTTGCTTCTTAGAAGGAAGAATGAGTTCGTTGATGGATTTTCTACTCGCTTGGATCGTAAATTCAAAGGGCGCCACTAATTTTAGGGTATCAAAACCTCCCTTGTCATTGGATCTTGCGATTTCTAACGTTAACAAGTCACCAGGTTTAATTTTTGATAATACTTGTTGGGTGTTTTTAACAAAATTAGGTAGGTCGACGGGCAATTGGTTCACGGAAATCAATTCGTCTTTGGCTTTTAAATGAAGGGCATTTCCCAACGCATTCACCCCTAAATCACTCCCTATAAAGGCCCTTTTTGTTTCTGAATTTATGTTGAGTGTCTGAAAATCAAAACCTAAAGTCCTAACCGTATCTTTTTTATTGGGATCGATTTCATATCCGATACTATTCAGCCATTCATTTAACGGAATTTTTTTATTCCCAGCCACATATAGGTTAAAGTATTCTTTTAGGCTTGGGAATTTCGTTAGTGAAGTCAATTGATCAAACAATTCATCATCCTTGAATGATTTATTAGGTCCATAAATTTTCGCTAAATCTTGCATCATTTGTTGGGTTCCATAGGCTCCATTCGATTCCTTTCTAAGCAATAAGTCAAGCCCAAAACCTAATAAAGCTCCTTTTTGATACACATTACTATATTGATCTTTATAAGTATCCAAGACCTTTTTACTCATCTCGGTAAAGGGGATTTTATCGTCAAATTGCATTTGCATCGTTTCCCATTTCTCCTGAATGGTTTGCATGAACTGAGGCAATTGGATAAGTCCATATTTTACTTGCATGTGATGTGCCGCATATTCAGTAAGACCCTCATATAGCCACAAATGCTTAGACATTTTAGGTTGGTTAAAATCGAAATTGCCAATCTCCTCGGAATGAATATTTAATGGAGTGACTATGTGAAAGAATTCATGTGCACAAATATCCAAAATAGTCTGCCCTAAACTTGAGATATCCCCTTCGGGCAAATAGTAAAATGAAGACTTAGCATGCTCTAAAGCGCCATAACTCCCATTCTTTAGGTTGTCCGATAGAATAATTAAAAAAGCATAGCGCTGTATGGGCAATACGCCCCCCAAATAGTTTTTTTGAGCTTCTAAAAGAGGTTTGATTTTTTGTGCTACTTCCTCTGCAATTATGGTTTTATTGGGTGTGAACAACGAGATAGCTATTTCTACATTTCCAATTTTGAGTGTAGTGGTATCAGGCTTAGCGTACATAAAGGGGGAATCGACTATTTCATAGTATGAATTTGCCTTGAAAATGTCTTGTGTGGGACTACTTTTTATATCACTTTTCAAGGAAGAAGTTCCCACCATAAACGTGGGTTTATTTATCGTTAATTCGATTTTATTTTTTTCAAATCCTTGAAAATAACCCAAGAATCCATGCGTATTTAGCGCAAACAAAGTATCTTTTTGAAAGGAAGTTCCGGCAGGTTCAAACACATATTCACCGCTAATTTCCGGACTATCCCAAGTGTCATCTACTAGGTATGCAATGCGTGATAATTTATCAGCACCTTTAATTAGGTATTGATTCACATTCTTTTTTACGACGGTTAAGCTTTTGCCCTGTGCATCAAATGCCTTAAAATCACTTATATATCTCCCAAAGTCATAGTTGGCATACGTCCCCGGAACAATTTTGGGGAAGAAAAAGTCAACTTGATTTTGCTTAAATTTTGGTGTTTTTACTTGGACACTCAATTTGTCTTGGACGATATTGTTCAAATCAATTGAATAAAGGATACTATTTTGCCCAGATAAGTAAGTACTTACTAGCAAGAATATGGATAAAAAGAGATAAGTCAGGTTTTTAACTTTTGTAATTGATTGCATCTTTAGGTTCAATTTTTTTGATAAATAAGGTAGGTATGGTGATCGTGAGCGCTACCAAAAGACAAGTCCCTACATTGACATACACCCAAGTAGGTGTATCCCAAAGAATAGGTACCGAGTTCATGTAGTAATTTTCTGGATCTAGTGGAATTAAATGATAGGTGTATTGAAGGTAGCAAAATACGATTGCGATTAAATTACCGATTAATAATCCCCTTAATAAAATGAAGAAACCATTCCACCAAAAAATGGTGCGAATTTGCTTTTGAGAGCTTCCTAAAGCTTTTAAAATTCCTACCATGGGGATTCTTTCCATGATGAGTACCCACAGTGTGGCTATGAGATTGAAGCAGGCGACCAATAGTAAGAGGGATATGAAGATGACAATATTACGATCCAACATATTCATCCAGTCAAATAGGGATGGATAAAGCTCTACAATCGTCTCTAATTTCCATTCAGTAGGTAAATTTTTTTCTAGTTGGTAAGCTGATGCATTTAAATCAGCTCCTTTTGTCAGCATGATTTCATAGCTACCCAATGAGTCTTTGCTCCATCCATTCATTTTTTGAACCCATTGGCGATCCGCAAGGATGAACATTTTATCTAATTCTTCTAACCCCGTCTCATAAATGCCAGTTACTTTCACTTTTCTGGGCCTTTCTGGCTGGCTTAAAAAGTACAAGATTAAGCTTTGGTTCAAGTCTGTTTTTAATTGATTAGCTAAAATCTGGCTAATGATTACATCCTGAGAATTTTTGAGGTAGGGTAAACCCTTACTGATATTTTTTTTAATTTGAGTGCGTGGCATGTCTTGGCCAATCCCCTTAATGACAACACCTGCCAGTCCGGTATTGCCAACAAGAATGCCAGGTTTTTGAATGTGGGATTGGATGTGCTTGACAAATGATTGCTTTGTGACAGATTTTTCCCAGCCCGGATTTTTAATGATCGGATTTTCTGAAATGGAATGATTTCCACTCAATTTGCTTATCCGAATATCACCCGAAAAACTAGTTAATTTTTCTTGAATCGCTGATTTGAAACCAAATAGAATAGAAAAGGCGATGAGAATAATACTAATGCCTAAAGAAATTGTTCCTATACCCACCCAGGTTACTGTCTTAGAAAATGATGTTTCTTGTGTATTTCTAATCCTACGGGCTACGAATAAAGGAAAATTCATTTTTAGGTCACAAGTTAAGAATGCTAAAAAAATATCAGATATTTGACCTGATATTTTAACACGCAAAGAAAATGCTATTGGTTCGATTCTACAAGCTAATCTTATTATTGTTCATCTTTTATTCATTGCCAGCTCAGCAGATAGGCAATCCTATGCCTGGAGCTTACTCAACAAGGTCATATTTACCATTATTGATGAATAAAAAGGTGGCTCTTGTGGTTAACCATACTTCGTTTATTTTAAAGGCACACTTAGCGGATAGTTTATTGGCCTCAGGAATTAAGGTAACTAAAATTTTTGCACCCGAACATGGATTTAGGGGAAGTGCAGATGCGGGGTCACATGTGGATGATAGCGTAGACCCCAAAACCGGATTGCCTATCATTTCCTTGTATGGGACGCATAAAAAGCCCACTCAGGATGATTTTAAAAATGTGGATATAGTTGTTTTTGATATTCAAGATGTAGGTGTTCGTTTTTATACCTACAGTTCTACGCTTCATTATGTCATGGAGGCATGTGCTGAAAATAAGGTCCCTTTGCTGATTTTAGATCGCGCAAATCCCAACGGTCATTATGTCGATGGTCCCGTTTTGGATAGGAAATTTTCTTCATTTGTGGGTTTAAATCCTATCCCAATAGTTCATGGCTGCACCCTAGGGGAGTTGGCAAAAATGATCAATGGCGAGGGATGGCTAGCGAATCAAGTGGTTTGTGATTTGAAAGTAATCCCCGTGCAGAATTATACACATGATTCTTTTGTTCACATTTCTATTCCACCATCTCCTAATTTGCCAAACGATCAATCGATCGGATTATATCCCTCATTGTGTTTATTTGAAGCAACACCTGTGAGTATCGGACGAGGAACAAAAACTCAATTCCAAATAGCGGGAATGCCCTTGGAGGGTGCGGGCGATTATCAATTTACCCCAGTTCCTATGCCTGGCGCTATGGATCCACCTCAGAAAGGGAAACTTTGTTATGGATTTAATTTAACTACGGTTCCGGTGCGCCAATTAGGTTTCAGTTTGAAATATTTGCTTCATTTTTTCAATAAAATGGGTAAAAGTGAAAGCTTCTTTTCAAGTCCATCTTTTTTTGATAAGTTGGCCGGCACGGACACTTTACGCAAGCAAATGTTAGCAGGGCAATCTGAAACTCAAATTCGAGCTTCATGGGAACCCGCTTTAAAGGCCTATTCTAAGATGCGCCAAAACTATTTATTGTATAAATAGATTTTTCTAAGGGAATAATCGGTTTTTGATTGAAATTTCCGACCTTTGCTGTTTATTTTTTATCAATTCTTATGGCGGAAAAGATTATTATCCTTGACTTCGGTTCTCAAGTTACTCAGTTAATTGCTCGGCGTGTACGAGAAATTAAAGTTTATTGCGAGATTCATCCTTACAATAAAATCCCAACGTTAGACGATTCCGTGAAAGGAATTATTCTGTCAGGTAGTCCTTGTTCAGTTCGTGATACAGATTCTCCGAGTATTGATTTGTCATTGTTGGGTGATCGTCCCATTTTAGGTATTTGCTACGGGGCTCAATTATTGGCCCATTTAGGGGGAGGTTCTGTCCAAGCATCTGCGCATAGGGAATACGGAAGGGCACATATGGTTTCGAAAAAACCGAGTGCTTTGTTGGAAGGATTATCAGCTAAAAGTCAAGTTTGGATGTCTCATGGGGATACCATCGTGGATTTGCCCAAAGAATATGAGGTGATTGGAAGTACCGAAACGGTACGTGTCGCAGCATTTTCACACATATCAAAACCGATATTTGGAATACAATTTCATCCTGAAGTGACCCATTCTACAGAAGGAAGTGAATTAATTAAGAATTTTGTGGTGGGTATTTGTGCATGTTCGCAAACGTGGACTTCCGATTCTTTTGCTGAAACGACCATAGCTGCATTGAAGGTGAAATTAGGGAATGATAAGGTAGTTTTAGGTTTATCGGGAGGAGTGGATAGTTCGGTAGCGGCTGTTTTACTGCATCGAGCCATTGGCAAAAATCTATATTGTATTTTTGTTGATAATGGTCTGCTGCGTAAAAATGAGTTTGAGCAAGTGCTGGAATCATACCATACCTTGGGTTTGAATGTGAAAGGAGTGGATGCCAAAAAGCTATTTTATGATGCATTGGCTGGACTTTCTGATCCTGAGGAAAAACGTAAAGCCATTGGAAAGACGTTTATTGACGTCTTTGATCATGAATCTCATTTGATTGAAGGGGTTTCATGGTTAGGCCAAGGAACGATTTATCCAGATGTCATTGAAAGTGTTAGTATAAATGGTCCTTCTGCGACAATTAAATCGCATCACAATGTAGGAGGATTACCCGATTTCATGAAATTGAAGGTTGTAGAACCTTTAAATACTTTATTTAAAGATGAGGTCAGGTTAGTTGGAAAGACTTTAGGGGTACCCCAAGAAATTTTAGGGCGTCATCCTTTTCCTGGACCAGGTTTAGCCATACGCATCTTAGGGGATATTACTCCTGAAAAAGTAGCTATTTTACAAAAAGTGGATGCGATTTTTATTAATGGCTTGAAGCAAGATGGTCTTTATGACCAAGTATGGCAGGCTGGTGCTATATTATTGCCAGTCCAATCAGTGGGCGTCATGGGTGACGAACGTACCTATGAGCAGGTTGTTGCCTTGCGTGCTGTAACTAGTTTGGACGGAATGACGGCAGATTGGTGCCATTTGCCCTATGAATTTTTAGGACGAATTTCCAATGAGATTATAAATCAAGTGAAGGGTGTCAATCGGGTGGTGTATGATATTTCGTCGAAACCACCGGCTACCATTGAGTGGGAGTAGTTTTTTTAGGCAAAAGTTATTAGGTAAGAGGTAACAGGTATTTTACAAATACTTAATCTTTATAATTTTTAATTACAACCTATTACCTATTACTTCTTACCTAATAACTATTACTTCTTACCTAATACCTATTACTTCTTACCTAATACCTATTACCTAATACCTTTTCGTGTACAATTCTGCTAAATAGATAACGGTTTCGGTAGCTTTTTGCATATCTTGAACGGAAACCCATTCTTCTTTGCTATGAAAGGCATGTTCTCCAGCAAAGATATTGGGGCAGGGTAATCCCATAAAGGTTAATCTGGATCCATCAGTTCCCCCTCTAATACTCGTTGTTTCAGGATGTAAGCCTGCTAATTTCATCGCTTCCATTGCTAATGAAATGCACAATGGATGGTCTTTTAAGATTTCATTCATATTTCGATATTGTTCTGTTTGAATAAAATCAGCATGGCTATTGGGATAATTTTTTAATACGTTGTGCGTGATTTCTTTGAGCATTTGACCGTATTGTGCCAATTTCAATGTATCAAAGTCCCTCAAAATAAAGTCTATTTGAGCTTCTTCAACATGACCTTGAATATCCACGGGGTGAATGAATCCTTGCATTTTTTCGGTTGTTTCAGGACTCAGCGTTGACTTAGGTAGGTTGGCCACAATTTCTGCGGCTATTTTTATGGCACTTTCCATTCGGTCCTTGGCAAATCCAGGATGCTGAGAAATTCCTTTGATTTTAATCGTAAAACCATCCGCAGAAAATGTCTCATTTTCTAGATGTCCACGCTTCTCGCCGTCCAACGTATACCCATAAGCGGCATTGATTTTTTGCATATCGATGTGGTCCGTTCCTCGACCTACCTCTTCATCTGGGGTAAATACGATGGATATTGGACCATGTTGGACACTAGGATTTTCCTGCCAAAAAGCCACCGCATCCATGATTTCGGCAATTCCTGCCTTGTTATCTGCCCCTAATAAGGTTTTGCCGCTGGCCGTAATAATGTCATGGCCAATTTGTTCGGCTAAGTCTGGGTGGTCATTTAATCGAATAATCACGGAAGGGTCATCCGGTAAAATTATATCTTCTCCTTGGTAATTTTGATGTATCAGGGGTTTTACGCCAGCGCCACTACAATCCGGAGAAGTATCTATATGGGCGCAAAAACAAATGGCCGGAATGTCTTTAGATACATTCGATTCAAGGTGTGCGTAAACATATCCAAATTCATCTGTATGTGCATTGCCAATTCCTATATCATGGAGCTCCTTGACCAATAGCAACGCCAAATCTTTTTGTTTTTCTGTGCTTGGACTTGAAGTAGATTTTGGGTCCGATTGTGTGTCAATTTTCACGTATGTCAGAAATCGATCTTTAGAACTAAATGAATAGGAAGAAATTATTTGAGGTAAATGCATCATAAGTTCAAATTTTTTTGAAATATCTTTAGAAAAAATTGTGTTAATTAAATTAATTTTTGTCGGATTGATAAAGGTACTTAACCTTTCAAAATAACGTATTATCTTAGTAGCTAGATTTCAAAATTTCATGTATAATTTTGGAATTACAAACCATTTGCCATTATACTTTTAATACTATGTCTCAAAATTCGGTTATCAATTTAGACGGTCAATCATTTGAATTGCCAACATTCGTAGGCGCTGAAAATGAAAAAGCGATTGACATTGCCAAGCTTCGTGATTTGTCTGGTTATGTTACTTACGATCCAGGTTATAAAAACACAGGAGCCACAAAAAGTTCGATTACCTATTTAGATGGTGAGGAAGGAATTTTACGTTACAGAGGTTACAGCATAGAAGAATTGGCCGACAAATCTACTTTTTTAGAAGTGGCTTATTTGTTGATAAATGGTGAATTACCAACTCAAACCCAATTGGATTCATTTGAAGGTGAAATAAAACAATACACTATTTCAAATGAGGCTTTGAAAAAAATCGCTGATTTTATTCCAAAATCCGTGCATCCTATGGCCGAAATTGCTGGTTTAGTGGGCCTTATGTCTGCTTTTCATTCTACGGAAGAGGCAGGCGATGATGAGAAAAACATGATGCGCTTGATGGCTACATTGCCTATTATGGCTACATGGAATTATAAAAAAGGATTGGGTCAAGATTCAAATCATCCTGATACTTCGTTGGATTATTGTTCGGCATTTTTACAATTGATGTTTGCAAAACCAGGGGAAGCTTATACAGTTGACCCTGTTGTTTCAAAAGCCTTAAATAAATTACTAATTCTTCACGCAGATCATGAGCAAAATTGTTCTACCTCTACCGTTCGTTTAGTGGGGTCTTCACAAGCCAATGTTTTTGCATCGGTATCTGCAGGAATTCAAGCACTTTCAGGCCCTTTGCATGGCGGTGCAAATCAAGAGGTTATCGAGATGTTAGAGGCAATAAAAGCCGATGGAGGAGATACAGATAAGTACTTAGCCATGGCGAAGGATAAAACTTCAGGATTTAGATTGATGGGTTTTGGGCATCGTGTGTACAAGAACTTTGATCCAAGAGCTAAGATTATAAAAAAGGCAGCTGATGATGTATTAAAAGCTTTAGGAGTGAATGATCCCGTATTATCGATTGCTCAGCATTTAGAAGAAGCAGCTTTAAACGATGATTATTTTGTAGCTAGAAAATTATACCCTAATGTTGATTTCTATTCTGGAATCATTTACAGAGCCTTAGGTATACCAACTAATATGTTTACGGTGATGTTTGCCATCGGTCGTTTACCGGGTTGGTTAGCTCAATGGAAGGAATTGAAGACCAATAAAGAGCCGATAGGCCGACCGAGACAAATTTATACCGGTTATACCTCACGTGCATTCGTCGACATTTCAAGCCGATAAAATCGTTAAATTTTGTTATTAAAAAGCTCTTTGTAAGAAGAGCTTTTTTTGTTTGATCTGCAATAACTTACCTTCGTGTATGATTTCACCCACATTCAAAGTATCCATCCTTTTTTGTTTTATTCATCTACAAGTCTTTGCACTTTCTGGCCTTGATAAAAGGCAAACGGGGCATGCAACTTATTATAATAGTCGATTTTGGGGGGTAAAAACGACCAGCGGAGAAAAGTATAATCCCTATTTATTTACGGCTGCTCATCGGTATTTTCCCTTAGGTTCTTGGGTTGAAGTGACCTTTCCAAAAACAAATAAATCAACCATCGTTCGGGTCAATGACCGTGGTCCTTATCGAAGAGGTGCAATTATCGACATTTCGATGGCTGCAGCAAAGGAAATTGGACTCGTTCCTTTTGGTGTCTCATCTGTTTCAATCCGATTGATTCCTGAAAGTGAGATGGCAGATTCATTGCGTACGGCTTGGATCAAAAGAGATTCCCTGAATGCAAGTTTGCATCCATTCCAGCCGAAGAAGGTTTTCAAAAAGAAAAGGAAAAGACCAAGAAAGAAATCTAAGGTAAAATAATTTCGATTCGTCTGTTTGCTTTACGCTGTTCTATACTTGCATTTTTAATTTTTGGCTTTGTATTTCCAAACCCCTTTGTTTTTATTCGCAAAGGATTAATGCCGTGGTTCACCAGAAATGTCTTTACGGACAAAGCTCTTCTTTCGGATAGTTTTAAATTAGCGCTTGAATTTCCAACCTCATCTGTATGACCATGAATTTCGATGTGTTGTTGGTTTTCGTTGGTTAGGAATTGGACTAAATTCTTTAAACTCACAGGTGTTTCAATAGGCAATTCTGATTGGTTTATTTTGAACTGAATATCCTCAAAAGTTAATTCATAAAATGGGGCTGGCTTTTTTTGAACCACCTCTGCTACAGGACTTAATGGTTTTTTAATCCAACAATAATCGGGGATAATTACGCTGTGAATTTGAAGATCTTGGTTTGGATCACTTACTTTTTTGGAGATAAAATACTGATTTTCGATAATGGCTTCAGAAAATCCAGCTTCGTTAGCAGGACTATTGATTTCATAAATGGGTACAGATTTAGACCAAACGCCTTCATAAATTAAACTTTGGTGAAAATCTAAACCACCTAAGCCTCCATTCTGATTGCTAGCAAAAACCAGAATATCTTTTGATTGGATAAAATAGGGGCCTTGTTCATCCTCTGTGGTATTGATCATTTCTCCCAGATTTTTCGGTTGGCCCCATTTTCCATCTTCTTCCAATTTGGCTAGCCAAATATCTCTTTTCCCTTGTCCGCCAGGTCTGTCCGATGAAAAGAATAGCATTTTTCCATCCGGGCTTACTTGGGGCTGGCCTTCCCAATCATGTGAATTGATTTTGTATCCTAAGTTTTTAGGCCTTGTCCAAGCTCCCTCTACCCATTGACACGCATATAAATCACATCCGCCAAAAGAGTTAGGGTAATCACAACCTGAAAAAATCATTGTTTTTCCGTCTTTGGAGAGCGTTGGCGTCCCCTCATTATTTTCTTGATTGAGTTCTTCAATAGGCCAAGGTGCTTCAAATTTTTGTCCATTCCATTTGGATACAAATATTTCCTCATCAGAATTAAGGGCTTTCCTAACCGTTAAAAATAGTTCTTTTCGACTCGCTGAATACGTAGGGAAATATTGTGTTCGATAGGCATTTAGTTCTTTTATAGGAACAGGGACAATTGGAATGCTATCCCTTTCGGATAAAAACGAAAATAAAGGGATGATCCAGAGTCCAATCATTTTATGGAATTTGAAGAAACTTATGCGTTTGTATCGAAATTTTCCAATCAGGATTTGATTTGACAAATTCAACAAGAATGGGATTCATTTCGGCCTGTTTTGACCATTCAGGCTGTACATATAAGGCTGCATTTTCAGATATTTTTGGCACATATTCCTGGGCCCAAGCGATATCTGATTTATGAAAGATTACTATTTTTAACTCGTCCACTTGTTGGAATATCTGGGGATTGGCTTCCTTGAATTTTTTTGGAGAGAAACAGACCCAGTCCCAAGTTCCAGTAACAAATTCACATACCCCAGAGGTTTCAATATGTGTATTAAAACCAGCTTCTTTAAAGGACTCCGTTAAGGGTCCTAAATCGTGCATTAATGGTTCGCCACCCGTTATAACTACAATTCTTCCTGGGAAATTTAATGCTTCTTGTACTAAGCTAGCCACGTTTTTTTTAGGATGTGTGTCCACGGGCCATGATTCTTTCACATCACACCAATGGCATCCTACATCACATCCACCCAAGCGAATAAAATATGCAGCATGCCCTTGAAATTTACCTTCCCCTTGAATCGTATAAAAAGATTCCATAACGGGATATTCAAAAACATCTCTTTTTGCAACTGATTTTATATCTTTGGGATTGAATTTCATTTTAACTTTTAAATTCTTAGTAAAATTAAGAGTTGATTTGTAATTTAACTAATTAGAAATCGTTCTAACGTTTTGATTCCTTTTTTTTAAATTGATTTTTGCCCATCATGCACGGATTTCGTTTCTTTTCAATGCTTATTTTATGCCTTCTTTTATGGGCAGGAATGAGTAGTTGCTGGTCTGCGAGATGTCCTAGAGATACATGCCGTGTACGCGTGGAACATCGACATGGTGATTTATATTATAGACCAAGAGAAGCATTTTCATGGATGTGGACACCTCGATATAAGCACGTTAGATCGCCTAATTATGCTTTAATGGGTTCACAAGGTTTACAAAAGAAAAAGGTATGGTATCGTTTTATACATCGCAATCCTAAAATCACTACCCAAAATCCTAGAAAATAAATGCCAAGAATAATCGTTGGTTCTGGGGTTCTTAATCAAATCCCATTAGATTGGGAGGGTAACTTTGCGCGTGTTTTGAATTTAATCCAAGAGGCACAAAAAGTTCATGTTTCCATTTTATGTCTACCTGAGTTATGTTTGACCGGCTATGGGTGCGAAGATCAGTTCTACTCTTCATTGACCGAAGAAAAATCTTGGTCCTATTTGCAAAAATTAATACCCTATACTGCCGATTTGTCTGTTTTTGTTGGCCTTCCAATTCGCCATTCCGGTAAACTATACAATGTTTCTGCATGTATTTCTAATAACAAATTAATTGCTTTAATACCTAAACAGTATTTAGCTAACGATGGAGTTCATTATGAGGCACGGTGGTTTTCACCTTGGCCTGCTGGCCAACGAACATTGATCGACAAGGAGGGCCTTAAAATTCCTTTGGGTGATTATCGAATCGAATTAGGGAAAGGTATTTTAGCGGGCGTGGAAATATGTCAAGATGCTTGGGAAGGTGAAAATCGTCCGGCTATTTCTTTGGGCCAACGAGGTGTTTCGTTGATTTGCAATCCAACCGCCTCCCATTTTGCCTTTGGAAAATCAAAAATTAGAAAACAATTAGTTCTTGAGGGAGCGGAGATCATTAACGGGGTTTATTTATTTGCTAATTTATTGGGCAATGAATCAGGCCGTGTGATTTTCGATGGTGATGCTTACATTGCTCAGAATGGGCAAATTTTAGCTGAGACCAACCGGTTTTCATTTTCAGACTCCAATTTAATTTACGGTTCGGTTGACCTACCTTCTTTATCAACCCAAGCTGACGATATTATTTATTCCAACCAGGAATTATTAGAAACGTTTTCAATTCAAAATAATCAGGTCAAAAACCCTTGGGAGGATTCAGCATACATCAAAGAAGAAGAATTTGCTCGGGCCATTTCGCTAGGTTTATTTGATTATTTGCGAAAATCAAAATCTTTTGGGTATGTTGTTTCATTATCGGGCGGTGCGGATTCCTCAGCCATTAGTGCTCTTTGCTTTATGGCGATGCATTTGGCTGAAAAAGAATTAGGATTTGAAGGTCTAAAACGAAAATTGGCTTACATTCCTTGGATACATTCGGTAGAAAATATCATGGATTTAATGCCGAAATTATTGACCACGATTTATCAAGGGACCGTAAATTCATCGATGGATACGCGTCAATCGGCAAAAGAATTGGCTGAATTTATCGGTTCTACCCATTACGAACTAGACATAGATATGCTTGTCAAAGGATATCGAAATTTAATAGAAGGTGCACTTGGGCGTACATTATCATGGGATGCAGATGATATTACCTTGCAAAATGTACAGGCGCGGGTAAGAAGTCCTAGTGCTTGGATGTTTGCTAATATTAATAATGCTTTACTTTTGGCTACTTCAAACCGATCCGAAGCAAGTGTTGGATATGCGACGATGGATGGAGATACTTCAGGCTCTATTTCACCTATTGCAGGAATTGATAAGGCATTTTTGAGAAAATGGTTGATCTGGTCCGAAACACATGGAGTGGTGGGTGGACATAAAATGGCAGGTTTACATCGGGTCAATTCACTCGAGCCGAGTGCTGAACTAAGGCCTTTAGGAAGCCATCAGGTAGATGAAGAAGATTTGATGCCTTATCCGATTTTAAATGATTTGGAACGTTTGGCTTTTTATGATCGAAAGTCTCCCGCGGAATGCCAGGAAGTAATTATTCAAATGTATCAATCGAAGTTTCCACCGGATAAGTTGATTGAATTTACGCATCGTTTTTATAGGCTTTGGGCACGAAATCAATGGAAGCGGGAGCGTTATGCACCCGGCTTTCATGTGGATGATTATAGTTTAGACCCTAAATCTTGGTTAAGATTTCCGATCTTATCTGCCGGATTAGAAAAAGATTTACCCGCTTAATTATGCTATTAGTCATTGACATAGGAAATACGGACATCGTATTTGGATTTTATGCCGAGAATTCTTGGAAGGCAATTTTAAGAACGCCGACCCATCAGCCTTGGAGCCCATTACGTTTGCAAATGTGGTTAGTGAGGGAATTAAAAGAAAAGGGTTTTGAGGGATATCAACCAGATTCCATCTTAATTAGTTCGGTAGTTCCATCAGTTTTGCCCCAAATTCAGAAAGGTGTTGATTTTTGGTCGGGCAAAAAGTCTATTTGCATGGGCACTGAATTGTATGCACATTTGCCCATCGAGGTGATTAGTCCGGATGAAATTGGTTCTGATTTAGTGGCAAATTCAGTGTATGCACATTTGAATTATCAAACAGATGTACTCATTGTTGATTTTGGTACTGCATTGACTTTTACTTTGGTTGATGCAAAAGGAAAGATGCAAGGCGTTTCTATAGCTCCCGGATTAAAAACAGCGGTTAAATCTTTGTTTTCGCAGACGGCCCAACTCCCTGAAGTGCCTTTAGAAATGCCTGAATCTGCCTTAGGCTTTGATACTGTATCTGCCATTCAATCAGGAATATTATGGGGGTATGTTGGCTTAGTCAAAGAAATGATTTTCCAAATCAAAGCGGAAAAAGGTGCTCACATTAAAGTTTTAGCTACTGGAGGATTGTCTTCTATTTTAACTCCTTTGGAATCTTCCTTTGATGAAGTAAATAAGCTGATCACCTTAGAAGGCTTAAGGCTGATCGCACAATTGTAATATGATTGACATGACTCCAAAATCACAAGGATATTATTTTCCTCCTGAATGGCATCCTCACATAGCCACTTGGATTACTTTTCCGCACAATGATCACTCTTGGCAATCATCGAAATTACAGGACATGTATCCTGAATATTTTCAGTTCATTAAGGAGATTTCAAAAGGAGAAATAGTCCATATTAATGTGCATGATCTAAGGTTAAAACAGTTTATCGAGGGCCAATTGCCCCTATATGGGATAAGTCCTGATCAAATTCATTGCCATGTGAGACCGACGAATGATGCTTGGTGTCGTGACCATGGACCTGCGTTTCTACTACATCAACAAAATGATTCTCGGATGATTGTGGATTGGGAATATAATGCTTGGGGTGGTAAATATCCACCCTTTGACGATGATAATAAAATTCCATCCGCGATAGCTAAATCTTTGGGATTGCCTATTGCCCAGCCAAAAATCATTATGGAAGGTGGCTCAGTTGAATTTAATGGGTCCGGAACTTTGTTGACCAGTAGGTCTTGTTTATTAAATGTTAATAGAAACCCCCATTTAAATCAAAGTCAAATTGAAGATTATCTCAGGGATTATTATGGGGTGGAACAGGTACTTTGGGTGAGTGATGGTATCGTAGGGGATGACACCGATGGTCATATTGACGATACGGTTCGCTTTGTTAATTCAGATACGGTCATTGCCATGGTAGAGCCTAAAAAGTCGGATGAAAATCATGAGGTGTTAGCTAAAAATTTGCGGGAATTAACTCACATGCGTTTGCTATCAGGTAAACAGCTCAATATAGTCGAACTGCCAATGCCGGATCCTGTCATTATTGATGATTTTAGGGCGCCTGGATCTTATGCTAATTTTTATATTTCTAATGCAGGGGTTTTAGTCCCCACTTTTGATTGTCCTCAAGATGAGATCGCATTAAATCAATTAACACAATTATTTACCGATAGGCCCGTTATAGGTTTATCGGCTAAAAAAATTATTTGGGGACAAGGAAGTTTTCATTGCTTGACCCAACAAGAACCCAAGGGAAATTAATGCATAAAATTATCCTCCTCGTGTTAGTTGTCTGCTTATTTGGCTGCAAGACAGGTAGGCATTTGCCTCAAAATGCAAATCCACTTAGCTCGCAAGTGAAGGCTAAGCCAATAACGAAACAAATCGATTTGAAATTACAATCTTTAATTGCTCACGATATTCAAGAAAATTTGACGCTTCGTGATGAGCTGTTTGTCACTTACAGTTTGAGTATCATTGATCAAGATTCAGTTCTTAAGGCAGCTCATGGAACTCGATATTTAGGCCAAGTTAAAAAAGGTGGGCGATTGAATTTGGATTCCATACCTGGTTTACACATAGAATTGAAAGAAGGTCAGAAATTAGGAATACAAATCGCACTTTGGGAAATAGATGACTATTCTAAGAGTCAAAATTTCATAAATAAGGTGAATATGTTTAGTGGTGCGCTTCAGATTCCATTTGCTTTCGTTGAATGGAGTTCTGCTACTAATCCAATCGGCTGGTTTTTGTGGGGTACCCGATTGAGCTCGATGGGATTGGATTTTTTAGCTTCCTTGGATAAGGATGATTTGTTAGGAATATCGGAAGTGGTATATGGTTGGGGTGATTTTTCGCTTCACCATCAATCAAAATTAAAACAAGTGCAATGGAAGGGTAATGGTTCAGGGGCAAATTCATTTCATTATCAATTGGCCTATGAAATAAAGGATAAGGATCTTATCAAATAGGTCACTTTCTCAATGATTTTTCGTAATTTTATAGGCTTGTCTAGGTCAATTAAGGGCAAAGGATTTTAATTTTATGCGTTTAAATATACGTTTTTCAGTTTTGTTGTTTTTCGGAGTTAGCTTGCTATCTAATTTTTCTAGGGCGCAATCTGATTTCGTGCTTCAAATTGGAAGTAAAAAAATCAGCTCATCCCTTTTTGAGAAAGATTATAGGAGGTTATTGGAGAGTGATAGTATCAAATCTGGGAATAAACAAAAATTTTTATCGGACTATATTGATTATCATGTTAAGATATTGGCTGCGGAGGAAGCTAAAATACAAACATCCCCTGGATTTCAAGATGAGTACCAAAGTTTTAGGAAGGAATTAGCAAGTCCATATTTGATTGACAACGATAGGGTAGAAACCTTAGTTCGAGAGGCCTATCAGCGATCTAAGTTTGAGAAGCAGATTGCACAAATACTAGTGAAAATTCCCGTAAATCCAAGCGCTGCAGACACGCTCTTGGCTTTTCAGAAAATTGACAACATACGGAAAAAACTTATGGCGGGGGAAGATTTTCAACAACTAGCTATTAAAGTTTCAGAGGATGAAATGTCTGCTCAAAAGGGTGGATTACTGGGATTCGTCTCCATACTTCAAACTAAATATCCACTAGAGAACGCCATTTATTCGTTGGAAAAGGGTCAGACCTCTGGGATTATTCGTACAGAAACTGGATATCATCTCATCAAAGTTTTAGATATTAGACCGAATCAAGGCAAAATACGTTTAGCACATATCTTAATTTCAGTGCCTGTAACAGCCCCTACCAATTTGCAAGTAGAGGCTAAGAATAAAATTGATCAGGTACAAAAGTATCTAGCGAAAGGGGAGGATACTTTTGAGACAATTTGTCGAAACTTTTCGGAGGATCCTTATTCAAAGGGTCGTGGAGGCGAATTAAGGCGTTGGTATTCTTCCTCTGAATTGTCAGAAGAACTTCAAGATAAATTATTTGGCATTCAGCGTTTAGGTGACTTTACGGAACCTATTCGGACTAATTTAGGTTGGCAGATTTTTAAATTGTTAGATAAAAAGCCTTTGTTGAGTTATGAAGAGATGGCGGAATATTTGCGGCAAAAGGTATTGACTGATTCTGAGCGTAGTGCCATTATCAAGTCTTCCTTTATGAAGCGTGTGCGCCAAGAAAACAAGGTTACAATTAACGAGGCGAATAAAAAAATAGCAATTGAGCGATTTGCACAGGATCGTGTAGGTGATGAGCCTTATTTGAATTTGCCTTTATTTTCGATTGATCAAAAGTCATTTATGATTAAGGAGTTCTATGCGTTTATCGTAGACCAACAAAGAAAAAAAATCAAGACTTTGGGCTATTTGCCCACAATTTCGGAGGAATTTTGGTTGGAACAATTTATTGATTTGTTCACCCTTCAGGCAGAAGAACAACATTTAGAAGTAAAATACACAGCCTTTAAGGACCAAATGAAGGAGTTTTATGAGGGGAGTTTGTTTAGTAAAATTACGGAAAAGGAGATTTTTGAGCCTTCATTGGATTCCGTGCGCCAACAAAGATATTACACTTCCAATGCGATAAAGTTTACAATGCCAAGCAGAATCGAGGTTAAATTGCTAAGTGCAGATAACCCAAAGACCTTGTCAGATGCTTTAGAGCTCTTAAAATCAGCACCTTATCCAATGAATAAGCGGTTCCCAGACCTTTTGTTTGAGTTTGGACAAAGTCAATTGACCGATGCGTCCACCAAACTTTTACAAGAATTGTTCATCTTGCTTGCTAAGAATAGAGATTACATCATTGAAATTTCAGGGCATCATGATTCCAGTGAATTAGATAGTCTTGCACAAGGAAGAATTAACCGAGTAGCTTCTTATTTAAATAAAAAGGGAATCGCAAACACTCGGATAATTGAAAAATTAGAGGGAAATTTGAAATCTGCATCGAAAACGGATAAAACAAAAAATTCAAGAGTTTCCTTAAAGTTTTATTCTCAATCGATGGAGGATGTAGTAAAACGGTTTAATGCAATCAAGCCTTTGAGCCTTACTGCGGAGGAAGGTTTTTTTAAACGTGGAGAAAATGCGATATTGGATAGTATTCCTTGGGAAATAGGGAAAAAGAATTTTGATCGAGCGGGTAGGTATTATTTCATGGATGTAAAAAATATCGAAAAAGAGCGTTTAAAGACTTTTTCGGAGGCTAGAAGTTCAGTTATTCGTAATTTACAGTCTGATTTAGAACAAAAGTGGATATTAAATTTGAAACAAAGATTTCCAATTATACGACAAGAGGAAGAGTTAAATAAAATAATGCAATAGAAATGATGAGGATTAAGAATTTATTTTTTGGAGTTGTGGGTTGTTTGATTTCGATCGCTAGTCTGGCACAAGAAGCTAATACAGCTCAGTTGCTGGATAAAATTATTGCAAAAGTGGATAATCATTACATCTTAAAGTCAGAGGTCGAGCAACAATTTCAGCAATACCAATCAAGTGGCCAGGCCAATACGCCGGATCGTTGCCAAATTTTGGAAGGATTAGTCATCAATAAACTGATGTTGGCAAAGGCGGAAATTGACTCCGTTATTGTGGATGATAAGCGTATCGAAATGGAATTGAATTCTCGTATGGATCAAATGGAGCAGCAATACGGGACGGCAAAGAACATTGTGGAGGCTTTTGGTAAACCTATTGCCACAATGAAAGAGGAATTAAGGGCTAATTTGAAAGAGCAAATGACTGGTCGTAAAATGCAAGATAAAATTACGGATGATGTCAAAATTACCCCTAGGGAAGTAGCCTCATTTTTTGCTACTATTCCTACCGACTCATTGCCTTATTTGCCTTCAGAGGTTGAAGTAGGTCATATTGTGCGTTTGGCCCAACCAAATAAGGATCAGAAAAATGAATTAATTTCTCGTTTATTGGATTATCGTAGACGGATTGAAAAGGGAGAAAGTTTTGAAGAATTAGCGAAATTATATTCAGAAGATTTAGGGAGTGGAAAACGGGGGGGAGACTTAGGTTTTTCTAAACGTGGCCAAATGGTTGCTCCTTTTGAGGCTGCGGCTTTAAAGTTGAAACCGAATCAAATGTCCGAAGTGGTGGAAAGTGAGTTTGGTTTTCACATGATTCAGTTGTTGGATGTTCGTGGTCAGGAATACCATGCAAGGCATATTTTGTTGAGACCTGATTATCAAAAATTGGATCTGACGGAGCCTACTAAATACTTAGATAGTATCCGTGTTTTAATCCAACGTGATTCGATTAAGTTTGATGCAGCAGCGCGTGATAATTCTCAAGACAAAGGGACACAGGATGCCGGTGGATTAATTATGGATATGGGGAGTCGTTCGTATCGAATTCCATTTGATGGAACCATGGAACCTGGTTTGTATTTTTCTATTGATTCCATGAAAGTGGGGACTATATCCACCCCCATTCCATACCGAACAGAGGATGGGAGAAGTGCTGTTCGAATTTTATATTATAAGGCAAAGCATCCACCTCACTTTGCAAATTTAAAAGAGGATTATCAAAAAATTTCCAATATAGCTTTAACTAAGAAGAAAAACGATGCCATTGAAAAATGGTTTTTGAAAGCGAAGGAGGATGTTTTTATTTATATTGATGATGAATTTAAAAGTTGCAATACGCTTGGGACTGTGGGTGGGTCATCGGGTGGAGCCTCTCAATAAATATGAAGGACGATGTTAAACTTGCCGAAACATTTTTTGAAGACATTCAGTCTTTAAAAACAGCTATTCATCAAAGGATAGTAGGCCAGGATTTAACGATAGAATTAATGCTTAATGCATTATTTTGTCAAGGCCATTGCTTGTTGGTCGGCGTACCCGGATTAGCTAAAACCCGTTTAGTCCACACCATCTCCTCATTGGTCGATTTAGATTTCAAGCGTATCCAGTTTACACCTGATTTAATGCCTTCGGATATCATAGGATCTGAAATTCTAGATGCTAGCCGTAACTTTGTCTTTAACCGTGGACCTATTTTTACCAATTTAGTATTGGCGGACGAGATTAATCGTACACCACCCAAAACGCAATCGGCTCTTTTAGAAGCCATGCAAGAGGAGACCGTGTCGGTATCTGGGACAAGTTTTGAATTACCTAAGCCTTTTTTAGTCTTTGCAACTCAGAATCCGATCGAGCAAGAGGGTACTTATCCACTGCCTGAGGCCCAGTTAGATCGTTTTTTATTTATGATCAATTTAGATTATCCTAGTTTTCAGGATGAAATTAATGTGGTTCGAATGACCGAACAAGGTAGGGTTGAAGAAGAAATTAACCCATTGTTGACTATAAGCCAATTATTAAGCTTCCAAGGATTGATTAAGCGAGTACCTGTTTCAGATCATGTGATTGAGATGGCTGTTACTTTAGTCCATAAAACAAGACCAGATAACGTTTTGGCTACAGAAGCAACAAAGGAGTTTATAACTTGGGGTGCAGGGCCGCGTGCCTCTCAGAATTTAATTTTAGCCGCAAAGTGTAGGTCATTGATGCATGGACGATATTCTCCTAATGTAGAAGATGTACGTGCTGTGGCCGTTGCGGTGTTGCAACATCGAATCATTTTGTCCTACAAAGCAGAATCCAAAGGATTTTCTGCTGCTGATATCATTGAAAAGTTGATCGACTAAATCGCAACAGGTGCTTTAATGCCTGGATATGGGTCGTAATTTTCTAAGATAAAATCTTCATAGACAAAATCGAGTATGTCTTTCTTTTCTGGATTGATACGCATGTTGGGTAGTGGGCGAGGACTTCGCGTTAACTGTAGGTCAACTTGCTCCATGTGATTGCTATATAAATGCGTGTCCCCACCGGTCCAAATAAAGTCACCTAATTCCAAGTCACAAACTTGAGCCACCATCATGGTTAAAAGAGCATAACTAGCAATATTGAAAGGTACACCTAAAAATACATCAGCAGATCTTTGGTATAGTTGGCAAGACAACTTACCATCTGCCACATAAAATTGGAAAAATGCATGACAAGGCATTAATGCCATTTTAGGTAAATCAGCGACATTCCAAGCGCTTACAATGATTCTTCTAGAATCAGGATTCGTTTTTAAAGTATGAATCACCTCTTTTATTTGGTCAATGACCTGTCCATCTGCACCTTCCCAAGAGCGCCATTGCTTGCCATACACAGGACCCAAATCTCCTGTAGGACTCGCCCATTCATCCCAAATACTTACATTATTTTCATTTAAATAGGCGGTATTGGTTTCTCCTTTTAAGAACCAAAGCAATTCATGGATAATTGATTTTAAATGCGTTTTTTTTGTGGTCACGAGTGGAAACCCATCCGCTAAATTAAAACGCATTTGGTATCCAAAAACACTGGTTGTACCTGTACCTGTACGATCTGATTTAAAGGTGCCGTTTTCTTTTATATGAGTTAGTAGATCTAAATAAGCTTGCATGTTAGGCGATAAATTGAGTTGAGTTTAACACTAAGGTATGGGTTATGGTTGCACTGGGTTCTAATTGGGCCGTGGCGGAGCAGTATTTCTCCATGGATAATTGGATTGCTTTTAGCGCTTTATTTCCATCGATAGCCCCTTTTAGTTCAAATTGAATATTGATTTCATGAAAGGGCGTTTTCTCGGTCCCCGCTATTTTTTCTCTTTCTCCCGTGATGCGTATTTGAAAATCTTCGATCTTTTGGCGTTGTTTTTTTAGAATCAATATGACATCGATCGCTGTACATCCGCCTATGCCCATGAGCAATAACTCCATAGGTCTTGCACCTGCATTATGTCCTCCAATCCCCTCTGCTGCGTCTATATGCACAGGAACAGAGGAACTGCCCAAACCTTCAAAATGAAAATCTTCATCAATTCTTTTTAAAACTACTTCCATCTTATTTTAATAAATTTGATTTTAATTCTTGTTTCCATAAAATATCCCCTTTTACATTGCGTAAAGTAATTTGTAAGGTACGATCTTTTAATGGTCCTGAAACACTTAAAGTGGCAAATGATCGTTCTTGAGTCATTGTTCCGGCAACTAACTGATCGTTTAAATCCAATTTGTGAGGTGTGGCTGTTCCCGCCGTTAAGGGTGAAACGGTTAAATCATACAATGGATAGGTACCTGGACGTTCAAGTTTCCAAAAGCTAGAGGTGTGACGATCACCCGAAAGAAAAACGACTCCAGGGATATTCCTATTTTGTATTTCTTTCAATAATTGATTCCTTTCTTGTTCATAATTGGCCATATTTTCAAACACTTTGGCCGGATTTATAATTTGTCCTCCATTCACAATTATTTTGAAACTAGCCCTACTTGTTGTTAATGCGTCTAATAACCAATGTAATTGCTTTTGGCCGAAGTAATCTTTTGCCGGATCTTTTAGATCATTTGGCGCTTTAAACCATCGGTCATCCATTAAAAAAAACTCGGTATCGGACCACTGAAACTGGCCTGTAATCGCTTCCTGAGGGAACACATAATTTAAATTACCCCAGTATAGTTTGAACAATTCCAAAGATGTATTTTTTGAAGCAAATGAGCGATCAGCATCATTGGGACCATAATCATGATCATCCCAAATGGCATAATGGTGCGTATTTGCTAAGAGTGCTTGGACCGATTTTTGTCCTCGTGTATGGTCATTTCGGTGAATCATCCCCGTTTTTGTGTTCCAGTCAGGTTCTCTATAATAAAAATTATCCCCTCCCCAAATCATAAAATCTGGCTTTTGTTTATAGATCGATTGATAAATTTCATCTGCACCCCCATAAGGTCGTCCAGGTCGATCATATCCCTCTTCATTAATGTAATTGCAAGAACCAAAAGCAAAAGTAAAATTAGGTGGGTCAGTCCGATATTGCCACAATGCCTGAGTTTGAAATTCTAGCGGATAATTAAAATTCATTTTCTTGCCATCTATCCAGACCTCATAGGTATATTTTTTCCCCATTTCTACTTGGTCTGCAATTATTTTGCCAATAAAATTATCTTGCTTAAGCGTTTGAACTGGATCGGTCGATTTAACCCAACGACTTGTTTGATTATCTTTAGGCCAATATTTCACTTCAACCTTTGATGACTTTTCTGTTTGAATCCAAATTAAGGTCTCTTTCATTTCAGAATAACCTAGCATGGGGCCACTTTTAATTTGACAATAGGCACTTAAGCAAATCAAGAAATAAAGAAATGTGTACAAGTATTTCATTTGGTGATCATTTTAGGGCTATATTTGTCGCTAAATTTAATTTCAATGGCGTATTATTCCATTCAAGGTATTCAATTAACGGACTTGGCCCAACAATTTGGAACGCCCCTTTATGTCTACGATGCTGACAAAATTAGGGAAAAAATTTCAGTTCTTCGTGGGTCATTAATGGGATTTCCTTTATCGATAAAATACGCTTGCAAAGCGAATACTAATTTATCGATCTTGCGCATTATGCTTCAAAATGGAGTGGATTTAGATGTGGTGTCTCCTCAAGAATTGGAATTAGGATTGTTGGCCGGTTATGCAGGCAACCAAATTACTTTTACACCGAGTGGAGTTGATTTTGCGGAGATTGAATTTGCGGTTGGAAAAGGTGCCATGGTGAATTTAGACAACCTTTCAGTCCTTGAAAAGTTTGGTCAAAAATATGGGGCCACAAAGCCATGTTTGATACGCATTAAACCGCATGTTTTTGGAGGTGGAAACGAAAAAATTATGACCGCTCATCCAGAATCCAAATTTGGTATTTCCATACATCAAAAAGAGGAGATTTTAAAGATTGTTCATCAATATAAAATTCAGGTGATTGGATTGCACCAACATACCGGTTCGGATATTAAGGATGGAAAAACATTTCAAGAAGCAGCTTCTGCGCTTTTTGAATTTGCGTTTGACTTCAAAGATTTGGAAATTATAGACTTAGGTGGGGGCTTTAAAGTGCCTTATTCACCGGAAGATCCTGGAGTTGATATGCGTGAAGTGGGCCGATTAATGAGTGAGTCGTTCTTAGAATTCAGTCGCCAATATGGTCGTCAATTAAAGTTATGGGTAGAACCTGGTAAGTTTTTGGTGAGTGAGGCTGGAACTTTTTTGGCCCAAGCAACGGTGGTTAAAAAGGACCCAATCAAGACTTTTTTAGGCATTAACACGGGTTTGAATCACTTGATTAGGCCTATGATGTATGGTTCTTATCACTATATTTTTAATGCTTCTAACGCAAATTCAGATCAGCAAAAAGACTATCGGGTGGTGGGTAATATTTGTGAAACAGATACTTTTTCATTTGATTTCCAAGGAAAACAAGATGAGCGAAATATCAACGAGGTAAAGGAGGGCGACATTATTGCCCTAGCAAATGCCGGTGCTTATGGATTTACCATGGCCTCACATTATAATTCGAGGTTTTTGCCTGCTGAAGTATTAATCGACGGTTCAAAAGCGATTTTAATTCGTAAAAGAGAAACGTTAGAAGATTTAACTAGAAACCAAGTTTATTAGGTAATAAGTAACAGGTAGTAAGTAATAAATTTAGGTAAGAGATTTAAGGTAAGATAATAGTAAAAAAAGATTTACCTATTAATTATTAATCAACCCAACTGTCAACCTATTTCAGGACAAGACACAAGACACTATACCTCTTATCTAATACTCTTACCTAATACCTTTTATCTAATACCTAGTACCTATATCTAATACCTAATACCTATATCTAATACCTATTACCTTATACCTATTACCTAATAACTAGTAAAGTACCCAAGTATCCTTAGAACCTCCCCCTTGAGAGGAATTGACAACCAGTGATCCCTTTCTTAAAGCTACCCGTGTAAGTCCTCCAGGCATTACATTAACGCCATCTCCATACAAAATATAAGGCCGTAAATCCACGTGTCTTCCTTCCGCATGGTCATCTATGAGACATGGAACGCGCGATAACGAGATAGTGGGCTGAGCGATGTAATTTCTCGGATTAGCTAAAATGTATTTTTTGAAATTTTCTTGTTCTTCTTTGGTCGATTTTGGACCGATCAACATGCCATATCCACCGGCTTCATTGGCCTCTTTGACGACTAAATCGCCGATATTTTCTAATACATATTTTAAATCATCCGGTTCGTTGCAGATGTACGTTTTGACGTTGTCTATGATGGGTTCTTCCCCTAAATAATATTTGATGATTCGTGGGACGTAGGCATAGATAACTTTGTCATCAGCTACTCCAGTTCCAGGGGCATTGGCAAGGGCTACCTTCCCTTTTTTGTATACATCAAATATCCCAGGAATGCCAATTAAAGAGTCTGGATTAAAGGTTTTTGGGTCAAGAAAGGTGTCGTCAATTCTTCTATAAATGACGTCCACTATTTTAAAGCCTTTGGTTGTTCTCATTTTAACATATCCCTCATGCACGACTAAATCACGTGCATCTACCAATTCCACGCCCATTTGTTGGGCCAAATAGGAATGTTCAAAGTAGGCTGAATTATAAATTCCAGGAGTCAATACCACTACCGTGGGTTCAGGTCGGTCACTGATAAATCGCAACATCTGCAATAGCTTATGTGGATAATCTGCGATAGGTCTAATTTGTGTTTTTGCGACCACCTCTGGAAATGTTTGCTTTAATAATTCACGGTTTTCCATCATATACGACACACCAGATGGACACCTTAAATTATCCTCTAAAACCATGTATTCACCATCATTTCCTCTAATTAGATCAGTTCCTGTGATGTGTATCCAAATATTTTTAGGAGGTTTAATGCCCATGCAGGGGGCTAAATAGTTTTTTGATGAGTATATAACGTCCTTCGGTATTATGCCATCTTTGATAATTTTTTGATCGGAATAAATATCAGCTAAAAATAAATTTAATGCTGTAATTCGCTGAATTAAACCTTTTTCCATTTTATCCCATTCTTGCGCGCTGACAATTCTAGGGATAATGTCAACGGGCATGATCCGCTCAGTTCCCTCATTTTCAGAGTAAACATTGAACGTAATGCCCATTGCCATGAGCGCTCGCTCCGCAGAAATTTGTCGCCTTGTGAATTCTTCTTTCGTAAGTTGTTCAACGCGGTCCTTAAAAAAGGTGTATCCCGACCTTGTTTTTCCGTCTGCGGTAAACATTTCGTCAAAAAATCCCTCCGTATTGTAGTGGTCAAATGAGAAATTCATAGGCTCAAAAATTATAAATGACTTGATTATTTCAATAATTTAAAATTTTATTTTTGATTTCAATTTTAAAAAGAAATAATTTTTTAAATCTTTCCCTAAATACACTTTTTTATATTGGAAATTTACCATTTTAAAAAGGATAATGCGCTCATTTATAAGTTGATGAGTAATCTACTAAGCCAAATACCTGTAAACTCCAGCAGGATTATCTTGGCTCAAGCATATTAATTTATCGTTTGCGGATGATATATTTGTACATGGAAAATGATGCGGTAGTTGATTCGTTAGAATTATTAGTGAAGCTCTGGGATGTTCATGGAGTAAATGAATTCAAAGCTAAAAATCTTTCATTTTCCATTCGTGGGCTGGACAAATATCCTGGTGTCATAAGCCAACTTACCACCGATCAATTGTTATTGATTCCAGGCGTGGGAAAAGTGATCGTCCAATTAATTTATGACCTTGCACAAACAGGAACTTGTAAAGAACTAGAGGAGATTGTTGAACAAACTCCTCCCGGAATCTTAGACCTTTTGCAAATTAAGGGCTTGGGGGCTAAAAAAGTTCGTGCGATTTGGCAGGAATTGAATGTCTCAAATTTTGAAGATTTGAACTTAGCATGCCAGAATGGCCAGATTGAAATGTTAAAAGGTTTTGGTGCAGCCATTCAAACATCTATTCAATCTCAAATCGTATTTATTCAAGAAAATAGAAAAAAACTTAGGATAGATAAAGCGATAATTTTGAGTGATCAGATTTTGGCTAAATTAAAGATGTCTTTTGGTAAAATAGCCATTTCAGGTGAATTGAGGCGCAATTGTGAAATAATAACCGCTTTAATCTTTGTTGTTGAAACCGATGATATTTTTGGTAGCCAAAGTAAAATTTCAGAAATGGTAGGTTTCTCTGAGGATCTACAAGCCTCTTCGCCGTTTACATGGCGTGGTTTTTATGAGGATCATTTAATCCCTTTGGAAATTCATTTCGTTGATTCCTCCGAATTTATTTCTGCCTTATTCCAACATAGTGCTCACGAAAATCATTTGGAATCCATTGATTTTTATACCCTATTTCAGGGCAAATCCCTTGAATCTGAAGTGCATATCTATGAGTCAATAAATAAGCCATTCATCGTGCCTGAAATGCGGGAGGGATTACAAGAGTTTGCATGGGCAGGTCAACATCAACCTTCCGATTTGATCGAAGATCAGGATATTCAAGGTTGCTTACATAATCACTCTGTTTATTCAGACGGGAAAAATACACTTCTTGAAATGGCTGAGGCTTGTCGGAATATGGGCTTGCATTATTTTGGCATTGCAGATCACTCTCAATATGCAGCTTATGCAGGAGGATTGAAGGAAGAAGATGTGTATCGCCAACATGAAGAGATAGATGAGCTAAATTCGTTATGGTCTGATTTTACTATATTGAAAGGCATTGAAGCGGATATACTTCCCGATGGATCACTCGATTATAATGACCATATTTTATCACAATTTGATTATGTGGTTGCTTCCGTGCATGCCCAATTAACGATGGATTTAGATCGAGCGATGGGTCGATTAATACGTGCCATAGAGAATCCATATACGTCTATTTTAGGTCACCCAACAGGTAGGTTATTGCTTTCTAGGCCTGGTTATCCTTTAAATACACCTAAAATATTAGACGCTTGTAAGGCAAATGGAGTTAGCATTGAATTAAATGCAAGTCCTTACCGATTAGATTTAGATTGGCGCCATATCTATGCGGCAATGGAAAGGGGTGTTTTTGTTTCCATTAATCCGGATGCCCATAAAATCGTAGGCTTACATGATATGCAATATGGGGTTAAAGTTGGACGCAAAGGAGGACTTTTGAAAGCACTTACACTAAATGCCTTGCCCTTAAACGAAATAAAAGACTTCTTTAAAAAGAATTAGAAATTGGGCTTCAGCAAATATTTAGCATAAAAATCGTCAATCACTCGTACAGCTTCTGTGGGCGTATCCACTAAGGCAAACAACTCTAGGTCTTCTTCGTGGATGTTTCCATTAGGAATCATGGTAGACTTGATCCAGTCTAATAATCCTTTCCAATAATCAGTTCCCACCAAAACCACAGGGAACCTACCGATTTTATGCGTCTGAATTAGAGTAAGAGATTCAAACATCTCATCCAATGTTCCAAACCCTCCAGGCATGATGATGAATCCTTGTGAGTACTTAACAAACATTACTTTCCGAACAAAAAAGAAATCGAAATTGATGTTTTTGTCTGAGTCAATGTAGGGGTTGGGTATTTGTTCAAACGGTAATTCAATATTTAAACCTACGGAGCGTCCGTTTTCAGATTTAGCACCTTTATTTCCTGCTTCCATGATTCCAGGTCCTCCGCCCGTAATAACACCATAGCCATGTCGGACTAATTTAGCTGCAATTTTTTCAGCTATTTGAAAATACGGATCCTCTGGTTTGGTTCTGGCCGATCCAAATATTGAAACACAGGGACCGATTTTAGATAATTTGTCTATTCCTTCGACAAATTCACTCATTATTTTAAATATTCTCCAGGATTCTTCTGATTTAATTTGAGACCACGTTTTGTCATCAAACGCTTTTTTTATTTTCTCCTCCTCTTCTTGCCATTGATTATCTGTCATATTTTAATTGTTTTGACTATAAATGTAAATAATATCCCTGTACATTTGTATAAATTAACAAATACAATGATGGGTTCTCACATAAGTTTTGCTGTAGGTGGCGATCATGCCGGTTTTGATTATAAAGATCAGTTGATTGATTATTTGAAAAGCATGGACATTCATGTTCAGGATTTTGGAACTTATTCTGCTGATTCCGTTGATTATCCTGATTTCGCACATCCAGTGGCCGAATCCGTTGAAAAAGGCGAAAATCAATTTGGATTATTGCTTTGTGGAAGTGCTAATGGTGTGGCTATTACAGCTAATAAACACCAGGGGATTAGAGCGGGCTTGGCGTGGAATTCTGAGGTGGCCCAATTAATCAGGCTTCATAATGATGCAAATGTACTTTGTTTGCCTGTTCGCTTCATCAGTTTAGAGGAAGCCAAAAAGTGCCTTAAAACCTTCATTGATACTGATTTTGAGGGAGGTAGACATCAAAATAGAGTAGATAAAATCACCTGTTGTTAATTTTTTTATACACGTGCGAATCGATCAGTTTATATTGATTTGTTAAATCGGGCAGGTACTTTTCTAATTTTTTAAAGTTATTTTCTGGGTCATAAATGTAGCTAGGCATATCTTTAGTAAAATAGTCATGCATCATGATAATCGTTTTGTATTGATTTAAGTTTGAAAATAGCGATTTCGATAATTCCCAGTTGACAAAAGGCCCCGTCATTTGATTATTTCGATATTCTTCGATTTGGGGTCCTAGAACCATGATTTTTTCATTTCTAATGGGAAGCTTCTGCTCCGAAATTCGTTGTCTATCGATGTCATTCCATTCTTGGGATAGGCTGTAAATCATAGAAAATAAAAGCGTTAAGAGTAATAATTCTTTGGACCAATATGATTTAAATAGATAAAAGAGGTTTAAGGTAAAATAGCTGAGCGCTGGCAATAAGAAAACCAGGTTTATTCTTTCAACGGTTGGAATAATGAAGATGGTTAATACACTCGTGATGAGCCAAATTAAATTTGTTTGTTGGGCTTTTTGAGCATTGGACTTCATTTTTGTACTATTAATGACTTTCACAAATCCCCAAATTCCACAAGTTAGGGCAGGTATATAGGCCAGTAGAATTTGTTTAATTTGATTTGTTGTAGGTATATAAACGGTCAGCGCTGAGTTTTGATAGACGTCTATAAATGCTTGAAAATTATCTCGAAATGCAAATATTAAGCCTGTTAAAACAAAGAATAAAGAAAAACCTACTACCAATAAAATGATTTGTCTGATATTAATACTGGAGTAAAATAGTAAGCTTAGAATGGCCCAAAACAAAAATAGTGCATAGCTTAAGAAAAATACGCTCGCAATTCCAATGTAGATACCAATTAAAAACACCCGGTCATTTACTTTTAGGGTGCTTTGTTGGCCTAATATTTCATTCCAAGCCAACAGCAGGAAGGTTAAACCTAAAACGGATCCATTGGGTACCAAAAATTCCAAAGAGAAGTGAAAAAATAAGCTATAGACGAAAAATGGAAGATTACCTAAATTGGGCAGCAACTGGTACCTTGATATGGTTTGTTGGAAAATATAGGCCTGCAACACAATAATACCTGTGGCTAAATAAGCATTCCAAGAGATGGGTATATTTAAAAAGTCAATTAATTGATAAAAATTGGCCGATAATGGTCCAATATTTTCCCTGATGTCTTTATAAATTCGATATCCTTGATTTAAATTTTGGCCAATGAGGAAATTTTTAAATTCCCAAGTATAGGGCTGTAAATTTAATTGACTTAATATGATCGTTGTTAATAGCCATAGGATGATCAGGAAGATCATGATAAAAATAGAGCTCGAACGAACAAATTGAAACATATTTAATTTTGAAAAGACTAAATTACGGTGATTCCAATTATTATTGTGAAATTTGTGAGAATTTTGAGAAGAAAAGAATAGGAGCAATTATGGAAAGTAAACGTCAACAAAAGTTTGGTAGACAAATTCAGAAGGATTTGAGTGATATTTTTCAAAAAGAATTTAAAGAAGTTTTTGGAGGAGCTATGGTGACTATTACGGACGTTAAAATCAGTCCAGATTTATCATTAGCAAGGTGTTATCTCAGTTTTTTGTTGGTCGATAAGCCCAACGAAATCATGAAAGAATTGGAATACAAGAACAAAGCTATTCGAAACGCTTTGGCGAATAGAATTAGAAAACAGGTTAGGATTATTCCTAATCTAGCTTTTTTTCTGGACGACACAGCTGCTTATGCGGCTAAAATTGAAGCACTTTTTGAAGGTTTGGTGATACCACCTGCTTCCGATTCAGATGAAATTGATTCCGAAGAAATAGATTAAATAAAAAAATAATTCATTGAACTTTCCGCTCTTCATTGCCAAACGCTATTTCGGCTCCTCTGTTAAGGCTCGTTTCATCACCTTAATATCTAGGATTTCTATGGTAGGTGTGGGGATAGAGGTGATGGCATTAATTTTGATCTTGTCGGTATTTAATGGACTTGAGGATTTTCAAAAAGGTTTATTTCAAACATTTGATCCTGATTTGAAGATCGTCGCCAAAAATAAGCTTCGTTTCTCAATCACGAATGATACGTTATCACAAATAAAGGCTTTGCCGGGGCTTACTTTTATTAATCCCGTTTTAGAGGATCAGGCCTTGCTTCGTTTTGGAAATAAACAAGTTGTTGCGAGTTTTAAAGGGGTAGATGATTCATTTTTGATGGCCAATCGGCTAAAGAAACAAGTGGTTGAAGGAGACTATTTTCTTAAAAGTGAAGGTCAATCATTTGCCTTGGTGGGGATAGGCGTTTTTCTAAATATGGGAATGAGCTTTGAAAATGTTGTTGAGCCCGTCGAAGCTTGGTATCCTAATCATCAATCATTGCGAAAATTTACGATCAATGAAGAAGCTATTCGTAGCAACATATTTTATCCAGCGGGAGTCTTAGAAGTAGAGCAAACATTCGATAATCAAGCCGTTATTGTCCCTTTGGATTGGATGAACGATCTGGTGGGCGCAGAGGAGCAGTTGTCTGCTTATGAAATTATGTTGGCCAAAGGGGTGGATGAAAAAAAAGTCCAACAACAAATCAAGCAAATTTTGGGAGATCGATACTCCATTCAGACACGTGATGAACAGCATGCTATGTTACTTAAGGCCATTAAGATTGAAAAGCTTTTTGTTTTTTTAATCATGGCGTTTGTTATGGGAATAGCTTCATTTACCCTTTTTTATTCACTCTCGTTATTAGTGATTGAGAAAAAGAAAGATCTTAAGACTTTGTTGGCGATTGGTATTTCTCGTTCCCAATTATTTAAAACCATCATGTGGGTTGGGTTTTTGATCTGTTTCTCTGGGGCGATTTTAGGGATGTTGTTTGGTTTTGTTTTTGCTTGGGCTCAGCAAACCTTTGGAATCATTGGTTTAGGCATACCTAATGCATTGATTGATGCTTATCCCATTAAAATGGAATTAATGGATTTTGTATGGACTTCTCTTGTCGTCCTGACCATTACCACCTTAGCGTCCATCATTCCGGCGCGCAAGGCCGTTGAAATGACCTTTAAGCAGTAGCGGCTGGGGGATTAAATTCTCCTTCCCATTTTGAAACTACGCAGGTAGCTACTCCATTTCCTGCCACAGAAGTCACAGTCCTGCCCATATCTAAAAATGGATCAACCCCTAACAATAAGGCAATTCCTTCAGCCGGCAAGTTAAACATCGTTAATGTTCCTGCTATGATAACAAGTGATGCCCTTGGGACTCCTGCGATTCCTTTAGAAGTAATCATCAAGGTTAAAAGCATGGTTATTTGTTGTTCTAAACTTAGTTGGACCCCATAAGCTTGCGCAATGAATCCTGTGGCAAAAGTCATGTACAGCATGGATCCATCCAAATTAAAACTATATCCTAAGGGCAAAACAAAGCCCACAATACGCTTGCTGCATCCAAATTTTTCTAAAGCTGCAATGGTTTGTGGAAAGGATGCTTCCGAACTGGCTGTTGAAAAAGAAATTAATAAAGCCTCTTTCAATTCTTTTAAAAGTCGCCAATAGGGTATGCCGTTGAAAATACAGATTAACCATAAAATAACGACAGTAAAGAACAGCAAACCTCCGAGAAAACAAATCATTAAATAGCCATAACTGATTAAGATGCTTAAACCTTTATTAGCTACAACCGTTGTCATAGCGGCAAAAACAGCATAAGGGGCGAGTTCCATGACATAATTAACCATTTTAAACACGACCTCAGCTAAATTGTCAATCACATGAATCAATTTTTTGCCAGTAGCACCGATAGACCCTAAAGCAACTCCAAAGAAAATTGAAAAAATGACGATTTGAAGTATTTCATTTTCTGCTAATGCTTTGAAAAAGCTATCTGGAAAGATGTGAAGAATGAAGTCTTCAATGGATTTTGTTTTGGAGGCATCTATCCCCGTTTCGGTACCGGCTGGGGGTTTGGGCCAACTTTGTAGACTGCCAGGTTTGGTGATGTTAACGACCACGAGACCCGTGATGAGCGATAATATAGTGGCAAAATAAAAGTAACCAATCGTTTTGATTCCAATTCTACCTACAGCTTTGAAATCACCTAATTTGGCTATGCCTACGACCAAGGTGCAAAAGACCAGCGGGCCAACAATCATTTTAATGAGTCTCAAAAATATTTTGGAAACGACTTGAACCTTAGAAGCTAAATCTTGACTTGTTTCTGGCGAAAAGAAAAGATAAAAAAACTCCCCCAATGCAAGGCCAAGAATAAATCCAATGATGATTTTATGTGTAAGCGTTAATTTCATAGGTTTTAATTCGTTAAATATTTTTTATAGAATGGCTTTCGATAAAAAATCATTCCCCACAAAAATGGAAATAATATCATATCTAAAAAAACATTCGATGTTTTATACGTTACAAAATCTAAAATGTAACATTGAGAATCGTCTATTTTAATAATGGAGTGCTCATGCTTCCAATGCGTAATCCCAAAGGGTACCGTGATTCCTTCATCAATAAACGTAGATTGTTTATCATCTTGTTTAGAATAGCTGATTTTTGATGACCAAATAACCCGAATAAAAAGCAAATTAATTTCAAGGATGACTAAATCTCCTTCTTTACACCCATCAAAACGTTTGATATTGACCTTAGGAAAAGGGGGTGATATTTTTCTTAATAATGCCTCATTGAATTGAGACCAAACAAATGGCATGGCAGCTCCAATTTTTGTTTGGATTTTAAATGTGGGCATAAATTAAAAATTTACATGATAAAAAAAGAGATGAATATCGAAACTAATTTTAGAAATATGGTTTTTAAAGCTAAGGCAAAATACTGAGCCCAAGATACGACCGCACTTTCAGTGGACTCATCTTTGTTCGTATTTTGATCATTCGATTGACCTTGACCTAAGTTTTTTGCTGATACTAATTCTTGCCTATTTTGGATTGATTTTGTGGTATCAGTCGTACTGATATTGAATTTTGGCTTTATGACACTATACTCAACAAATCCGAAACTGCTAAGGAATAGCAGCAGGATGAATGATAGACTAGTGATATTGAATTTTTTCATTTTACTTTTGATTTGGCGGATTCTATTTGTTTTAATTGTTGTTCTAAAGCTAGTTCATTAGCCTTTTGGTCCAACTTATTTTGTTCTTGATTCGCGAGTATTTTTTCTTTTTCAATGCGCGTTTCTTCTAATTTTTTAGTCAAAAGTTCCGTTTGCCTCTTATTTGAATCTAACTCACGAACTAATCTATCCGCATACCGTTGATTTTTGAGCTGGGCTGCTTTAAGCTCGGCTAATTTACTTTCCTCTTTCCGCAATGATTCTTGTAAATGGATCATTCGAGCAAATTCTTCTAACCATTGGCTTGCTTCCTTGAATTTTTCATGGCCTGTTTGAATGTAATTATCAGGACCTACACGTATCGAAACAAAGAGCTTTACTTTGTTTTTTTCTTCTGTAATGATGGAAAGTACATTGAGTGGATTATCTGAAATAGACGAAATTCTAGCTTGGTCTACATGAATAGAGCCGGCTCTTCCCGCGTCTACGGTCCCTATTTTCTTTAAATAATCTTTCCAGGCATTTGTTACAATTCTTTCCTCCGAATTTAAATATGTATAAAATCCTTCTTTCTTCGCTTTATCGATTTCTGCCATCCCCGAAAACACTTGGGCTGTCAATGGAACATAAAATAAGAAGATAAAAACACCTATTAAAAGACTTTTCATAAGAGTTTGAAATGTTGATGTGTTAACAAGCTGTAAAGTTACCTATTTTAACTAAATTATTTGACTAATCATGGCATTTTTGAGTTAAGGCTAGCTCAACTTTGTTCTGGTAGTTTCTATATCCAAATAAGGTAAAATCACCCCCCTCACCCAATTTTAGTTTTTTTCTCAAATCGTCCGGCTTTCCAGGAAAATTCCGAGTACTAATATTGACTTTATTGTTGGGTAAATGTTTTTTAAGCCAACCAATATCCAGAGGGCCTCTTTCTATGACACGAAACGATTTTCCTGGAAATTTAGTATCCAATTCCTCGGAAGAATATAAATGGGTGTTTGAATTTAATTTAAAAATACTTTCTGTTTCCACTGATTTGAAAAATCCAGCTTTTAGCAAACCAGGATGTGGTTCATAGAGGAAATTAGACATAGGCCCAAAATTGGTTTGTTTGCTTTTTTCTGTTTCTAAAGTTCCTGAAAAAAGCAGTGAATTTTTTAAATTCAACTCAATAACCTCAATCAAGGGATTTTGCGTAGCATCTTTTGACTTGAGAAATAAAATTTCTTTTACTTCATTTTTAACGCAAACGATCCATATTTTATCTACTCCATTAAGTTCGAAAATGGCCCGATCTAAATCCAATAGTGGGCTTGTTTTAAGCAATAATTGACTTTTATCCTGGATCGTTGGTAAAAAATCTAGCACATTGGGTTCGCAGTCTTTAAATAATAGGACTTTGTCTCCTTTGGCATTTCTTCGAGCCGGGTCTAGGTAAATAAAATCAAATGTTGTTGTTGCTTGATTTAGATAGGCTAGGCCATCTCCGAGTACATGCTGGATATTTTTACAACCTAATTGCGCATGATTATAAGCCGTTATTTCTTTGAGGTCTTGTTGCCTTTCCACATACACGACTTGATTCGCTTTTTTAGCAAAGGCCGCCGAATCCACGCCCATCCCTCCGCTGGCATCTAGGACGTTTCCATGAACGATATTGGCTTTAAAATTAGCCGTCACTTCGGAAGAAGCCTGTTCTAACGAGATGGATGCAGGGAAGAAAAGGTTTGCATGACTCACCCAAAAAGGTAATTTCCTAGCTAGTTTTTGCCGGGCCTGAATTTGACTAGCCAGTTTGCCGAGATCAAAGTTGGGATATTTTTTCCCAGACAAAGCGATCTGATGAGGATCCTGATCCGCATGCAATTGAATGAAATCCTGTTCTTCTTGGCTTAACATGTGACAAAAATAGCGATCTACATGGATTAACTATTATTTTTCTGTAAATTCAATTTCGTAAAAAATACCATAGATGGCCGTTGATAACTTAAATTTTATTACTCAGAAACATCCTTTCGATGTAGATCATAATCCCTCGCTTTTTGATAAATACCTCATTGGATGATTGGATTAATTTTAGCTGCGGGTCGTTCCTCTAGGTTAGGAGAGCCCAAGATTTTGATTCAGTACCTGGGAAAGAGTTTGTTAGAGCGGACGTGCCAACAAGCCCTTTCCGTGTGTTCTGAAATTTTAGTCTTAATTGGCGCTGAAACTGAAAAGTCCAGCGAGATTTTGCTTAAACTCCAACGCACAAATACTAAAGTGCAATTTTCTATTAGTGAACATTGGTCGGAAGGAATGGGCTCTACTTTGGCCGAAGGCCTTCGATTATTGGCTGATAAGCAGGACGATATCATGGTTTTGCTTTGCGATTTACCTTTCATTGAATATTCGCACTTGTCGGCTTTACAAAATGCTAGAAAATTGCACCCTAAGCTTTTTATTGTTTCCGATTTTGGCGGACAAATGTCGCCTCCAGTGGTGATACCTCAGCAGTTTCAATCTCAGTTTTTTAATTGGAAAGGGGAGAAAGGCCTCGGTGAAATTTGGCATAAACAGGCAAAAGATGTTTTATATTGTCATTTCAATGTTCAATATAAGGATTTAGACACGCCAGACGACAAAGCGTATTGGCGCGTGATTGAAACTCAAAATGCAGTTGAGTAACTGACATATTGTGCCATGTTTTTGGGTCTCAACATGGAAATTATTACCTTTATGGCTTGCTTAGTTAAGAGCAACTATTTTTTCAAATTAATCTTACATTGTGGAATCTATTGACAATTTACCTACCGTTGAAACTGCTAAAAAATTAGGTTTACTTCCCGAAGAATATGACCGAATTCAGGAGATTTTAGGTCGCAAGCCTAATTTCACTGAGTTGTCCATATTTTCTGTGATGTGGTCTGAACATTGTTCATATAAAAACTCAATCGTTTGGTTAAAAACGTTGCCTAAAGATTCTCCTAGAATGCTTGCCAAAGCAGGTGAGGAAAATGCAGGTTTAGTAGACTTAGGGGACGGTTTGGGTTGTGCATTTAAGATAGAATCCCATAATCACCCTTCTGCCTTAGAGCCTTATCAAGGTGCAGCCACGGGTGTGGGTGGAATCAACCGAGACATTTTTACGATGGGCGCACGCCCGATTGCCCAATTAAATTCTCTTCGATTTGGTAATATTGAATTAGCCAAGACCAAGTGGTTGGTTAAAGGCGTTGTCAAAGGAATTGGGGATTACGGCAATGCTTTTGGTATTCCTACGGTCGGTGGTGAAGTCTTTTTTGATGATTGTTATTCTACTAACCCTTTGGTGAATGCTTTTTCTGCCGGTATTTTAAAAGTAGGAACGCAAGCCTCTGCTATTTCTTATGGGGTTGGTAATGGAGTATTTATTGTGGGTTCGGCTACTGGAAAAGATGGGATTGGAGGAGCTAGTTTTGCTTCTGAGGATATTACAGCTAAATCCTCTGAAAAATTGCCTGCGGTCCAAGTGGGCGATCCATTTCAAGAAAAATTATTGTTGGAAGCTTCTTTGGAGATTATTGAAGCGGGTTGTGTGATTGGAATCCAGGATATGGGAGCTGCAGGAATAATTTGTTCTACTTCTGAAATGTCGGCCAAAGGCGAACATGGAATGATGATTGATTTGTCGAAGGTTCCTACGCGCCAACCAAATATGCAGCCTTTTGAAATACTTTTATCGGAATCTCAAGAACGTATGTTGATCGTGGTGGAAAAGGGTAGGGAGCATGAAGCAAAGCGTATTTTCGACAAGTGGGATTTGAATTGTGAACAAATTGGAGTTGTTACCGATACAAAAAGATTAGCGTTTTATCAGGATGGCCAATTAGTGGCAGATGTACCTGCGGATGATTTAGTTTTAGGCGGTGGCGCACCTGTGTACCATCGAGAATATAAAGAACCTGCTTATTATCAAGAGTTTAAGAAGTTTTCTATTGACTCTCTGACTGATTTGACTTCGAAAGAATTGCCAAAGGCTTTTGATTTTTTAATGAATCATCCCAATATTGCTTCTAAAAAATGGGTAGCTGAACAATATGATTCATCGATCGGCCGAGCCAACAGAAATACCAATGCGCCCTCTGATGCTGCTGTGGTAAAAGTACACGGTTCTCAAAAATCCATTGTCATTACAGTCGATTGCAACTCAAGGTATGTGAATGCAGACCCTGAAGAGGGTTGCGCGATGGCTGTCGCGGAAGCGGCCAGAAATATAGTTTGCTCTGGCGGTGTGCCGGTGGCGATAACCAATTGCCTAAATTTTGGAAACCCTTACGTACCGGAGGTTTATTGGCAGTTTGTGGGTGCCATCAAAGGAATGAAAAAGGCTTGTCTAGCTTTTGAAACGCCTGTGACAGGTGGTAATGTCAGTTTTTATAATCAGTCTTCTGATGAAGGTCCTGTTTTTCCTACGCCGACCATCGGGATGTTGGGAATTTTGGAAGATCCAAGCATGAAAATGACCCTAGATTTCAAGAAAGAAGGAGACCTTATTTATTTGATTGGTCAATCTGTGAATGATGTTGCTTCATCTGAATATGTGTATTCATATAAAAAAATAAAGGCTACGCCAGCTCCTCATTTTAATTTGGAGACCGAGCAAAAAGTTCAAAAATCGATAGCGGGTTTAATTGAGGCAAAATTAATTCAATCTGCGCATGATGTATCTGATGGAGGTTTATTGATTACTTTGGCCGAATCTTCATTCCCTAGAAAATTAGGTTTCTCTGTTCAGGGGGATGCCAATCTTCGCCGCGATGCTTTTTGGTTTGGAGAAGCTCAAAGTAGAGTGATGGTTTCTGTCGATGTACATCATAAAACTTCATTCGAATCATTTTTGATACAACAAAATCAAGCATTTTCATTGATTGGCGAAGTTAAAGGCAAAGACATGGTGGTGGATCACCAAGTGATATCAACGTTACAAGGTGCTTTTGATTCTTACCATTCAGCACTTGAAACTGCCTTAATGAAATAAGTTGATGAGCCGTTATCTAATACAATTCTCGTATGATGGCGGCTCTTTTCATGGCTACCAAATTCAACCTAATGCCCATTCAGTTCAAGCTGAATTGGAAGATAAATTAAGCCTGCTATTAGGTTTTAAAGTCGAGATTACGGGAAGCTCTCGGACGGATACGGGGGTTCATGCTCGCCAGCAATTTGCGCACATGGATTTGCCTGATGACATAATTCCTGCACCTGATTTTGTCTATCGTGCTAATCGAATGTTGCCCACTTCCTTAGCGCTACAATCACTTTATGCTGTTTCTAGCGAATTTCACGCAAGATTTGATGCCTTATCTAGAACCTATGAGTATGTTATTTGTACTTCAAAAAGTCCAATGCTGAGGGAATATGCCTATTGGTTTGAGGCACCTTTGGATGTTGATAAAATGAATTTTGCAGGAACGATATTAACAAAACATACCAATTTCCAGTGTTTTTCAAAAGTAAAAACGGAGGTATTAACGTTTGAATGTGACATAAAAAAAGCATACTGGGAAAGGCGAAATGACCAATTAATCTTCACCATTCAAGCCAACCGGTTTTTGAGAGGAATGGTTCGAAGTGTGGTAGGTACCCTGATTGAAATTGGCCTAGGTCATTGGGAATCAGCTGATTTGACGGATATTTTGAATTCAAAAGACAGACAAAAAGCGGGCAGATCTGTTCCTGCTCATGGATTGTTTTTAATTGAAGTGGAATATCCAAAGTCTACTTTTGACGCCAAATGTTCATGATTACATCCAACAACGTAGCTGCCGTTTGAATTTTAATTTCTTTGGGTTTATAATTCAAGCCCTTCAGATTGTATTTTGAAATCCATATTTGCTTAAATCCTAATTTTTCTGCTTCGGCAATTCGTTGGTCTATGCGCGTCACGGACCTTAATTCTCCTCCTAAGCCGACTTCTGCTGCAAAACAAATGGAGGAATCGATGATTTTGTCTTCATAGGAAGAAACGATTGATAGGCAAGTAGCTAGGTCTAATGCAGGGTCATCTACCCGAATTCCACCGGTGATATTTAAAAACACATCTTGGGTCCCCAGTTTATAACCTCCTCTCTTTTCTAATACAGCTAGCAGCATATTAAGCCGTTTGGAATCATATCCCGTGGCGGTACGTTGTGCCATTCCGTAGTTAGAAGTGGTAACGAGGGATTGAATTTCAACTAATAAGGGTCTATTCCCTTCTAATAATGTTCCAATGGCAATTCCTGAGGATGCCTCATCTCGCTGGGAAAGTAAAATTTCAGAAGGATTGGTGACCGGTCTTAATCCTGATCCCAACATTTCATAAATGCCTAACTCAGAAGTACTTCCAAATCGATTTTTGGTAGTTCTCAGGATACGATAAATTAAATGTCGGTCACCTTCAAATTGTAAAACGGTATCCACTAAATGTTCTAACACCTTCGGTCCTGCAATTGAGCCTTCTTTGGTTATGTGGCCCACTAAAAATATAGGCGTGGCACTCTCTTTTGCAAAACGCATGAGTTCTAAGGCACATTCTCTGATTTGGGATACACTGCCTGGACCTGATTCAATCTGGTCGGAATATAAAGTCTGAATGGAATCAATGATGATCAAATCAGGTTCTAGGTCAATTAAATGCCTAAATATTTGCTGGGTATTGGTCTCTGTTAAAATATATAAATTAGCAGGTTTAGTGCTTAATCGGTCTGCGCGTAATTTTATTTGTTGTTCAGACTCTTCACCTGTGACATATAGAACTTTGGGACCTTGCAAGGAAAGTGCAACTTGTAGTAATAACGTTGATTTACCGATCCCAGGTTCGCCGCCAATGAGCACAAGACTTCCTGGTACAATTCCTCCACCCAAAACACGATTAAATTCAGGATCAGCGCATACTAGTTTGGGGCTATGCTCAAAAGTAACATCGGACAATAACTTAGGCTTAACCTGAGATTTTGCTCTTGACTTATCCTTCCAAACCTCAGCAGGATGGGTATTAGTTTCAATCAATTCTTCTACAAAAGTGTTCCATTCTTCACAAGAAGGGCATTTTCCAAGCCACTTAGGGGTGGAATGTCCACAAGATTGACAAAAGAAGGAAGTTTTAGCTTTAGCCACGTATTATTTTTTATAATTCAAAATTACGCTTTGATTTGGTTTTTTCTTTTTTTTCGGTTGAAAAAGGATAATTTTACAAGCTAATTGATTATTCTATTTTCAAATATGCGAGTTACACATTTTCGACCTGTTGTATTCCTGGGACTTTTGGCTTTTGCAACATCTGTAAAGGCTCAATTTTTAACGCCGGCAAAAATGGCTACAGGCAATTTCTTTAGAATTGGAATCAAAGGAGGTGTTAATTTAGCGAGACTTGAAACGGATGGATTAGTTACTTTGAATGGCGCGGTTATTAAAGACCAATTATTAGAAAGTCTTGAAACCAAACAAAGTTATGTGGGGGGTATTTATGCCCGATTAGGTCGGACAATATTTATAGAACCTGAGGTTTTAGTATCAACGAAAGGTGGTTCAGTGTATATTCCTGGTTTGAGTGAAACGAAGCAATTTACTTTCACCAATATTGATGTACCTGTTTTATTGGGATTTCGTTGGAAACTCTTTCATGTTATGGCAGGTCCAGTTGCCTCCTACACCCTAAAAACGGATTCTGAATTGAATGATTTGATCAATATGGTCACCCAAAAATATGTAGGGACAACAGCTGAAATAGCTGCTAAGACATCTTTTTCATACCAAGTAGGAGGCGGAATAGATTTGTTAGGCTTTACGTTAGATGTTCGCTATGAGGGTAATTTATCTCAATTGACTAAAACCTTGCCTATTCCCACAGGAATAACTTTTTCACCTAAGTTAAATCTGTATCAGGTCACTTTAGGATATAAAATTTTTTAGATTAAACTATTGACATTCACGATGCAAGAGGAAATAAATAAGATTCAGGATGAAATCATTGCCTTCATTATTTCAAATGAATCTGAGTTGGATCACTTTCGAATAGAATTTGTTGGCAGAAAAGGGCGTTTAGCGTCGCTTTTTGACCAATTAAAAAATGTTCCGGCTGAAACTAGAAGGGAAGTTGGCCAATCTTTAAATTCGCTAAAAAATTTAGCAGAATCTAAATTTTTAGAGGCTCAAGAGAATTTCTCGAATAAACAGGCTGATGTAAAATCACCAGATGATTTAACTATTTCAGAACCTATTTCCCAAGGAAGTTTACATCCATTAACTATCGTTAGGGCTAGAATTTTGGAAATATTTAACCGAATGGGCTTTTCGGTTTCTGATGGCCCCGAGATTGAAACTGATTTTTACAATTTTACAGCACTGAATTTTCCTGCAAATCATCCGGCAAGAGAAATGCAAGACACTTTTTTTATTGAAAAGGGAGCGGGTGAAATTCAAGATGATGTTTTATTAAGGACACATACGTCCAATGTGCAAATTCGTTTAATGCAGCATCAAAAACCACCTATTCGTTCTGTGATGCCGGGTAGAGTTTTTAGAAATGAAGCTATTTCAGCACGTGCTCATTGTTTGTTTCATCAAGTTGAAGGTTTGTATGTAGATGAAAAAGTGAGTTTTAAAGATTTGAAAGACACCTTGTATCACTTTGCCAAAGAGATGTTTGGAAAAGATACCCAAGTTCGATTTAGACCTTCCTATTTTCCTTTTACTGAACCTAGTGCAGAAATGGATATTACCTGTTTGCTTTGTAAAGGCGAAGGATGTAATGTTTGTAAACAAGCGGGCTGGGTGGAAATTGCGGGTGCTGGAATGGTCGACCCCAATGTGTTGGAAAATGTAGGTATTGATTCTACTAAATACAACGGTTTTGCCTTTGGAATGGGAATTGAGCGCATTACGATGCTTAAATATCAAATTAAGGATTTACGCTTATTTACGGAAAATGACATTCGTTTTTTAAAGCAATTTTCTTAATAATTATATTAACCTTTTTTAACTTTTTTGCCAAATGTTTAATTGGCAAATTGTCTAATTTTGATTTAAATTTCGATTTATGCTGAATTTCCAACGAATTAATAACCTGACGGGTTGGCTTGTTTTCCTTATTGCATTGGTCACATATACATTGACCGTCGAGCCTACAGCCTCCTTTTGGGATTGCGGCGAGTTTATCGCTTGTGCATACAAATTACAAGTTCCTCATCCACCCGGGGCACCACTATTTTTATTGATTGGCAGAATGTTTTCTTTGTTGGCCCTAGGAGATGTAAGCCGAGTTGCTTTCTGGGTGAATATGATGTCTGTGGTGTCTAGTGCTTTGACAATCTTATTTTTACATTGGACCATTGTATTGATTGGTCGAAAGATTTTGAATAAATCTTTTGATTCTCTTAGCAAGTCTGAAGGGTATCTATTGTTATTCTCTGGGGCTGTTGGAGCTTTAGTATACACTTTTTCAGATAGCTTTTGGTTCTCGGCTGTAGAAGCTGAAGTGTATGCCATGTCCTCATTTTTTACAGCCATTGTGGTTTGGGCTGCCTTTAAGTGGGAGCTTGTGGAAGATGAAGCAGAAGCTAATCGTTGGATTCTTTTTATTGCCTATTTAGTGGGGCTTTCCATCGGAGTACACTTATTGAACTTAGTTACTTTGCCAGCATTGGCCATTTTGTATTATTTCAAAAAAGAAGCAAAGCCTACCTACAAAGGAGGTTTTGTCGCGATGTTAGTTGGTCTATTGATTTTGGGTATTATTAATTCAGGTGTTATTCCTGGACTTCCTTCTGTTGCTTTTTGGTTTGAATTGCAATTCGTGAATTCTCTAGGTTTCTCTTATGGAAGTGGGGCCTTATTTTTCTTATTGTTGTTGATTTTGGCAATAGTCTTTGGTATTCGCTATTCGTATAAGAAGCAAAATGTGGTACTTAATGTAGCGTTATTCTCTTTGGTATTTTTATTAATCGGGTACTCAACGTATACGGTTGCTTTAGTTCGCTCAGGTTATAATCCACCGATCAATGAGAATGATCCAAGCAATATTTTAAACTTTTTGAAATATTTGAAAAGAGAGCAATATGGTTCAAGATCCTTATTGTATGGCCCTATTTATACGGCCCAAATTGAAGAATTTAAACAGGGAGAGCCTGTTTACAAGATGAAGGATGGAAAATATGTGGTGTATACGAATAAGCCTGAATATGTTTATCAAAAAGACCAACAAATGCTTTTGCCTCGTGTGTGGAGTAATTCGGGTCAACATGTTCAGTTATACCAAGAAATGTTGGGAATTCCTGCAGGTCAAAAACCAAGTTTTGGAGATAATTTAAGGTTCATGTTCAGTCACCAAATGGGGCACATGTATATGAGGTACTTGCTTTGGAATTTTGTAGGTCGAGAAAGTGATGCTCAAGATGCTTGGGCCATCAATGCTTTTCAAGATACCTCCAATCTGCCTGATACAATGAAGGAGAATAAAGCAAGAAATAATTACTACTATTTGCCCATCATTTTAGTTTTATTAGGCTTTTACCTTTTATATCGCAAGGACGAAAAGGACTTTTTGGTGACTATCTTGATGTTTGTCCTAACGGGTATCGCGCTTGTGGTATATCTGAATTCTCCTCCCGTAGAACCTCGAGAGCGTGATTATATTTATGTGGGCTCCTTTTATTTTTTAGCCGTTTGGGCGGGATTAGGAGTTATGCAATTGGCTGAGTGGTTGACGAAAATAATTAAATCGCCGCAAATGCGTTGGTCTTTATTAGCCGTGTTAAGTTTGTCTGCTCCGCTGATTATGGCCCAACAAAACTGGGATGACCATGATCGCAGTAGGCGATATCATCAAATAGATTTTGCGAAGAATCTTTTGAATTCTTGCGCTCCTAATGCTATTTTATTCACTGGTGGTGATAACGATACCTTCCCACTTTGGTATGTACAAGAAGTTGAAGGGTTTAGGACGGATGTTCGCGTCTGTAATTTATCCTTGCTAGGAACCGATTGGTATGTAGATCAAATGAAGCGAAGTACCTATGAATCAGCCGCTTTACCTATTAAATTAACCAAAGATCAATTTTTAGAAGGGGTCAATGATCAAATTATGTACAATGAAAATCCTAACATATCAGAAATGTCACTTCCTGATTATTTAGAATTGTTGCATAAAGATGATTCGCGGATTCAAGCACAAACTCAAAGTGGAGAGACGATTAACACATTCCCCTCTGATTCTTTGTCGGTCCCGGTGAATGTGGCTGAATTAGCTAAATCCAATTGGTTTCCTAAGGATTTTCTTCCCTTTGTGTCTGATCGATTGGGCTGGAGATTACCTGCAAAAAATATTTTTAAAGGGGAGTTGATTCAACTAGAAATTATTTCGAACAACGCAGTATCCGGTTGGAAGCGGCCTATTTATTTTGCGGCGACTTTACCTAGTGAGCAATATTTAGGATTAAAAGAAAGTATGCAGTTGGAAGGCTATGCCTATCGATTAATGCCATTTAAAATATCAGGTGCTAAAGATGGTTTTGTAAACACCAAAATCATGGCGGATAATATGTTGAATAAAATGTATTGGAGAGGATTAAATGATCCAAGCATATATTATCATGGAGATTTTTATATGGGTATTCCTAGTGTGACTTTGCGGTTGGGAACTTATCGATTAGCAGACCAATTGATTCGAGAGGGGAATATTCCATTAGCTAAAAAAGTTTTGGATCATTTGAATTTCGTCATGCCAGACAAAGTAATACCATATGATCAGTTCTCGGCTAGTATGGTCGGCTTGTATTTGTCGATCGGGGAGGAGAATAAAGCCTTAGAAATAGCCAATACGATGGTAAGACGAAATGGGAAATCCTTAGATTATTATTTATCTGCTGGTGTTCGTTCTAACGAACGCAATATTCAAATTGCTTTGTATGAAATGAATTTGATTATTTCATCCTTAAAAGGATCGAAGGTTTTACCGGCCAAGTATAAGGAATTAGAAGGAATCTTTAACTTACAGATGAGCAAGGTTCAATAAAGGAGTTGAACAAGAAACACCCATTTTGGTAATTATTCGTCGAAATGGGTGTTTTTTTATGTTTAAATATGGGATTTTAATTAGTTCATTTATCCCATCATTCTACCGATTTTTTTTATGCTACTTTATCTAAAAAGTACTTGAGCAAAATTATAGAGGTTATTTCTCCAAACAGGCCAAGTATGTCCTCCAGGATATTCGCTATAGGTATATTTGATTTTCATTTCATCAAATTTGGATAACATTGCTTGACAATTTTTATAGGCGATATCTTCTTTTCCACCCATGGAGATCCAAAATTGTTTAATGCGATTATTGATCTGATAGGTGTTCTCTTTTAAAAAATTGTATTGGTTGTTGGCTATTTCATTTTGATTGGGTACAATCCAACCTGAACTGAAGACACCCAAATAGGAAAACAAATCACTGTGTTTAATTCCTGTGTATAGGGTATGAATACCGCCCATCGACAATCCGGCCAATGCTCTATTATTGGCGTCTGTTTTTATTCGATAATTTTTTTCTACCATTGGAATAATCATGGTGGATAACTCTTGCTCAAATTTTTTCAATCCTGATTCATCAAATCCCGGGACATTCATGTTGGCATCAGGCATGACGACCAGCATAGGTGCTACTTTTTTCGAAGCAATTAAATTATCTAGGATTAAATCCGTTTTTCCTTGTTTACTCCATCCTGATTCATCTTCTCCTCCGCCATGTAAAATATAAAGCGTCGGATACGTTTCATTTGGATTTAGATCATATCCTGGGGGCGTATAAATGTATATTTGCCTCCAAGAATTGGTAACTTTTGAATAATACTTTTTTATTCGGATATCTCCATGAGGAATATCTCTCAAGGCATAATAATTTCCATTGGCAGATGGAATTTCAATTCCACTGGCCATACGTCCCATGCCATAAAAGGTTTGACTCGCGGGATCGGCTACAGTAACCCCGTCAACTATTAAAGAGTAATAATGAAATCCTTGACTAATGGTGTCTGTTGTGACGGTCCAATTTCCATCCGCTTCTTTTTTCATATCGTATTTACGTCCTAAATCCACTTGGACTTTTGTAGCTAACGGGGCTTTAGTCTTAAAAATTACTTTTTTATCAGCCAATATTTGAGGATACTGGCTATTTCTAGTATTGGTTTGTGCAGGTGCTCCCGCAACCGGATATTTTGAAAATGTGGATTGATCTACTGGCTTAAATAGCAATTGGGAGTACATGTACAAACCATTTTTCCATACTTTGAAATCATGCACCCCTGGCTCGATAAAATAGATATGAGGGATTGTATTTTTATTTAAATAATCATGTAATCTATAACTAAAGGAAATTAAGCCGTCGCTGGCACCGCATGACAGATAAAGCAATTTGATCTGCTCTTTAGCTGCTTTAATATCAGGAATTAAAACCTCTGGAGCTTTGGTATTGGGTGCGGAAGAAAAACCGCCAATCCAAGAAAATTTGTCCAAGTGAGTTAAGCCAAAGTTTAAGGATTGACCTCCACCCATGGAAAGACCTGCTATAGCTCGATGCTCTCTATCCGTTAAAACAGAAAATGATTTTTCTATGTGTGGAATTAAATCGTTTAAAAGATCTTTTTCAAAATCGGCAAAGGCCTGAACCTTATCTGGTGCCATGATATTCCCGATAGCTCTATCATTTTTCATGGCTCTACCATTAGGCATAACCACAATCATCTGTTCTATTTTACCTTCGGCATATAAATTATCTAAGATGATTTGTGGATTTCCTCCATTGAGCCATTCTTTTTCATCCCCACCAATTCCGTGTAAAAGATATAATACGGGATATTTTTTCTTCTTTGAGTAACCCGGTGGGGTATATATGATGGCTTTACGCGGATTGCCCACTGTGGTTGATTGATAGGTGATGGTATCTATTTTTCCATGGGCAATATTTTCACGAAGGAGATCATATCCTTGCGCACCTGGTGATAGGGCTTCTTGAGAATAACTTACATAGCTTAGAGCTATTAACCCTATAATTGGAAGAAATAAATTTTTCATATTAGGTGAATAAATTTCAATAGGTCTTTTAATATTTTCAAATGATATAGGTCGGAAATTTAAGATCTTTTATGAATTAAATCACAAAAGCACAAAAAAAAGGACATCCGTTTTAGGGTATGTCCTTAATTATCACGAATTAGACTCGATTTTTTTGTCTTGAGGCAAAGATTAGATTTAGGCTGATCTTTGCAGTTAATTCTTAGGAGCTACTGGCCCTTTTCGCATGGATTTGATCTGCTTGGGCCAAGGAATCGGTTTTCCTGAACTTAAATTAGCTTTATCCCTAGGCAAGGTAGCAGGATCTTCACAAGCCATGTAAACCATAATAGCTGTTAATATGGCATTGCTCCTTAAATCGTCAAAGATTATTTTATCATACGTATCACGATTGGTATGCCACGTATAATTGGAGTATGACCAGCTTAAAGAACTTAATGAAAACCCAGGTGCCCCTACAGCTACAAATGATGCAAAGTCGCTACCTCCACCGCCTGGAGTTCCTGGAAAATTTGTTTTAATTGAGTCTTTGATACTAGAAGGAACGGCTGCTAACCAACGATTTATAAATTCGCCAGCATGCTGAAAGCCCTGTCCTGAAATATTCGCAATTCTTCCAGTTCCATTATCTTGGTTAAACAATGCTTGTAATTTACTGACAATTTCAGGATGATCTTCCACAAAAGCTTTGGAACCATTCAATCCTTGTTCTTCACTTCCCCAATGACCTACTAAAATCGTCCTTTTAGGATTTGGATAAACTAATTTTAAAATGCGCATGGCCTCCATCATAGTGAGGGTTCCTGTTCCATTATCTGTAGCCCCTTGTCCACCATCCCAAGAATCAAAATGGGCTGATAACATGACATATTCATCCGCTTTCTCCGTTCCTTTTATTTCGGCAATTGTATTAAATGATGGAACTATGCCTAAGTCTTTTGAGGTTGATTGAATACTAATGATGGGATTATCCCCTGATTCAACCAGGCGATACAAGGTTCCATAATCCTCTAAAGCGATATCTACTGTTGGGATTTTTGAAGTATAAGCACTAAAAATTTTATCCACACCAAAACCATTTGACCAATTGTTTGTCAAAATACCCAATGCACCTGCTTTTTCTAAAATGATAGGTAGTGTCCTGGACGAGTAACCCGTTTTGCTGACGCGTTTACGCCATGCATTCATTTGTTCGTTACGCTCTTTTTTTAACTTTTCAAAAGATGCTGCGGTGGCATATTGTTGCCAGTTGTCATCAGGTCTACCCGTAGGCTGGTTCATTGAAATCATGACAAATTTGCCTTTAACATTGGGTAGCCAGTTGGCAAATGCAAGGGAATCTGCTAGATCTGGAATGATCATAATTCCCGATTTAATTGTTTTCCCTCGAGTAGACGGACTCCAGGCTAATTGGGTTCCCTCTAAACTTTTGACCCAAGGGGATAGCATATCGATATGGGTGATGCCTCTTTCCCAACCTTTCCATTCGCCCCATTGTTCGTTTCGGGCCGTGATGCCCCAACTTGCATATTTTTCCACCGCCCAGTCATTGGCTTTTTTCATTTGTGGAGTACCTACCAGTCTTGGGCCTATGCCATCTAATAACTCGTGAGCCATCGATTGCAATTGGGAATGATTATTTTCTTCTTGAACTATTTTTTCGACAATGGATTGTGAAAATGAAATGTGAGCTAAAAAGATGAATAGAATTGTAAGGAGCTTTATTTTACATCCCGTAAAACGAAAGACCGGTGCGTGATTTGTTCTCATATATTTAAATATAAATAAAAACTTTTAATGCGTTGACAAAGTCCCCACGATATATGGTATACCTTGATTTTGTTGCGATAGGAGTTTAGAATCCATTGCCTTAGGTTGATGGATTACTTGCCAGAATGGTCATTCTTTAACCTATGAGAACATATCCTTCACCTTATGAAAGAAACCCTTATCTGATTTGCTTGGTTGGGGCGCAAAATTGGCCGAATTCCTCAGTTTTTCTAGTAAGGCTGATTCTTCACTAGTCAATTGCTTAGGTGTCCAGATATTGACATGAACCAATTGGTCACCTATGGAATATCCGTTTAATTCTTTTATTCCTTTTCCTTTTAGACGCAATATTTTTCCACTTTGCGTCCCTGCCTCTAACGTAATTTTTGCTTTGCCCGTAATCGTAGGAACCTCCACTGAGGTACCAAGCGCTGCATCGACAAAACTTACGTACAAGTCAAAAATAACATTATTGCCATCGCGATGAAGGACTTCATGTTCTTCTTCTTCAATGACGATCAATAAGTCTCCTGCAATTCCACCGCGTGGAGGAACATTTCCTTTTCCACTCATGGAAAGTTGCATGTCATTTGACACGCCGGATGGAATTTTGATTGGGATGATTTCTTCCTCTAAAACGCGCCCCTCTCCAAAACACGCATCACATTTGGCTCCCACGCTTTTCCCTTCGCCGCTACAGGTAGGGCAGGTAGATGAGGTAACCATTTGTCCCAACATCGTTTGTTGGACCCTTTTCACTTGACCTGATCCTTGACACGTACCACATGTTTTTAAATCAGTGCCATTTTTAGAACCATTCCCCTGACAGGATTTACAAGCGACATGCCTTTTGACTTTGATTTTTTTCTCAACTCCGTTGGCAATTTCCTCCAGATTTAATTTCAATTTTATGCGTAAATCGCTTCCTTTTCTTTGTCTGCGACCACCGCCACCTCCTCTGCCGCCAGAGAAAAAACTACCAAAAGGACTCTCATCACCAAAAATATCTCCAAAATTAGAGAAGATATCTTCCATGTTCATTCCACCTCCGCCAAATCCACCCCCTGCTGCTCCACCCATTCCTGCATGACCAAAACGGTCATATTGTGCTTTTTTCTGAGCATTGCTTAACACTTCATAGGCCTCTGCAGCTTCCTTGAATTTTTCTTCGGCTTCTTTATTGTCTGGATTTTTATCAGGATGATATTTGATTGCCATCTTTCGATAGGCTTTCTTTATTTCTTCCTCAGAAGCTGATTTTGATACTCCTAGAATTTCGTAATAATCTCTTTTTTGAGCCATTTTTTAATTAGTTACCAACCACCACTTTAGCAAAGCGAATGACTTTTTCATTTAATGTATATCCTTTTTCAATCACCTCAACAACTTTGCCTTTTTCTGCGTCTGTTGGTGCCGGAAACTGTGTAATGCAATCATGTAAATCTGCGTCAAAAACTTCACCCTTAGCTGGTAATTCTTTTAAGCCTTTTGCTAGTAAAATTGAATTTAATCGATTGAAAATCAATTGAGTACCTTCTGAAATTTCCCCCTTGGGCGCATTCGCTAAAGCACGTTCATAGTCATCCATCACGGGCAATAATTCTACGATCAATTGGGCCGATGCGCCTTGAATTAAATCGATTTTTTCCTTGGCTGTTCTCTTTCTGAAATTTTCAAAATCTGAATATAGACGCAGGTATTTTTCCTTCATTTCGGCCAACTCATCTTTTACTTCTCCAGTTTCCTCTGTGTTTTCGGATCCATTTTGGGTATTTTCAACGGTCTCTTGTGAATTAGCTATTTCCTCTTCCGGATTTATTTCGGTATTTTTCTTTTTCATATGGCAAAATTAATAAGGTTTCCGTTAAACAAATCATACGCCAAAAACTATTTTATGACAGTTTGGCATAATTTGATTCGCATTCGTAAATTTATGTCGCATGAGTAACTCTCCTCGAAATAATTCTGTTGCGATTAAATCCTTAGCTTCTCGGCATGGATTTGAGTTTTGTGGTTTGTCAAATGCTGATTTTTTAGAAACCGAAGCACCTCGACTCGAAAATTGGCTTTCTCAGAATATGCAAGGCACTATGTCTTACATGGAAAACCATTTTGATAAACGATTAGATCCAAGAAAATTAGTGGAAGGATGTAAAACAGTGGTTTCATTAGTCTACAACTATTTTCCTTCCCCTGAGTTCCAGCCATTACAAGATAGCTTCAAGGTGTCTAAATATGCTATGGGACATGATTATCATGTGGTGATCAAAGAAAAAATGAAGCTCTTGTGGAATGATTTACAGGCTGAATTAGGCAATTTTACGGGCCGAATGTTTGTCGATTCTGCACCTATTTTAGAAAAAGCTTGGGCTCAAAAATCGGGCGTTGGTTGGATTGGAAAAAATGCAAATTTAATTATTCCTAAGCGTGGTAGTTTTTATTTTTTGGCCGAAATGCTCATTGACCTTTCTTGTGAACCTGATGGTCCCATCAAAGATTTTTGTGGTACGTGTACCCGTTGCATTGATGCTTGTCCCACGGATGCCATCACGCCCTATGTGGTTGATGGTTCGAAATGCATCAGCTATTTTACGATTGAATTAAAACAGCATTTGCCTATTGACCTCCAAAAGAATTTTCAGGACTGGATCTTTGGTTGCGATATTTGTCAAGATGTTTGTCCTTGGAATCGATTTTCTAAACCACATCAAGAACCACTTTTTCAATCCAATAGTCAGTTATTAGGTCTTAATCGACAAGACTGGGAAGATCTTTCTGAGGATTTATTTAATGAATTGTTTCGATACTCGGCAATTAAGCGAACGAAATTGACAGGAATCAAGCGAAGTATAGCGCACATAAAAAAAATGGAGCCATGAAGCCATGGTCCATTTTTGCAAATTAAACCCTAAAGTGAATTTCTTGGAATAAATTGAAGCGCTAATTCAACGTTTTGCTTGGTATTTTCTCGAATGATTTCTGCAGCCATTTTCCCCATTTGATTCGGTTGGCTTGAAATGACAGAGACCCCGCCGACTAACAATTCTTTAAAGCAAGAATCATTATAACCTATTAATCCTATATCTTTTCCCACTGTAAACCCCTTATTGTCCGCGTAATGGATGGCCTTGGCAAGGTCGATGTCCGCTAGAGTGAAATAAATTTCACCTAAACGAATCTCTTCTTCGTCAAGACCATCTAAAACTTGGAAATTCATTGAAATAGATTCGCAGAATTTACTACATCCATTAATTAAATCTGCATCAAAATAATCTTCTTCTGTCAGAACTAAATTAAATGAATGGTACTTATTAAACAGGTTTAGTTGGGTATTAAAAACTTTTTTAATTTGACTGATCGGTTTGCTTACGATGCTAGCAAATGTTTGACTTAGACTTGGAAAAGAATGATCCAAGATGATTAGTCGGTCTGAGGGTATTTTCTTTAAACACTTTAAATTTTCATCATCATCCTCTATTAAATGGGGCATCACCACATAATAATGGTAATTACCTAATTGCTGGCACATTATTTCTTGAAATTGCTGTGCTTTGTATTGATAAGTGAAAATGTCGACTGAAACATTATTTCCCAACGTTTGACAAAATGCATCAAAGATTGATTTGTTCGAATCTGTTATTTTTCCTACTAAGAATAATACTTTAGTTTTTGTTTTAAAAGTTGATTCGGAAATGAAATATCCTTTTCTAAAAATAGAAGTGATCACTCCCATTTTATGTAACTCGGTGTATGCTCTTTCTACCGTATCTCTTGATAAATAACATTCCTCTGAAGCCTCATTAATACTGGGCAAACGTTCGCCAGGTTTTAATTCACCCATTTCAATATCCTGCAAAAGTGAGTTAATCAATTGCTGATACTTCGGCAATTTGCTATCTGACTTTTTAATGGTAAAGGTTCCAAAGGTGTTTTGCATTGCAAACTTTTTTAATCGAGAAGTAAAAAATAGTGGGTGTTATTTTCTTGGTTCAAAATTACTTGGAGGATCTGATTGTTTATTGGACAAATCTTTCATTTTTGTGGACATAATTTGCAAAATAAAGGTCTAGGTTAAATTAATCCGCTATTTCATTCGTTTTAGCATAATTTTTTTTGGGCATCTTATTTCACCTAAATTTTTGGCGACTTTAAATTTTAAATTAAATTCCTTTTAATTTTCTAATTTTAGACTTTCAATGTAAGGCCATTTATTGTGTCAATTCGATTTGCTTTATTGTTTCTTAGCTTTCTATTCTTTGGCCACTTTAATGTATTGGCTCAAAAGGCAACTCGCTACGAAAGGCTAACCACTGCCTCAGGTTTGTCTCAAAGCACGATCAATAAAATCATTCAAGATAAAAAGGGTTTTTTATGGTTTGCAACAGCAGATGGATTAAACCGCTATGATGGGTATTCGTTTACCGTGTATCGAAATGATCCAAGTAACAATAAAACATTAAGTGGAAGTGACATCTCCACCGTTTGTGAGGATGATGAAGGGAATCTTTGGGTGGGTACAAGAAATGCTGGTTTAAATAAAATTAATTTAAAAACAGGTTCAGTCATCCGTTTTCCCAGGGGGCCTTCAGGGGAAGATATTTCATCGGTCATTATTCCATCCATCGTTAATTTAGGAAAGCATAAAATAGGTGTGGCGGCATTGGGTAAGGGTTTCATGACGATAGATTCCAAAAAGAATGTCTTGATTAAAGAAGAGTCTGATTTTCAAACTCCACTCATTAAAGATGCCGTTCGGTTCTTCAGACATTCCTCCGGGTCACTTTGGATAGGTACTCGAACGGGATATTTAATTTCCGTTTTAGGTAACCGATCTTATTTGCCTTTTAATTTTGGTCAAAAAAATCCGGCCAACGATTTTCGTATTCGTGCTTTATTTGAAGCAAAAAATGGGGATATATTCGTTGGCACTGAAGGTAGAGGTTTATACCGTTTTGATCATCAAAACCAAAAATTTACGTCCGTATTTTACAATCGGTCACCTCTTTCATCTCGGCAAAATATAGTCACCAGCATTAGCAGAGATGGTTCAAAAAATATCTGGATTGGGACTGATAACGGTATTTATATTTGTGAAGGAGAGAATTTTTCAAAATTTCGCCATGTGGTGTCGAATCCAGACCCAGAGTTTGGCATTAGTTCTTATTCCATCACTAGTTTATTTACCGATTCGAATTTAAATACCTGGATTGGCACTTGGGAAGCGGGATTAAATATCGATTTTCACCAAAAATCTCGCTTTTCTTTGTTGAGATATAAACCGAATACATTTTTAGGATTATTGAGTAATAAAGTCACAGCACTTCGGACAGATTCCAATCAAGGTGTTTGGATTGGCAGCAATGTAGGATTATCTTATTTGAATTATAAATCAGGAAAAGTGGAGCATTTGGTCAACAATGCTGATATTAATCGACTTAATTCCAAGGATATTTTTGATGTTAATTTATTGGAAAAAGACTCATTGGGAACTTTGTGGATAGGTGTTTGGGGCAAAGGCCTTTTCAATTTGACACTTGATCGAAAAATGATTTCATATCCGGTTCCCATGGGAATTGTTTCGGGAGTTCAAACCATTAAATTTTCAAGCATTCTTCGAGTTGGACAAAAGATTTGGCTTGGTACCTCCGGAAATGGATTGTTGGCCTTTGACCTGAAAACAAAAAAGTATGAAGTTCCTTTTCAAGAACTCTCTAAAAAGTTGTTTGAAAATAAAACAATTTCCACGTTAATGATGGATGGCAATAACCGTTTATGGTTAGGTACGACAGCGAGTGGTGTATATGTATATGATTTTAAAACAAAGAAAATTAACCATTTTGAGAAGGGTATAGCAACCTCTTCTCTTCGCTATAATCACGTTACCTTCTTGCATAAGGATCGCAAAAATAGAGTTTGGGTGTTGACAAATGGAGGAGGTTTGCATTTATATCAAGGGCCAGGAAATGTATTTAGGGTTTTCACTGTGGCCGACGGCTTAGTCAGCAATACATTAAGAGGGATGGTGGAAGATAACGAAGGAAATCTTTGGCTTTCTACCAATGGCGGTATTTCAAAAATGAACCCTAACACATTTAAATGCATTAATTTCGATGATATGGACGGCCTTCAAGGCAAAGAGTTTCTGATTAATGCCTTTGATAAAAATAGTCAAGACTGGTTGTTTTTTGGAGGAATCAATGGCTTGAATTACATAAAATCTGATAGTTTGCGTGCTCGGATGGATGTTCCTAATGTCTATATTTCCAACCTTAAAATATTCAATAAACCGGTTCAAGTAGGTGATGAGAATTCACCTTTAAAGCAAGACATCTTGTTTACCAAGCATTTAGTTTTGCAACCAGAACAATCTGTTTTTAGTCTTGATTTCGTTGCTTTAGAATATCAAAGACCCAAAAATAATCGATATGCCTATTACCTGGAAGGATTCGAAAAAGATTGGAATTATGTGGGTACACAAAGGTCGGCCTACTATACAAATCTAAATCCAGGAGATTATACTTTTAAAGTAAAAGCAACTAATTCCGATGGGATATGGGCTGAAAATCCCTACGAATTGAAGATTACCATTTTGCCCCCTTGGTATCGTACATGGTGGGCCTATCTCTTGTATGCGATAACTATTTCAGCCATTGTATATGGATTCATCCGAGAAATAAAAATTAGAGAAGCATTTAAAACAGATATTCGTTTAAAAGAAATTGAAAAAGAGCGAATTAAGGAGTTGGAGCAAGTTAAAACACATTTTTTCACTAATATTTCTCACGAATTGAGGACTCCTTTAACCCTAATTATTAGTCCTATTGAACGTTATTTTTTGAAAAATAAGGGTTTAAATGAGGAGCAGAATACTCGAATTTCATCCATTTATCAAAATGCTCAAAAGCTTTTGAGATTGATTAACCAGTTGTTGGATTTATCTAAAATTGAGTCAGGAAAACAGCAGCCTTTCATCGCAAAAAATGATTTAATTCTTCAGTTGAATCAGATCATTCTAGGCTTTGAAAACTATGCGCACCAGAAACAAATTACGTTCAAGTGGACCCCCCCACAAAGTGATCTTTTTGTCTATTATGATTCAGATATTATTGAAAAATGTGTGTCTAACCTTTTATCAAATGCATTTAAGCATACTCCTGAAGAAGGGAAAATCGGGGTTTCTTTAACGCTTCATTCGGATATTCAAGCTGGGACGAAAATGGTTAAATCCGTATGTATCCAAGTGATTGATACGGGCAAAGGAATTGCAAAGGAACATTTGAATCATGTTTTTGATCGTTTTTACCAAGTGCCGGAATCGATGAATCGAGCTGGGACTGGGGTCGGTTTATCTCTTTGTAAGGAATTAATTGATTTGCATTTGGGACAAATTGAAGTCAAGAGTACCTTGGGTGAGGGGAGTAATTTTTCCATCACTTTTCCTGTACAAGCACAAGCATTTGAACCTTCATGGATTCAGCAACATGAAAATGTTCCAGAAAAGAGCGCATTTTCAAAGCCATCAATTCGCAAATTGGATTCGATTGAGCATGAGAAACAAATTTTACTCATTGTGGATGATCATACTGAATTGAGGAAGTTTGTAGCTGATATTTTTTCCAATCGCTTCCAAATTGTCGAGTCTGAAAGGGGAGAAGAAGCATTAGAACTAGCCTTGAAGTTTTTACCTGATGTGGTCATTACCGACTGGATGATGCCTGGAATGAGTGGAATAAATCTGTGTCGTGCGCTTAGAAGTAATCCAAAAACAAATCACATTCCGATTATTATTTTAACGTCTAAAAGCTCCCAAGACAGTCAGATTGAAGGCATGCAATCGGGCGCAGATGATTATGTCAGCAAACCATTTAATGCCGATTTACTTGAAATTAGAGTCAATAAATTATTGGAAGCCAAGGAAAGAGCTAGAAAAAATTGGCAAAAACAGTTCGTTCAGAAAGAGTTGACGGAAGGTAAATTACCGGAATTTCAAGATGAGTTTTTACAAAAAGCGACCGCTTTAATTATTGAAAATATCGCTGATGCTAATTTTGACGTGGTGGATTTAGAAAAAGGGCTCGATATGAGTAAAATGCAGCTTTACCGTAAATTGAAAAATCTGACTTCGTTGGCTGGGAATGAATTTATCCGTTCCATTAGACTCCAACAAGCCTTAGTCTTTATTGAAACCAATCAATTTAATGTTTCGGAAATTGCTTATAAAGTAGGATTTAATGATCCAGCCTATTTTACTAGAGTCTTTAAAAAACAGTTTGGACAATCACCTTCTAATTATATCAATCATGCAAAAGAAAACATTCATTAAATTTTTAATTCTAGCGGCCATCCCTATTTTACTTACTTCTTGGGGATTTTTGTCTCATAAATCGTTGCAACAAGTTTCTATTTATACGTTGCCTGCAGAATTGGGATTGTTTTTTTATGCCAATCAAGATTATTTGGTGACCCACTCCATCAGACCCGATGTGCGTAGAAGAGACGATAAATCTGAGGACCCCAAGCATTATTTAGACATGGATGCCGATGTTTTTGGTCCTAACTATCGAACAAGTATTCCTCATGATTTTTCTGCCGCCATCAAGAAATATTCCTTGGATAGTTTGAAAAATGAAGGGATTGTGCCTTGGGAGGTAAACCGAGTTTATAAGCGGTTGGTTTATTCATTCCAGCACAAGATGAAGGATTCTGTGTTGTTTTACGCGGCTGACTTAGGTCATTATGTCGCTGACTCACATGTTCCCTTGCACACGACTAAAAATCACGATGGACAATTTACCAACCAAAAAGGCATTCACGTTTTGTGGGAGAGTTTAGTGCCCGAAGAGTTTTTGCGAAATTACCAGTTTAATCAGGTGCCAACGGTCACTTACATCAAAAATCCT